>Ga0208968_1000205_pt1 | contig 52175 bp, 37 predicted proteins | sample RifOxyA3_FD_184031 | JGI IMG/M metagenome (GOLD analysis project Ga0208968, IMG submission 184031) | Groundwater microbial communities from Rifle, Colorado - Rifle Oxygen_injection A3 (SPAdes) | ecosystem: Environmental > Aquatic > Deep subsurface > Groundwater | place: Rifle, Colorado, United...
GGGAATTTTTTCCTGAACCGCTTCCACGGAATAGGTCCGGATGGCGTTGGTTTTGTTGGATAGAAGCTTAAGATCGCCTTCAATTTCCGCTTCAGTCGGAAAATTCTTTTCCATGGGATTGTTCCAGGCCTGCATGGGAGAAAAGGAAAACCCCTGGATCCGGCTGGGCCAGGAGGGTTCTATCTCCGGCCGGTTCAATAGATACCAGAAACTGAAAAAAATGACTGCAACGGCGATGCAGATAAAAACATTAAATAATTTCATAAAGCGGAAGATTATAGTGCAATTATGGATTCTTTGTCAATATAAATACAAGGATTCTAATTCAGGGCAGCGTGTTTAAACCACCGGTTCAAGGGCTGCGGCGGATAGGGGTTCAGATCCCTGATGGCGCCGCTCATTGCCCAGGCGTAATATTTCTTTTGTAGCTGCTGTTTCTCCTGAAGAGAGCGTCAAGGCCGCTGCATTTCCCCATGCAGGGTTGCACAGGCCGAACCATGGCGGCATAGGGATCAGATAATCCCATTTTTCCGACCCGGTCATAAATTCTTCGTTTCCCGCTGTCACATAGAACGGAATAGGCCTCACCAATGGCTTTGAATTTTTCCTCCGCATCTTTATCCAGATTGACATCCGGATGGAATTCCATGGCCAGTTTCCGGTAGGCTTTTTTAATCTCTTCCCGGGATGCGGTCCTGTCTATGTTCAACAGGCTGTAATACTCTTTTGAATCCATTTTTTGTAACCCTCATCTAAACCACGGGTTCTGATCAACCCTGATGAATTCATTAGACAGATTCCCGGTTTTTGTCAATAAAAACCGGATAAAAACCCTTCATCATAAGGGTTTTATTCATGAACAGACCCGGCACCGCACCCGGCAAACCGCTGCTGATATTCCCTGGGCCGCAATCCGGTGAGCCGGACAAAAACTTTTCTGAAAAAAGAGACATCTTCATAACCGACTTCCCAGGCAATCTCGTTGACGTTTCGTACCCCTTCTTCAAGCAACCGTTTAGCGTTCTCAATCCTCAACTGCTGAAGATATACAAGGGGGGTAACACCCGTGGCCTGCTTGAACCGGCGCTCCAGGGACCGGCGGCTCATCCTGCATTCTCCGGCCAAACGGTCATAATCCAGGGTTTCTGTATAATGCGCTTCCATCTTTTTCTGGACTTCCATCACCATGGGATCTCCATGGTTCCTGGAAAAAAAAACCGGCGTAGGGGGTCTGGCTGGTCCGCCCGAGATCCAGGATCATGGTCCTGGCGCTCTCAAGAGCAGCCTTGCGGCCACAGAGTTTTTCCACCAGGTACAGGGATAAATCCATACCGGCATTCACACCTGCCGAACAATAGAGGCGGCCATGATCAATGAACATCCGGTCCTGGTCCAGCTTCACCCCTGGATACCGTTTGCGGAACTCGTCCACAAACCCCCAGTGAAGAGTGGCGGACAAACCGTTCTGCAGACCTGTTTCCGCCAGCAGAAAAGCGCCTGTGCAGATGCTGGCCACATGGGCACCCTGATCATATTGGCGTCGAATCCAGGGAATAAGGCCCGGACTTTTCTCCAGGATCTCCCGGATATAGGTGGCTGAGGCAAGGATGATAAGATCGGTTGACCGGATCTCTTCTATGCCGCAATGGGGTGTAACCCGGATATTGTTGGTGCATTTGACGGGTTCTCCGTCACAGGAGGCCAGGACCACATCAAAGAAAGGAGTTCCGGGTGAATTGTTGACACGGTTCCAGAGCCGCCCGGCCTGGTTGAAAATATCCATGGGGCCGAAAATGGTGGTGGCCATGGAATTATAAAACCCGATAATCGTTACTTTTTTCATTTTTCAACCTCATGTACATGACAATGCCGATATCACCCCATAAAATGTCGTTCGTGCCACTTTTTTTATAAAATTACAAGCGCTATGATCAATTCCAGGATGAGTCAATAAACCCTTAAAAAGGAGAACACAAATGACCAATGAAACCATCAAAGCCTCGATTTCACCCTGCGGCCTTTCCTGTGAAACCTGTTTTGCCTACGTGGACGGAGATATCCGCAGATACAGCCAAAAGCTCAAGGAAAAACTCGGGAATTTTGAACCTTATGCCAAACGGTTTGAAACCCTTCTCGACAATCCGATTTTTAAAAAATATCCGGATTTCAAAGACATGTTGGATTATCTTGCCTCTGAAAACTGCAAAGGATGCCGCAACGAAAACTGCAAACTTTTCAAGGACTGCAAAGTACGCCGATGCCACCAGGAAAAACAGGTGGATTTCTGTTATGAGTGCAAAGATTTCCCCTGCAACCAAACCCATTTTGATGAACGCCTTTACAAAACCTTTGTAAAACTCAATGAAAAAATCAGAAAAACCGGTATAGAAGAATTTTATGAAAAGAGCCGGACATCCCCGAGATATATCTGAAACCATCCCTGAAAGGGCTTATCCTGAGTGAAAACCCTTTCAGGATTCCAGTTTCTTGACAATTCCCCGGTACTCCGGCTATAGTTCACCCATGACCATAGCCCTGATTTATCCGCCCACCTGTGATCCGACGGCGCCCTATCTTTCCCTCCCGACCCTGACCGCATGGTTGAGGGCCCACGGAGAAAAGGTGATCCCCATTGATGCCAATGTGGAAGCCTATGACGGACTGCTGTGCAGGGCCGCCATGGAAAAAATGGTCCGAAAAATCCGAGCCGATCTGAAAAAACTGGACAAAAAGCCCTTTCTGGATCACAGGGACCAGCTTCAGTATGTCCGGCTTTGGGAAGCGGCCGAGACCCTTTTCTGGGTTCCCGGGGCCGTGGACCATGCCGTGGCCGTTCTCCGGGACAGGACCGGAAAACGGTTTTTCAACGGCACCGACTATGAAGCCGCGGTTCAGACGGTCCAAGCCGGGCTCAACCTGGTGGGCGCGGCCCATCACCCTTTGTCCCTGGATTTTACCGGATACCGGACCCCGTTTTCCCTCCTGACCCCGGAGCAGATCCGGGCCGATGCCGCACCTGAAAAAAATCCTTTCCACGACTGTTTTACGGCCATCGGCCACCGGCTGGCCCTGGAAAATCCCATCCTTATCGGGATTTCCATGGTCTTTCCGGGCCAGGTCCAGCCTGGATTTTCCCTGGCCTATCATCTGAAGGAAAGGTTTCCCCAGGTCCACCTCACTGTGGGAGGACCTGCCATCACCCAGATCCTTGTCCGCCAGACCCCGGAAGACCGGACCCGGATCATGGGCCCCTTTGATTCCGCCGTGCTCTACGAAGGAGAAGAAGCGTTGCTGGATCTTGCCCGAACCCTGTCGTCCAGAGAAAACCCGGAACGGATCATCACCGGCCGGACCGACACCCGGCTGGACCAACTCCCGCCCCCGGATTTTGACGGCCTTCCCCTGGATTTATATTTCTCTCCGGAACTGGTGCTGCCCTATGACCCTACCCGGGGCTGTTACTGGGGGAAATGTGCGTTCTGCCATTACGGGCTCTGTGGTTCAGGAACGGCCCGGTACCGTGAACGGAAAATTTCGGATATGACGGCCCATTTAAGGGACCTTTCTTCCCGCCACCAGTGCCTGAATTTTTATTTTTCCCAGGATGCCTTTCTGCCGGCCACGGCAAGGACCCTTTCTTTGGCCCTACGGAAAGAGAATCTAAACATCCGCTGGTCATCGGACATGAGACCGGAAAAGACATTGACAAAAGACTGTTGCCGGGATCTGAAAGACGGGGGCGCTCTGTCCATTGCCCTGGGCATTGAATCGGCTTCACCCAGGGTGCTGAAACGCATTAACAAGGGGATCACCCCGGAAACCATGGCGGCAGCCGTGAAAAACCTTGCCGGACAAGGCATTGCCGTGGAAGCCATGTGCTTTAACGCCTTTCCCACGGAAACCCTGAGCGAGGCAAACACCACCCTTCAGTTCATCCGGGATCTGAAAAAAGACATCGCCCTTTTTATCTGCGGCCGATTCGGACTCTGGCACGGCTCCCATGTGGCCCTTCACCCGGAACAATATGAAATCCGGCAGATCTGGCAACTGGCCGGAGATGAACTGGGGACCGCCCTTTTCTATGAAAGTTCGGGAGCTTCCCGGTCTCCTGAAGACCAGGAGCGGATTGATGATGCCATTGACGCCCTGTCCCGGCAGTGGTGGCTCCACGATTATCCCTGGGCCGGTTCCCTGTCCACGGCCCATACGCTGTTATGGTATGCCCGGGCCGGCAGGGATGTTTTCAAGGAGAAGGCGGGAATGCCGCGGCATATGGCTCCTCCCGGGCAGAAACCCGGCCTGAAAAGCCGGTATGATATCCGGAAATTGCGGCGCCTGGCCGGGGCCCATGAGGCCGGGATCTGGGATCACCTGATCCACGCGCTGAAAGCCGTCAGCCAAAAGCAGTACGAGGCCCTGACAAAGGCCCTGCCCCCGGTCTATCCTGAAAAAACCATCCGCTTCGGCAGACCCAAGCCTAAAAAAAGATAAGGGGTTTTTCCCGCATCAAAGGGGTTTAACTCCCTTGGCCGCATCCACGATCCGTTTGGCCAGGACCTCGGCCGCATCCAGGACAGTAGGGGCCTCGCCGGTTTCCCGGCCAAGAACGCTCAGTTCCGTGCAGGCCGTGACCACCAGACCTGCCCCCTTTTTGTTCAGATGACCGCAGACCCGGTCATATTGCTCTTGAATCTCAGGACCCAGATCCCCGGCCTTGACCTTCCGGATGACCTGGAAGAGCCGGTCCTGCTCCTCCTTATCCGGGTAGATGATCCTGATTCCGGCAGGTCCCAGGATATTGTCATAGAGCCCTGTGATCCGGATGGCCGGGGATGCCAATATCCCGATGTCGGAACAGTTAGGATGATGTTCCATCAAATGGTCCAGAACCGCTTTCACCATATGGATAACGGGAATGCGGACCGCCGCACACACGGTGTCATAATAAAAATGGGCTGTATTGCAGGCAATGGCCAGAAAATCAGCCCCGGCAGCCTCTAAGCCTTGGGCCATACCGGCAATAAAGGGACCGGGATCTTCCCCCCGGCCCTCGATGATGGCCCGGATGCGGGATGGAATCTTGGGGTTGTTGTCCACCAGGCAGTGGATATGGTCCTTGTCATCCAGGGCCGGGGTCAGCCGGATGATGCGCTGCATGAGGTCCACCGTGGCCTCGGGACCCATGCCGCCGATGATGCCGGCTGTTTTTTCATCCCCCTGTGGTTTCATTTATTTCCGGGAAACCCGCCCCTGTCTGAAGGCATCCATATAGGCGTAGAGGGCCGGTGATCCGCCCGTGTGAAGGAAAAGGACATTGGCGCCTTTCTTGAAATGGTCTTTTCGGATAAAATCAATGAGCCCAGCCGCAGCCTTGCCGGAATAGACCGGGTCCAGGAGGATGGCCTCGGTCCTTGCAAAAAGGGTGACCGCCTCCACCATGGCGGCGGTGGGAAGGGAATACCCCGGCCCCACATAATCGTCAAAACAGACAATGTCCTCACGGGCCAATCCCCATTTTAAACCCAATTTCTCAGCCGTTTCCAGGGCCAGTTGATAAACGATTTTCTCCTGAATATTCTTGGGCCTTGACACATTGACCCCCCGGATGGGAATCCCGGCATTGACGCCCTTCATGCCCACTGCCATTCCGGCATGGGTCCCGGCTGACCCCGAGGGGACAATGATGTGGTCTATCTGAAGATGCAGGTCATTGAGCTGATTCATGGTTTCTTCGGCACAGGCGGCATAGCCCATGGCGCCGACGGCATTGGAGGCCCCGCCGGGAATGATATAGGGCTTTTTGCCCAGGGCGGCCAAGGCGGCAGCCTTTTGTTCCATGGCAGCCTTCATATCGGTTCCGCCCGGGACCACTTCAATGCTTTTAACACCCAGCAGCTCAAATAAAAAATGATTGCCTGAGCCTTCTTTTTGATAGGAGCCCTTGACACGTTCCTCAAGAATAAGATGGCAATCCAGACCCTCTTTTACGGACCAGGAAAGGGTGAGACGGCAATGGTTGGACTGCACGGCCCCGCAGGTGATGATCGTATCCGCTCCCTTTGTCAGGGCATCGCCCAGGCAGAACTCAAGCTTCCGGGTCTTGTTGCCGCCGGCGGCGCCAGGAAGCAGGTCGTCCCGTTTGATATAAAGGTTGATCTCTTTTCCCAGGGCCCGGCTCAGGGCAGGCATGGGTTCGATGGGGGTGGGGGCCTGGATATATTTTCGTCTTGGAAATCGCATAAAATTCATGGGGTATCCTTTATCTTTTCCGGTTTGTATCCATGTTCAAAACACTCTATGGAATAAAGATATACGGCTGTTTTCAGGGCATTGTCAAGAGCAGGAGCAGAACCAAAGCACCCGGATAAAAGACAAAAACAGAAAACGGCTTGCCCTTTAACCCGGATATGATATTGAAATCCCGGTAAAAAACCCGTATGAATATAGCCATGACCAAAGAAAACATACTTACGCCGGAAAATCAAAATCTGAAAGCGGCTCCGCTCACCGGAGACGGTTTTTGTGACAGTTGTTTTGTCCTTGATTTTCTTCCTTCCCCTGATGACCGCATCCCATCACGGATTGACGGGTTGAAAGAAATTCCCGGGCTTGTGAAACAAGGCCTTCTGGATGACGCCTGGATGATTCTGGACCAGCACCACCAAACCCTAAAAGATCTTGATTTCATTTATGCCTTCAAGGCTCTGATCCTTCAGAAAAACGGCCGGCCGGAAGCTGCAAAAAAAATACTCTTGGCCGGACTGGAATCCGGACGGGGAAAATTTCTTTTGTATGAAAGACTCGGGTTTCTCTCCTTTGAAACAGGCCGGTTGGCCGAAGCCGTCCCCTGCTGGATCAAAAGCATTGTGGCCATGAGAATGCTGAATCAGGTGACCATGTGGGAGCCTTTTTTATACCTTGCCGCTGTGGCAAAGGCCCTTTCCAGCGAAACCCATGCCAAAATTCTCTCGGCCTATGCGACAAAACTTTCTCCCCATGGAGAACTCAGCCTGGATGACAATGCCCTTAAAAGACTCAACGAACAGGCCCTGGGACTATCTGCCCCTTCCATCCTGAAAGCCTTGGATGTTCTGTGCCTTCATTTTCTTCAAACCCAGGACAGTCTCTCCGACCCGGCTTTTCCCGGAAGCCCTCCGGCCGGGTATCCCCATGGCCCAACGGGCAGGACGCCTTTTTTGTTGATCCGCCGCCTTTGGGGCGAAGGGGGAAAAGACCCCTGGATCACCCGCCTTGGCGTCATTGTCCTTTGCCTGGCCCTGATCCTGTTTTTTCTCCAATTCCTGAAATCTCCGGAAAAGACACCGGAGACGAGCACTTCCACAGCCCCTCCGGAAATCCGTCAAAATTCCGAACCGGTTGAAGAAACAAAACATCCCTTGCCCGCGACCCAGGAGCCGGTTGCCCCGGTGATACCGGAAAAAAACCCGGCCGATGAGATTAAAGCAACAAAAACGGATTCAGATGTCGAAGCCATGGATGATCCCATCCCCCATAAAGGAAAATATTCTTTCCTGAAACCCAAGACAAAAACACTCCACCCGGATATTAAACCCAAGGAATAGCAGAAGGACTAAGCGTTAAAGGTCCAGGCAAAGACGAAGATGATTCTTATCATCACGGCGTTCATATCGAATCTCCTCTGCAATCTGTTTCACAAAAAAAATGCCCAGCCCCCCCGGACGACGCTCATCCAAGCCTGCCGTAAGATCCGGCCCCTCCTGTTCCAGCGGATTAAAGGCCAGCCCGTTATCCGATATTTCCAGAATGATTTTATCATCTGCCGTGTCCATTCCGACATCAATGGAACCGCTCTCAACGGCCATACCCCCATACCGGACAATATTCACAACAATCTCTTCAACCAGCAGGTCGATTTTCATCAGCTTTTTTTCACCGGCGCCAAGGGCCAAAAAGAATCCCCTTACAAATTCCTGAATTTCATGAACCGACTCAATCCGGGGGCTGAAAGATTTTATGTTCATTTAATCTGCTTTTATTTTTTCTTTTGCAGTTGAGAGATCTTCATATATATTCATAAAAACATTAAATCCGGCCATCTCAATAATTTCCAGGACATTATCACTGGCATTGCACAGGCAGAAATGCCCGGAATCATAAACCTGCTTTGCAATCACCACCAGGACCCTGAGACCGGCGCTGCTGATATAGACCGTATCCTTTAAACTTAAAATAATATTTTTTTCTCCTTGCCCCAGCAGGTCAACCAGGACGTCTTCAAGCGCATCCGATGTTGAGGCATCGATTTTTCCTGAGACATTTACTATGGAATAATCCGCTGCTTTTTCGACTGTAATGGCAATGTTCATTCGGACAACCCCTTATAACCGTTAAGAATTCACATCCCTGAGATGGTGATGGGTGAGGCGGCAGGATATGAATAAAACGAACCTAAACATTTTATCTCCTAATCCCTTATCCTTTTTAGAATCACATTTCAACCTAAAAGGAAATATCCTTGAAATGCTTTAAGGGCAGCATAATACGGCATTGACAGGGCATGATTAATATATTAAGGAAATGATTCATATAATTTTAAATCATGCATTGGAAGAAAAAATGAATCCCATGAGTAGATTATCTCTTTTCTTACTAAAGCGTCTTCTGATTATAGCTTTTTTACTTATCCCTTCCTGCAGCAGCAAAGAGCCCCCAAAGCCGGAACCCGAATGGGTCTATAAACCCAAGAGCATTGAGATCTCCTACCAGGCCGATGCAATGCTCAATGAATTTAAAGGGTCCTCCCATGCGATCCAGGTAGTGATTTACCAGTTCGACAATATCAATAAATTTGTCGAACTGTCGGAATATCAGGACGGGCTTAAAAAATTACTCTCGGCGCAAAATTTTGATCCCAGTGTGCAAGCAGTCAAAAAGATATTCATCGATCCCGGGGAATCCAAAAAACTGGTCTTTGACCGGGCTGAAAAAACCCGGTGGGTGGGTGTTGTTGCCGGCTATTTTGACCTGATGCCGGGAAGGGCCACCTGTTTTTTTGAGATCCCCCATAAAATTGAAAAACAAGGCCGACTCTTCTTTAAAAAGGATGTGGCGGTCATCCCGGATATAAAAATCAATCTGATGTTAAAAGAGCATGATATAAAAGGAATCCTATTGGATGAATAATCCTTCAAAACCAATATTATGGCACCAGGGGCTTTTTCTGCAGCCCCACCATTTTCAACAGAACGATGCCTTTGTCAAATCCCTGTTCACCCCCCACACCCTTTATCATTCTCCTTTTTTCTGGGGATGCGGCCGGTTTGCCGTTCAGGATACCGCGCTTTCACAGCGGTCCATTGAAATCGAAGCCTGTGAACTGATTTTTCAGGACGGCACCTGGGCGAAATATCCCGGCAATGCCCTGGTCCAGACCCGGTCTTTTGCAGACTTGTCCTTTGATGTCGAAGGAGAGACCCCGGTGACCGTGTATCTGGGGATCAAGAAATGGAATGAATTTGACAGAAATGCGACCTCCCTTGATTCACAGGGCGGCATTGACCCGGTCGGCACCCGGTACATCTCCTGTGTTGAGCCTGAAAGCGTAAAAGACCTTCATGAAGGCGGGAACCCGGCCAATGTCCGGAAAATGGATCTTATCGTTAAAATTTTCTGGGATCATGAGATTGACAGCTTCAAGGAATATTTAATGATCCCCGTGGGCCGGCTGGAGCTGAAAGAAGAAAAGATAGGGCTCTCAAAAGCCTTTATTGCCCCCACCTATCTGATTTCCGGCTCGGATATCCTGATGAAGATATTGAAGAATCTAAGGGAAAATATCATTTCCCGGAGCCGGATATTTGAATCCTATAAATTTTCCCAGGGGCTGACCTCGGATTTTGATGCCCATTTTTTACCTCACCTGCTGGTTTTAAGCGCCCTGAACCGGGCTCTTCCCCTTTTAAACCATATCATCGAGCTGAAAACCTTCCACCCGGAGACCGCCTATGGGGTCCTGCGGCAGATGGTTGGAGACTTGAGCACCTTCACGGACCGGATCAATGCCCTGGGACAGTTGAAAGACGGCATGCCCCTGCTCCCGGAATATGACCACGAGAATCTTTACCATTGTTTTAATGAGGCCCAGATTCTGCTGGGTGAATTATTAAGGGGAATTTCCATCGGCGGTGAAAGTATTTTCAGCATGACAAGGGAAGCCAATTATTTCAGGGCCCAGCTTCCGGCCGAAGAATTCAGGGATTCTTACCTTTATTTCCTTGTATTGAAAAGCCTTGCAGACCCGGATCTGATTATCAATGACATGCAGAAAATCGTAAAAATCGGAAATTCAAAAAACATAGACAATATGATTTCCAGGGCCCTGCCGGGTGTTCCGGTCAAACACCGGCTGGTCCCTCCGCCGGGAATGCCCAAACGCGCGGGTTCCTATTATTTCAGAATCGATTCAAAGCATCATTTATGGGAAGAGATCAAACGATCCGGAGACATGGCTCTTTTTTGGGATAATGCACCGGAAGATACCTCCATTGAGATTGTGATTTCTCAGATATGAAAGCGAGCTGATTCATGAAAATTTCATCTGCCGACTGCGTGACCGAGTTACTGGCCTACACCTATCATCTGGCGGACCTGCTGCAGACCGATGGTGTCCCCTATGATCAGGTCTCGGGCCATTACCAGCAATTGATTCAGCGGGCAAAAACACGGGCAAAATCCGCCGGAATACCCGTTCACCAGTTTGATCAGGCCCTGTTTGCCGTATTTGCCTGGATTGATGAGACCCTTCTGGGAACCGGCTGGATACATAAACAGGACTGGATTAAAAATTCTCTGCAAAAAAAATTTTTCAATACCACCAGCGCCGGAACCGAATTCTTTGCCAAGCTGGAGAAACTCGGGCCTGAAGATAAAGACATCTTGGAGGTCTATGATTATTGCCTTGCCTCGGGTTTTAAAGGATGTTTTTATGAGCCCCTGTACCAGGAAAAGCTCAATGCCCTTAAAACCGATACCCGTAAAAAGCTCACGGACGGGATGGATTCAAACGTTCCGGAAATCCTGTTTCCCGAGGCCGGAGACCTGTCCATTTTCAAACGCTTGAAACGAAAAAGATGGAAGGGCCTGTCCGGTTATTCCCTTTTATTTATTCTCGCCCCCGTCTTATTGTTTTTTATTCTCTATTATGTTTTCAACACACATTTGATTCAGATGGTTGAGAGCTTCGGGATGGTTGTAAAATAAAATGAATCTCATCATAAACGGTGAATATTATAAAAGATGAAAAAATTTTTTAGCTTTTTCCTGTATGCTGTTATCATTCTGGTTTTCCTGGCCTTTTTATATGGAATCGGATACTGGGCCTTTACCATCAAAGGCTGGCCATGGTGGATCGGTGCAGTGGCAGGGGCAGTCCTTGCAGGATTGATATTGGGATATGTTTCGCTGAAAAAGTGGTGGGTCCGTCAAAATGAAAAAAAATTCGTGCAAACGGTCATCAACCAGGAAGAAATCCTGTCTCAACAGGTTGTGGACAAAGATCCCTATGACCAGAAAGCAGCGGAACTCCAGTGGAAAGAATCCATTGCCAAACTTAAAAAATCCCATTTGAGAAAATACGGCAACCCCCTGTATGTCCTGCCCTGGTATATTGTCATGGGAGAATCCCGCTCAGGGAAAACCTCGGCCATCAAAAATTCGAATTTAAGTTCTGCCTTGACGGATGTGAGCAAGGCCACCATCATTTCCGGCACAAAAAACTGTGACTGGTGGTTTTTGGACCAGGCCATTGTACTGGATACGGCCGGACGCTATACCATTCCCATTGAAGAAGAAAAGGATAAAAAAGAATGGCAGGCCTTTCTGGCCCTGCTGTCAAAATACAGGAAAAAGGAACCCATCAATGGCGTGATCGTTACCGTGGCAAGCGATACCCTCTTGACTGTAGACCCGGCGGAATTAAACGACAAGGCCAGGAGCATCCGCCAGCGGATCAATCAGATGATGAGAATCCTGGGAGCCAGATTTCCGGTCTACCTCCTGGTCACAAAAATGGACCTGGTCAACGGGTTTACGGATTTCTGCGATCATATTCCCGAGCAAAGGATAGATCAGGTCATGGGATATACCAATACCAGCGATCAGGCAACGGGCCTGGAGGTCCTGGAAAACTGCATGACAACGGTCTCGGATCAGATCAAAAATCTCCGTTCCATCTTTATCCATAACCGGATCAATGCCTTCGCCGTTTCCTTTTCCAATGAATTCATGAATTTGAAGCCGGGGTTGGCGTCCTATGTCCAGTCCCTGTTCGGTGATGATATCTATCAGGCCACCCCGCTTTTCAGGGGGGTTTATTTTTCCAGCGCCTGCAGAAAAGGAACACCAGCCTCTGAATTTCTGGAAACCACCGGCATCCAATACAAGAATGAAAATGCCCTGGACCAGAACACGGGTTTTTTCCTGAGAAATTTTTTCAGTGCGATCCTACCCAAAGACAGGAATATTTTTTCGCCTTTGTCGGAATTCATCATGTGGCGGAAAACAACCCTCAGCCTCGGTATCGTTTCTCTGACCCTGCTCTGCCTTGCCGTGAGCGGGGTTCTGACCTTTTCATATCTTAATAATATCAAGGCCCTGAAAGGTTTTGATCCGGTTTCTTTTAAATCTCAGCCTGCTGCCTCCGGCGTCTCGGACAGGATACTGCTGCTGGACCGGCAGCGGTTTGAAATCAACAAGCTTCAAACCCATAATGACAATTGGATTCTTCCCCGGTTGGGATTGAATCAGAGCCGGGCGTTTGAAAAAGCGTTAAAACAAAATTTTGTGACGCATGTCCGCCAAAACCTGGTGGAGCCCATGGACACTCTGTTTTTTGAAAAAATTAAAACTTCCCATGCCTTGACACCGGATGAAGATATTGTTGCAAATGCGGTTTATGCGATTCAGCGGATAGATATCCTGCAACACGCCGGCCAGGGAAAAGCGTTCACAGATCCAAAAGAGTTTGAAAAAAGCATCGGTAATCTTTTCCCCTCCCTTGATTCCGGCATTTCAAAACCGGTTGCCGAAAAATTTGCCGGGGTCTACCTGGCCTGCCTCCTCTGGGAACAGAATTCCGGTGATCTTGCCGCTGAGATGGAACAATTCCGGAAGGCCCTGTCGCAACTGGCCGTGAATACGGATAATTTTAACTGGCTTTTGAGCCGGTGGATATGCTCAACCCCGGATATTGACATTTCCTCTTTTTTAAAGGGCTATCCCATCCATCTGCCCGGACCGGGACCGGGGACCCTTGTAAAAGGGGCTTTTACCCGAGCCGGGCGGGAAGAAATCAATCAGTTCATCCAAATGATTCAAAAGGCCTTTGCCGACCCGGAAGCCTTTTTAAAAATGGAAGACAAATTCCGGGCCTGGTATGCAAAAGAATTCTACAGGGCCTGGTTTGATTTTGCAGCGGCCTTTCCTACAGGCACAAACTGGAATTCCCTGGTGGACAACTGGACCGATCTGGGGACCCTCATGACCACGGACCAGAACCCGTATTTCCTGCTGCTCGGGAAAATGGGCGATGAACTCGAAGCCTTCCATGACCTGCCGGATCTTGAACCTTCCTGGGCAAAATCCGTGGTCACCCTCAAAAAAATCAAACACCTGGCGGAAACGGAAGTCAAAAAAGAAGAAGGCTCCCTGCTGGCCAAGCTGGCGCTTACAAAAGAAAAAATTTCAGACCAACTGGAAAAATCCTCTGAAAAGGTCTATGAGCCGGTGAACCTGGGGAGCGCAGATGACCTGGAATACAAAATGAGGTTTGCAGAGGTCTGGAACGAATATGCCAACAGCCTGAAGACGCTTTCGTCGGCGACCTCTTACAACGAAAAATGCTTCCATATGTTTGCGGATTTTTTCAGGGTCCTGTCTGATCCGTCAAAACAGAATGAGCCCTTCAATCTCACCCATGACGGGTTAATCAAAATCAATTCATTTTTAAAGCACCATGAAACCTCCCCGGTTATTCAAAACCTGATCCGGGGACCCTTTGATTATCTCACCGCCTATGGGATTCATCACAGCGTGACCTATTTGCAGGACAAATGGGAAGCTATTGTTTTGAGTGCTGCCAACAGCACCGACCCGGACAAATATTATGCCACCATGTTTGACAAGACCTCCGGCGTGATCTGGCGATTTATAAACGAGCAGGCCTCGGCCTTTATCGACCAGAATAAAACCGGATATCTCCCCAAGACCGCCTTTGGGCTCCAGCTTCCCTTTAACAGCCCGTTTTTCAGATTATTGAACAAAGGCGAGCAGCTCACCTTTGAAAAACAGGATGAATACCCGGTGACCATAACGACCCTGCCGGTCGGCGTGAACAGCGAGGCCATGATCCGGCCCTATTCAAACACCCTGATCCTGGACTGTGCCGACCAAAAGACCGAACTGCTCAATACCAATTTCCCCGAGACTCAAAAATTCAACTGGCGGCCGGGGGTATGTGGAGATGCTGCCCTGGAAATTAAATTTGAGGAATCCAGGCTCCGGAAAACATACCGGGGCCGGTTGGGATTTGCAAATTTCCTCCTGGACTTTCAGGACGGGACCCAGGTCTTTCATCCCTCCGATTTCCCGGAATATGCCGGATATCTGACCCACAACAAGGTTACGGAGATAACCGTATCCTATGATATCAACGGCATCGAGCCTGTCCTGAATTTTATGGACCGGCGGCCGCCGGTCCTGCCGGATGTCATCTTCACCACGGTGAGGCAGGCCGGAGGCAAATACCCAATGGTCAAAAAGTCTGAAAATGATACTGACCCTCAAAAACCCGTTGCCTCGGAAACAGGCCTTATAGACCGATATAGCATCACAATGGACACCCTTCCCATGGAGGTCAATGTATCTGCGGAAATCAAACCTGTGGCCGGCATTCTTCAGATGAAATGCAGAAACCAAACCATCCGCTTCGAAAACAACAACTATCCTCAATCCGTTGAATTTGACTGGGAGCCAGCAGCCTGCGGCAAGGTTCTGTTGACCATAGAATTTCCCGGCATCACCCTTGTAAAGGAATATGAGGATTTTTTCGAATTTGCCAAGGATTTCCATTATCATTCCCACACCTTTTTCCCCGAGGATTTTCCGGAACAAAAAGAAGCTCTTTTGAAGAAGGGAATCTCCTCCGTAACCCTTTCCTACAGTTTTAAAGGGGACCTGCCCTTACTGGAAGCTATCCCAAAACAGGATAAAGCCCCCGGCTCCCCGGACGGCGGCGCCATCCTGGGAAAAGACTGGATTCTTCAGCAGGATTCCACCCATTATACCCTTCACCTCATGCTGGAATCAGACAAGGAAAGAATCACCGCCTTTATTAAAAAAAAAGCCCTGAGGGGCAATATTGCCGTTTATGAAAGCCGGTTGAACAACCAGAAAAGATATAATCTCATTTTCGGATCCTTTCCTGATTTTGAAAAAGCCCGGAACGCTCTGAAAGAATTGCCCGGCGAAGCCTTGCAATATTCTCCCTGGATCAGGCAATTTGTTTCCATCAATAAGGAAATCCTATAGGTCATGATGATGAATTTAGGGAAAACGCCCATTTCCGAGGAAGCCCCGGCCGGAAAAGATGTCCGGTACGAGGCGGACTTTGAATTGCTCTCCAGGGAAATCGCCAAGCTGACCTCACCCTCGGCCGACTCCGGCATCAATTGGGATACTGTGATCAACCTGTCGGTTAAAATCCTTGAAAAAGACTCAAAACACCTTCAGGCCGCAACTTACCTGAATTACGGGCTGATAAAAACCCAGGGTCTGGAAGGTCTTTGCCTGGGGATTCATATTATCAGGGAACTCATCGAAAATTTCTGGGAAACCCTGTTCCCTCCCAAAAACCGGATGAAAGGCAGAAAAGGGATCTTGGTCTGGTGGGAAGAAAAGGTGTCTGATTTTTTATCCGGCCTTGAGCCTAGGGTCATGGAAAAAGAAAAACGGAATACCCTCCTGGATGAATTAAGCTATATCGATCAATTTCTGGGGAATCATATGGAAGAGGCACCGCTCCTGCTTCCCCTGATCAAAAGGGTCAAAGAGGTGGTGCTGGAAGAACGAATTGCTGAACCCCCGGCAGCTCCAACCGGCAGCCCCCCAAAAGAGCAACCGGCCGCTGCCCCTGTGAAACCTCAAAAGACCATTATAGAGCCTTTGCCGGTTTCTGATGCAGACACCCCCGCCCTGCTGGGGCAGGGATTGAAAATCCTTGCCAAAGCCGCATCCGGGTTGAGAAAAGAAAATGAATTTCAGCCCCTGGCCTACCGGCTGACCCGGATTGCCGCCTGGACAGACATAGATACGCTGCCGGCAGCCACCGGCGGCAAAACCCTGATCCCGCCGCCCGAGGATCAGGTCATCGCATCTCTGGCCAGGCTCTATGATTCCGGAGATTGGGAAGCCCTGGTGGATTCCAGTGAGGGAAGGGTCCGGCAGTTTCTTTTCTGGTTGGATTTGAGCCGGTATTCGGCCCAAGGAATGGAACGGATGGGGCATCCTGAGGTGGCAAGGGTGATTGAGGCGGAGACCGCATTCTTTGTTCAGACCCTGAAAGGGATTGAAACCCTGGCTTTTTCCGACGGCACCCCCTTTGCCGACAAGGCAACCCTTGACTGGCTAAGGCAGACCAGCAGCCGGGATCAAGCCGAACCCGTTGACGCTGGCCAGGCCGACGGTATTCATGGGATATTGGCGCAGAAAATGGACCTGGCACAGGAATTGATCAAACAAAAACAACTGGATGCCGCACTTTCGCTTTTCAGGGATCACCTGTCCACGGCCGCATCAGAGCAGGATCGGTTTTTATGGAAAACCGGGCTGTGCCGGCTGCTCATCGATTCAGACCAGTTGAGAATTGCATCCTCGTATATGGATGATATATTGGAAACCATTGACCGGTTTAAGCTGGACCTGTGGGAGCCCGAATCGGCAGTGAATGGGTTGCTGCTCGTATTAAGAGGTCTCAGGCTTCAGAAAAATGACCGGCACCAGGATTTGATTGAATCCGTCATCAATCGAATTTCAAGGCTTGATCCGGTTAAAGCTTTGCAAGTGATATAGATATAACACAGATAAACCTATCAAGGAGGTAATGTATGGCCAAAGAAGCGTCGGTTGCACCAAAGGAAAGGGTCAATATTGTGTATAAACCAGCCACGGGAGATGCCAAGGAAGAGGTCGAACTCCCTTTAAAAGTCCTGGTAATGGGAGATTTTACCATGGCTGAGGATGGCGCCCCGGTGGAGGACAGAAAAGCCATCAATATTGATAAAGATAATTTCAATGATGTGTTGAACTCTTATAATATAAAACTGGATGCCGTGGTGGACAACAAACTTTCCGATGGCCCCGGTGAACAGATGGCTGTTAACCTCACCTTTAACAGCCTGAAGGATTTTGATCCGGACGCAGTGGTTGAAAAAGTGCCTGAATTAAAAAAACTGGTGGAATTGAGAAATGCCCTCAAGGCTGTAAAAGGCCCCCTGGGCAATATCCCGGAATTCAAGAAAAAACTCAATGAAATTGTTCAGGACCCGGGCGCCAAGGAAAGAATTCTCAAAGAACTGGGCGTTGATCAATAAAGGAGATTTATAAATGGCAGAAGAAAAAAAAGCAGCAGCACCCAAGGAGGTATCCACCCAGGAGGGGATGTCCCTTTTGGATGAAATCGTCCAGGCCACTCGCATCAAACCCGGGGATGAAGGCTACAACACGACAAAACAGGGGGTTCAGGCCTTTATTGACGAACTTCTCAAACCGGGACGCGAGGGGGCAAAAATCAGCAAGGACCTGATTGATGAAATGATTGCCGGTATTGATTCAAAACTGAGCCTTCAAATGAATGCCATCCTCCACAATGAAGATTTTAAACGGTTGGAATCCTCATGGAGATCCCTGAAATACCTGGTGGACCATACGGATTTCAGGGAAAATACCAAGATCGAAATCCTGAATGTCTCCAAGCAGGCCCTGATGGATGATTTTGAGGACGCCCCGGAAATTACCAAATCCGGCCTTTACAAACTGGCCTACACGGCGGAATACGGCCAGTTCGGGGGCCAGCCCTATGGCCTGATGGTGGGAAATTATGAATTCAGCCCCGGTCCCCAGGATATTGCCCTGCTTCAGAATATTGCAAGCGTATCCACCATGTCCCACGCACCCTTTATTGCTGCCGCAGGCGCGGAATTTTTCGGTCTGGACAGCTTTGAAGGCCTGCCCAATCTCAAAGACCTTCATTCCATTTTTGAAGGTCCTCAATATGCCAAATGGCAATCCTTCCGGGAATCCGAAGATTCCCGGAATATCGGCCTCACCGTCCCCCATTTTCTCTTGAGGCTGCCCTATGGCCAGGATACGGTTCCGGCCAAGAGTTTTGATTTCAAAGAAGACGTTACCGGCGGCAACACGGATTTTCTCTGGGGAAATGCAGCCTTCACCTTTGCCTCCAGAATGACGGAAAGCTTTGGAAAATACCGCTGGTGCGCCAATATTATCGGCCCCCAAGGCGGCGGCGCCGTGGAGGACCTTCCCCTGTATCAATATGAATCCATGGGAGGAATTGAAACCAAAATTCCCACCGAGGTCATGCTGTCGGAACGAAGGGAATTTGAATTGGCGGAAGAAGGCTTTATCGGCCTGACCATGAGAAAAGGCAGCGATAATGCGGCCTTCTTCTCCGGCAATTCCGTTCAAAAACCAAAAAATTTCGGCAATACCAAAGAAGGCAAAGAGGCTGAGCTGAATTACAAGCTGGGCACCCAACTGCCCTATAATTTTGTGGTGAGCCGGCTTGCCCACTATATGAAGGTGATTCAAAGAGAAAATATCGGTACCTGGAAAGAAAGGGGAGAACTTGAAAACGAACTCAACAACTGGATCAGGCAATATGTTTCCGACCAGGAAAAACCAGGGCCGGGCGTCAGAAGCAGAAGACCGCTGAGAAAAGCCCAGATTGAAGTTTCGGATGTGGAAGGAGAGCCCGGCTGGTACCGGTGCTCCCTTAAACTTCAACCCCATTTCAAATATATGGGTGCATCATTTACCCTGTCCCTTGTCGGAAAACTGGACAAAGCATAATTTTTAAATAAAGGAGAAAAACCATGGCAATGACGTCATATTTGAAAGTGGAAGGAAAAGAACAGGGCTCAATCGAAGGGGATTGCACTCAGAAAGGAAGAGAAAACACAATCCTGGTCTACAGCATGGATCACAAGGTTGAAATCCCCCGGGACACCCATACCGGGCTTCCCACAGGACAGCGCATCCATAAACCGCTGCAGATTATCAAACACAAGGATAAAAGCTCACCCAAACTGTTTCAGGCCTGCTGCTCAGGAGAGCAATTAAAAGCCGAACTGAAATTTTTCCGGATCAATGAAAAAGGCCAGGAAGAGCATTATTATACCATCAAAGTTGATAATGCCATTATCGTTGAAATGCAGGAATACACCCCCCTGACCTTCCTTGATATGAATAAACCCTACAAGGATATGGAATCCGTCCTTTTCACCTATGAAAAAATCATCTGGACCTATGAACCGGACGGCATTGAAACCGAGGATTCCTGGAACGCACCCAAATCATAGCCGGACCAAGGAAATAAGGTTCATCATGAACGGCAGGCCTTAATCAAAAGAAAAGGATAAGGTCTGCTGTTCAGACCGGAACCGGGATACCATCATGTATGAACTGACCATGCTGGAACGGATTGCAGCCCTTGAATCCGAAGAAAGAGAAACCGAAGACAACCGGGTGGAAAAGGAAATGCAATCCATTATCACGCATTTGAGAAAACTCTTAAACACCAATAAGGGAAGCGTGGAGATTGCAGAAGATTACGGCATGCCGGATATGACGGTTTTTGCGGGCGGCGGGATTTCAGAGACCATGGAACAGATTGAAAAGGCTGTGCTTGAAGTTGTCCGGAAATATGAAAAACGGCTGTCCCGGGTCAAGGTAAAAATCGCACCCAATGAAACCGATGTGCTGAATATCAATTTCAGACTTGAGGGAGTTTTGACCCGGCATGAGAACACGCCGGTTTTTCTTGAGACTTCGGTTCAGCCCGGAAGCCCCATCAAAATAAAACGACAGGGAAACACGATTGTTTAATCAGTATTATCAAAACGAACTGCATAAATTGCGGGAGCTGGCCAAAGAATTTTCCAAAGCCCATCCTGCGGCCGCTCCCATGCTGGCCGGGGAATCGGTTGATCCGGATGTTGAACGGCTCTTGGAAGGCACCGCATTTTTAACCGGCCACCTTCACCACAAGATAAACGATGATTTACCGGAAATCATCCACGGGCTCATGGACATTGTTTATCCCCATTATCTGAGGCCTACCCCCTGCACCTCCATCATCCGGTTTACCCCCAAGCCCTCCCTGATTGAAACCATCCGGGTGCCTTCGGGAACCTATGTGGCTTCAAAAGAAAAAAACGGTATCAAATGCATGTTCCAGACCTGCTTTGATCTTGAGGTTCATCCGCTCAGGATCATTTCGGCCAAAAGCCTGGCCCGGGAAAAGGAATACCGGATAACCCTTTCCTTTCAACTGGCGGGAACCGTTCTTTCAAAATGGAATCCGGACAGGCTGTCCTTTTTCCTTTCCGGGAGTTATGCCAAAACATCGGATATCTTTGCCTGTTTTACCCAGTATCTTTCCGGTGTAAAGATCGTGACCCAGGACAAGGATTATGTCTTGCCGGGGGCTGATTTCAGGCCCCTTGGATTAGACAAGACGAATTCTCTTTTTTCCTATCCGGCCCAGTCTTTTTCAGGATTTTCCCTTTTACAGGAATATTTTCTTTTTCCTCAGAAATTTTTATTTTTTGAAATACGCGGTTTGAAGAACTGGAAAAACAAACCCGACACCAACCAGTTTGATCTTGTCTTTGAATTCAAGGAACCGCCCTTTGATCTCCCCAATGTGTCCCTGGATAATTTTTCCTTGTTTTCGGTTCCGGTCATCAATATTTTCCCCTTTGAAGCCGAGCCCGTCGTGGTGGACCATACCAAGGAAAAAATCAGGGTAAGACCCTCTTCGAAAACCGGAACCGGATATCAGATCTATCGTGTCGACAAGGTCACGGGGTTTATCCAGGGCAGTGTCAGGCCCATTGAATACAAACCCATGGATTATTTTTCATTTGATACCCAGGATCAGTCCTTTTACAAGGTCACCCGGCAATTGTCTCCCATTACGAATGCCTATGAGGTTTACCTGAACCTGACCTATCCGGGAGATAAAACCCAGTATCGGCAAGAGACCCTGACCGTGGACCTGACCTGCACCAATGGGGAGGAACCGGAGCGGCTCATGCCCGGCGACATCTGTGAGCATACCTCCAATTCACCGGAACTCTTGAGTTTTGTCAATATCACGGCCCCCACCGCCCACGTTGACCCGCCCCTGGAAGGGGACACCCTCTGGCGTCTCCTGTCCCACATGTCGTTGAACCTGCTGTCCCTGAAAGATGACCGGAGTTTTAAAAAAATACTCCAACTGTATATTGCCCAGAACAGTCGGGACAAAGGGATGGTGGCCGCCAACCTGAAACGGATCCAGGGAATCCAGGGATTTAAGATTGAAAACGAGGACCGGCTTATCCAGGGGATGGTGGTGAGGGGTGAAAAAATTACCCTTTCCCTGAGCAAGGATGCCTTTGCCTCCAGGGGAGATGTGGTGGTGTTCGGCGCAGTGATTGACGAATTCTTCAGCCGGTATAGCAGCATGAACAGCTATACGCGTCTGATGATCAATGAAACCATTTCAGGAGAATCTTTTTCATGGCCGCCGCGGATCGGGAACCGGAATCTGACATAATCGAAAAACTGCTCGCCAAGAGTTCCTCCTTCTCTTTTGTGCAGGCGGTCCGGCTCCTTTTACAGGCAGTGTCTTCAAATGATCCGCAGGAAATCGGCAAACCGGAATTTTTAGACCGCCATATCCGGGTCAGACCGGAACTGTCCTTAAGATTTCCCGGAACCGATATCTCAAAAATCGAAAAAACCGGCCCGTTCACATATCTGATTACCGCCACTTTTCTCGGCCTCTACGGAACCTCTTCCCCTCTTCCGACCTTTTATACCGAAGACCTCATTGATGAATTGAACGAAGATAAGTCCATTCAGCGTGATTTCATAGATATTATCAATTATTCAATTTATCCGATATTTTTTAAAATATGGGGCAAATACAGATTATTTTATAAAATATGCGAAGAAAATGACGAGACCGTCATCCATAAGATCTATTGCCTCCTGGGTCTTGAAGACAGGCAGATGCGGAACCAATTCCGCAACACGGAAAAATATTTCAGGTACGCAGGCCTGGTCCTTCAGTTCCCAAGGTCTGCCGAAGGGCTCATCGCAGTCGTTGAAGACTGTTTTAACCTGAAACACCGGGTCCGGATCAACCAATGTGTGCTCAGACAGGTATCGATTCCAGAGGATCAGCATTCGCTTTTAGGTGTCTCCTCCTGTACACTGGGACAAGATTCTGTTATCGGAGACACCATCACGGATATCACGGGAAAATTCCAACTGGTGATGGGTGATGCCGACGCCGGCATCCTTCATGCCTTTCTTCCGGATCAACCCCTGTTCCAGGAATTAAAACAACTGGTGAATTTTTATGTGAACCAGCCCCTTGAATGGGAAGTTCTGATGGAGCTTGACGGCCGCCATATTGAAACGGCGCAGCCCGGCAATACAACATGGTCCCACCTGGGATGGAATACCTGGCTGGTTTCTGAAAACAACAGCCCGGAAAAGGTAACAACCGGATTTTCAGTCTGATGAACAATATGAATAAGGGAGATATATAATGGTAAATGTGGACACAAAATCCTTGCTTCTCCATTTAAATGATTTTTGTACCCATACCTTGCAGGCCGGTGCCGGATTATGCGTTTCCAGAACCCATTACGAGGTCTCGGTTGAGCATTTCATTCTAAAGCTGCTGGAGGATTCACGGTCGGATCTGGCCATGATATTCCAACAGTTTGAAATAGAAACCGGTGCGGTTCAGAAAAAAATCGAAGCGGTTTTAGAGGAATTTAAAACCGGAAATTCAGGCAAACCCGTATTTTCCCCCAGGCTTCTGGATCTTTTCCAGGATGGCTGGATGATGTCTTCCATTGACCTGGATGAACGGAAAATCAGGTCCGGGGCAATTTTACTGGCCCTCTTGTCCCGGCCCCAGTTCTATATCACTGGGAATTATGCCGACCTTTTAAAAAAAATCAATAAAGACACCCTGCTGGAACAATTCTGGGCCATCACCAAAGGCTCTGCCGAAGCCCTGTCCACTCAGGACAAACTGGCATCAGGGCCGGCAGCCTCACCGGCCAGGGCGGGTGAAAGCTTTATCTCCCGGTTCTGCAATAATTTTACCGAAAAAGCCGCCAGCGGCGGAATTGACCCTGTGTTTGGAAGGGATGAAGAAATCCGCCAGATGATTGATGTCCTGGCCCGGCGAAGAAAAAACAATCCCATCTGTGTGGGAGATCCGGGTGTGGGAAAAACAGCGGTGGTGGAAGGACTGGCCCTGAGAATCGTCCAGGATGATGTGCCGGATGTGTTAAAACAGGCGACCTTGCTGGAACTGGATATGGGGCTCCTGGAAGCGGGAGCCGGTATGAAGGGAGAATTTGAAAACCGGCTCAAGGGGGTGATCAATGAAATCAAAGCCTATGGATCTCCCGTGATTCTGTTCATTGACGAGGCCCATACCCTGATCGGCGCCGGCGGCAGCGCCGGGGGCGGGGATGCGGCCAATCTGTTGAAACCGGCCCTGGCCCGGGGTGAACTTCGAACCATTGCGGCAACGACCTGGGGGGAATATAAAAAATATTTTGAAAAAGACCCGGCCCTGGCCCGGCGGTTTCAGCCCATCAAGCTGGATGAGCCCAGTGTCGAAGATACGGAACTCATCCTGCGGGGATTAAAGCCGGGCTATGAAAAAGCCCATGGGGTCATTATCACCGAAGGCGCCGTCAAGGCTGCGGCTGAGTTTTCCGACCGGTATATCACCGGCCGGTTTCTTCCGGACAAGGCCATTGACCTTCTGGATACCGGATGTGCCAGGGTCAAGATCAATCTATCCACCAAACCACCCAGCCTGGAGGACAAGGAAAGGTCCATCCAGGCCTTTGAACGAACTAAAGCCGCCATGGAGAGGGACCGGGACAATAATATGGAAATGGACGAGGAAAAATACACGGCCCTTCTCCAATCCATCGCAGACACCACTGCTGCGGCGGAAACCATCAGACAGGCCTGGGAAGAGGAAAAACAGGCAGCCCTGGCCGTGCTGGATCTGAGAAAAAAACTCCAGGAAGCGGACAAAACCGATTCTGCCGCCATTCAGAACCTGAAGGCAAATCTGACCGAGGCGGATAGCCGCCTGTCCGGTGTCCGCAAGGATCATGCCCTGATGCAGCTTGAAGTCAATGAAGATGTCATTGCTCACGTGGTTTCCGACTGGACCGGGATTCCCCTGGGAAAAATGATCCAGGATGAGGCCCAGAGCATGATCCATCTTGAAGAAAAACTGGGGGAACGGGTCAAAGGCCAGGACCATGCCCTGGGTTCCATTGCCGAGGTGATCCGGGCTTCCAAATCCGGCATTAAAAATCCCAACCAGCCCATGGGGGTGTTTCTCCTGGCAGGCCCCAGCGGTGTGGGAAAAACCGAGACCGGCCTTGCCATTGCCGATATCCTCTTCGGCAGTGAAAAAAACAGCGTCACCATCAATATGAGCGAATTCCAGGAAAGCCATACCGTCAGCCGCCTCATCGGGTCCCCGCCGGGATATGTGGGCTATGGAGAAGGCGGAATGCTCACGGAAGCGGTCCGGCAGAAACCCTATTCCGTGGTTCTCCTGGACGAAGTTGAAAAGGCCCATCCCGATATTTCCAACCTGTTTTACCAGGTCTTTGACAAAGGCGTTCTCACGGACGGGGAAGGCAAGGAAATCAATTTTAAGAACACGGTCATCATCCTGACCAGCAACCTTGCCACGGATATTATCCAGGAAATGACGTTGCAGGAAGAGGATGTTTCCATTGAAGCGGTCACCTCGGCTATCCGGCCCATGCTGTCCCAATATTTTAAACCCGCCCTTCTGGCCCGGATGACGGTTCTGCCCTTTGTCAGCCTGAAACCCGACGCCATGGCCATGATTGTCAAATTAAAACTGGATAAGGTTAAAAAAACCCTGAAGCAGAACAATAAAATCCTTCTGAATTATTCCGACACAGTGGTCGAGCAGATTACGGACCGGTGCACAGAGGTTGAAACCGGTGCCAGGAATATCGATTATATTCTCAATGCCAATATTTTCCCCAAAATATCAAGGGAGCTGTTGACCCAAATGAGCACCGGCGGCATGCCCTCTGAAATCATCCTGGATGTGGATGAGGCCAAGGCGTTCACCATCGATTTCAAGGACTAGGGAGGGTTTCCATGCAGAAAAGAATCTGGATCACCTCCCTGGCCGGGGACAAAAACATGGTGACAGGGCTTTTGCAGCTTGGCAAGAAATACGGGTTAGCCCCTGACGGCCATTTCTGGGTGGATGAGGTTGAAAAAATAGCCTGGCAGGCACCCCTTGCTTCGCTTCGGGCAAAAGAAACCGGTCTCTGGGTCATCACAGGAACCAAAACCGATCTTGAAAAAGACTCGGTCCGCTATGGCCTTTCACTGCTCTGCCTGTCTTTGCAGCAGGATAAAGGCGTGGGGTTTCCCATCCTCTTTGTCTGTCCGGATGGTTCAATCAAAACCGAAGATCTGCCCACCCCGTTCAAGGGATGCGACATTCTCGGATCTGATCATCCCGCTTTAGGGGCAAAGCTGACGGCAAAGGCAAATACGCCGGTGAAACCCATTCCCATGGATTACCGGATCAATATCCATGCCAATCCCGGCTACGGCATCTGGTATGAAATCGGCCCGGCCGGAGGGGCAATATGGAACGGGGTCCTGGCCGGCGGCCTCAAGTCCGAAGTCAATGCCCACGGTGTGGGGCCCAAAGGCAGCCTGCCCTCGAAAACCATTCTGGAATATCCCATGCAGGGCCTTAAACTGTCGCTGGACCGGGATGAATACACGGCCTGGGCCGTCAAAAACAGGCTGGATGAAGGTCTGTCCTATTATGTGAGATTTGCAGACGCTCCGGGCAGCATCCTCTTCGGCCCGCTCCCGGATGAGGAGAATGAGGCCGAGCTTCATGCCCTGCGGATGAGTTGACCGGGGTCTTTTCAGGGGTTGACGAATACCTTGGCCTGGCTGCAGGCCACCACACACCCGGCCGGCATATTGGCATTGGACCCGTTATGGGAGCTGACGGCGGTCTGATGAATACAGCCGTGTCCCTCGATAATGACCTTTGAGCTGCCCTTTTTAAAAATCACCTTATCCATATTGGTGCCGGAAACAACCCCGCCGTTCACACCGGCTTCATCCCCCTGGCTCCTGGGGATTTCTGATTTTTCCGTCAATACCGGTTTTCCTGCAAACAGGACCTTGGTCGCGGTTTTCGTCGCCTGGGCCGGATTGCCGATGTTGGGAAAAGGGGTCGGAATATCCGGCGCCGGAGGGGCCGGGACCCGGCAGACATCGGGAAACCCCAGGCATTGTCCGCCGGCCTTGGTCAGTGCTTTAAAAATAGCCGTCATCCTATTTCTCCCTTTGAAAACAGATCAGCCCAGATGGATCTTTTCCCCTTTGATTTTCACATCCTCTTCTGCCTTGACAAACATTTTCCGGGTTTTTATGTGGCAGGTTTCCGCCACCAGGGTGCGGAGCCGCCGGGTGGTGGTCTGGACCAGGTTTTCAACCGTATGATAGAGATTGCCGGCTTTTTGAATGATATCCCCGGCAAGGGTTTCCATTCTGTCGGCCACCAGCCGGATATCCCGGATCTTTCCCGTAAATCGGTCCCCGTGAAAGGCCGTGGTATCCATATGGATCTGTCCTGACCGGGCCTGGATATCCAATTGGCTCGCTTTGGCCTCAATGCGGCCGGGTCCCAGATGCAGGGAAGTGATGCTGTTTTTCAACGGGTCTGCCACGTCCAGCCGGACCCCTTGAAGGCTTTCAAATGCCAGGGGAAGGGCCGAAGAAAACCGGAGCCCCTTGGCTGCCGTAAAATCAATATTTCCATGGGGTGCGCTGAATTCAACGTCACCCGATGGATTCTCCACCCGGCATTTTCCAGTGCGATCATCATATTCAAAGACAAGGCTGCCGGTTTTGGAAAAAAGCTTCAGGGTCTTTTTATCCGGACCGATGTCGGCCCTGGCCCCGCTGTCAAAAACATGAGAATCCGGGGAGGGGGTAAGTCCGGGTCCGGCATTCAACACACCGATCACATAAATTGTATCGGCTTCACCCGGGGCGGCCAGGACCGTCTGACCCCATCTGAGTTCCATTTCAAAGGGCAGGGCCGGGATGGCCCAGCCCTTTTTCAGGGCTTCATTTTCCGGGCCGAACATCAACAGGACCTGTTTGGTGTCGTCATTGATTTCCAGAATTTTGGCCGGTTTTAGAAAACCGGTGTCAAAAGGGCTTCGGGAGGTGTCCAAGGCATGGATCATGGTTGCTTTCCTTTTTTTAAGATCATAAAATGTCTTTCAGCCATTTTTCCGGGGACCAGCCGGGTGCGGGAGGTTTAAAATCCTCGGCCAGGGCCAGGTGCTGGTCCGTATACGCGGCATTTAACGTAAACGCTTTATCCAGGCGGGCATGGATGGCCCGGTGGAATTTGCTCTGCTGAAGGTGGGCGCCGGTCAGGTCGGCGCCGGTCAGATCGGCATGAGAAAAATCTGAAAACGGCAGGCGGCAATTTTTAAAGTTTGCCCCCCTGCAACAGGCATGGATAAATTCCCCTCGGTCCAGGATGGCGGATGAAAAATCAGCCAGGGCCGCGTGGGCATTTTCAAACCGGGCCGATTTAAACTCGGCCCCGGCCAGGCCGGCTCCGGTCAAACAGGTCCCGGTAAAATCAATAGAATTTCCCCTGGCCCGATTCAAAACAGCTTTTTCAAGATTGGCGCCGGTGAAATTCACCTGGGTCAAGACGGCGCCGGACAGGTTGGTCTTCATCATCAGGGCAAGACTCAGATCCGAATCCGTGAAATTGCATCCTGACAGGTCCATTCCTGCAAAAGAGGCGGATTTCAGGCCGCAGAGATGAAAACAGGTTTTCTCAATCCGGGCCGATGTAAAATCATTGCCTTCCAAATCGATCCGGATCAGGCGGGCTTCTTTAAAATCCGCATGATCCAGCAGGCACCGGCCCAGATCGCAATAATCCAAGGTGGCCCCCATAAAAACCGCCCGGCTGAGATCTGCGCCGGACAGACTGGCATCTTTCAAAACCGACCGGGTGAAATCTGCACCTTTGAGGCAGGCATCTGAAAAATCAATGTCCTCCAGGGTGCAGCCGGAAAAATTTACCCCGGCCAGCATGGCTCCGGCAAAATCCGTCTGCTTAAAAACCTGCCCGCTTAAATCCAGATCCGTGAGATCGCATTCATGGAACAGGGCTGTGGATAACACGGTTCCCTTCAGATTGACGCCTTTTAATGAGGTTTCCTGAAAGCTGACCCCATCCACGATGGCTTGGGAAAGATCCGCCCCATCCATTTCGGTTTTGGCAAATACGGCCCCGGTCAGATCGGAAGCCCTTAGATCGGCCTTTTGGGCTTTGACACCATGAAACTGTGAACAGACCAGCCGGGATTCGGAAAGGGTTGACCCCATGAGCGTGGTATTTAAAATGCGGACGCCTTCCAGGCGGCTTTTGGTAAACACGGCAAAATCCAGGCGGGAATCCGAGATGATTGCCCCATTGAAATCGGCATATTTGAAAAGGGAATGGTCCATGCAGACCTTTGACAGGGTGGCGAAAGACAAATCCGCACCTGAAAAATCACAGGAGTCCATAGAGCAGCCGGAAAAGCCGGCCTGTTCCAGATGAATATCAACGCATCGGGAACCGGTCATCACAGTATTGATAAACCGGCCCTGCTCCAGCCGGGCCGATGAGAAATCCGTTTGTTCAAGGTTGACCTCTTCAAAAACAGCCTGGGAAAGGCCGGCGTTTATAAATTTGGCCCCTTTCAGATTGACGCCCTTGAATTGGATGCCGGTCAAGTCCTGATTGGAAAAATCCCTTGCCTCAAGATTGCAGTTTTGGATCAGACAGCCGGGAAGACAGGAGGGAAAATGGAGCACCGTGTTAAAATCTACGCCGGATAATTGGGTCTGACTGATCTTGGCTGCCTTGAAATCCGCCTTTTCCAGGGGGCACTCATGGAACCGGGCCTCCTGAATCCAGGCCCCTTCAAAAACCGCAGCGCCCAGTCCGGTTTTGGCAAATCCGGCTTTCCAGAGCCGTGCATGGTCCAGCCGGGCCCCGGTCATCCGGCAATTCCCAAAAAAGGCTCGGGCAAGATCAGCACCCTTAAAACAGGCTTTTTCCAGCCCCACAGACTCAAACCGGGCCCGGACCAGGTGCGAACCTGTAAAGTCCGCACCATCAAAACAGCTTTCCCCCGGAACAATATCCTGATCCGAAAGACCCAGGTCCTCAAGCCCGATATCCAGATCCGCCCAATTTGTTCCGGACGGGTCCCTTTGCATCAGTGCCCTGGCTTTTCCCGAAAACTTCATCCGGTCCGGATCTTTTGCAATCCTCATTCCGACGGTAAACGACAGAGAACTTAAATCCGCTCCCCGGAAATCAGCCCCCCTGGCGCTGGTATTTTCCATTTTTGCCTGGGACAGGTCTGCTTTTTCAAACACGGCGCCATCCAGATCCACCTCACTGAATTGGGTGGCGGACAGGTTGGCCCCTTTGAAATCAGCGCCTTTGAGACAGGTTTTCAGAATCATGGCCTGGGACAGGTCCATGCCGGAAAAATCCATTCCGGTCAGGTCGAGATCCATGAGGATGGCCCCTGCAAAGGATTCTTTGGCCCCGGCCTTTTCCTTGACCGTCTCTTTTGTCAATATCCGGGTTCCGAAATTTTTAAACACCTCCGTGAGTTCCCGGAGATTCATCTGTTCAAGGTCAAATGGGCCGGTGCCGGTCATGGCGGGTTATGTCCTTTCCTTTTTATCCAGCTTGGTCATGGTCAGATCGGCCTGGGCCACTAAGGTGTTGCGCATTTTTGCATTGAGAAATTCCACTCCGTAAAGATTGGCCCCCCGAAGATCAGTGCAATCCAAATCGGCTTCTTCAAGACTGCCCTGGAACAGGTTGGCCCGGATGAGCCTGGCCCGGGCCAGACCCGCCTTGATAAACCGGGCAAATTTCATGTCTGCTGCCGTCAGGTCGGCGTTCGCCAGATCGGCTTCCCGGAAATTGGCCCCTTCCAGATTCGAAAAGGAAAAATCGGTTTCCTTTAAAATGGCCTTTTGCCAGATCGATTCACGGCCTTTGGCCTGGGAAAACCGGCTCCCGGAAAAATCTGAGCCCCCCGAGGCCCTTAATTCCGTCAGATTTGCCTTGAAAAAATCAGCCTCCCTGCATCTCACCTTTTCAAGGCGGGCTTCTTTCAGGACGGCCTCTGAAAACCGGGCCTTATCCAGGACGGCACCGGAAAAATCCGCACCCGTCAGATCTGCCCGGCTAAATTCCGCCCCGGCCAGCTCCGCCTGGACAAAACAGGCATCCCGGGCCCGGCCATCGGTAAAATCCGCACCCATCATGGCGGCTTTTTCAAAAACCGTGTCCTCCAGCTTTGCCCGGCAAAGCACGGCATGATCAAAACAGGCCTCAGTACAGTCGGCAGCCGTGAGGTCGGCATCTTCCAGCCCGGCCCGGGTAAAATCGGCCCGGCCCAGATTGGACCGGAGAAACCGGGTGCCGGTCAGATGGCTCCCTGAGAAATCCGCTTCTGAAAAATCCAGGCCGGACAGTTCCAGACCGGACAGGTCCAGGCCCCTGAAATCTTCTCCCTTAAAGGAATCCTGGACAGCGGCCCGCTCCTCCACCCGCTGCCGTGTCAGAACCCGGCCCACCGGTTCAGCCGGTTCCGGCGGCAAGGCCGGTTCCTCGGAAGCGTCTCCCTTTTTCGGCGGCTGATCTTCACCTGTTTTCAAGGGCGGGACAAATTTTTGGATCTGTAGGATAAACGGGTCCAAATTTTCCGGGTCCAGCCCCATTTTGGGAAGGGCGGCGACCATGATGCCCTGAAATTCAAGAAAAGATGGGTCCCGGCTCAAAGCGCCGATCTGCGCCTCGTCCATGCCCATGGCTTTCAGCACCCGGACCTGTTCCATTTTTGCCTTTTGCGTCGGCGCCGGGATACGGGCCGGATCAATTCCCAGTTCTTCCAGGGCCTGGATTTTCTGTTTTTCAAAATCTTCCAGATCCCCGGCCTGGATTTTGGCCGGGTTAGTTTCCGTAAGCCGGTCCAGAAGTGCCTCCTGCCGGGATTCGATTCCCTGCCGGGCCTTTGGATCAAGCCCATCCAGATTCAGCCCAAGCTGGGCCATAAGGGCCGCTGCCTGAGTCTTGAGCTGTTTTCTCAAGTCCATGGGGGGCTCTGCCATTGGCTTCTCGGCGGCCGTTTTTATGTTATCCTCCGGATCGGGTTCCCGGAGCAGGACCGGTTCAGGCCCATGGGCCTGCGGCGGTTCGACCGGGGCCTCAGACGCCGGTCCCCATTTCCGGTTTTCCCGGTCCAGGGCCCGGATGCATTTTTCGCGGTAATGGTTCAGGGGCTGCGGTCCGGTGTCTGTGGATTCAGACAGGATATAAAGATAATCCAGCTCTTCATATTCAGCAGATGCCGTCCGGGTCCACCCCCTCCAGACCAGGACCAGGGTCTGGGAGTCCATATCCGCCCACAGGGTATCCAGATTCATGGGGACTTCCGCAAAGATGGAATTTCCGGATTTATCAGGGGCCTGTTTTTGGATAAAACATTTTACCCGGATGCCGGGCAGGGATGACCGGAATTCCGGATACTGTGGATGAAGATGCTTAAAATAAAGGGATTCATCCCCTTTTAAATAGGGGGCAACCTGCTGGTCCGGCAGGGCCTGGTTGCAATAACTCCAGTCAAAATCATCGGGAAACCAGGGCCATCGCTCATCCTTCCATTTGGGGCCGAAACTGCCCATCCGCCTGAGGCGCTGGGGCTCTAAAGCTGGCACCGGACCGAAACCGTTTTCATGGGTCAGGGCCATTTCGGTAAAGGGTTCAGGAACCTCTCTGAATTCCGGCCGACCCTGTCCGGAACGGTCCCCGCGGACCACCCGGGTTTTCTCCCAGGCGCCGACCCCGAAGGTTACCGGACAGCGCTCTTCGGGGCGGCCCCCCGGCGTGCGGCAGGCGCCTGCCAGCAAAAGATCGGTCCCGGGCTTAAAATGCATGAAATCAGACCCGTAGAAAAGGCTGCCCGCCCCCTCCTGGTCCCCGGGAAAATATTCATCCCCGGCGGGAGAAATCTGATCGCAAGCAAGGGCAGCCTTTTTGCCCGGCTCCAGCACAAAAGCGCCTTTGACCGCCAGGGTCAGGGAATGACCGGGAAAGGGGATCCGGCCCGGAACCGGGGCGATGGTGAAGGGGGTGTCGTTAATGATTTCCAATGAGAACAATCCTCGAATTCAGGTTATGGGGATCTTGGCCCGGATTTTCAACTTCCGTTTTAATTACTACGCACTTTAAAATTTTTGTGTTCAATAACCCCTTTAAAAAAGGAATTGCTCATCATTTGAATCTCTCCCTTTCCTGCTGCCGTTAGCTCAATATGTGCATCTGTGCCGCTTTTGATCTCTACCTTTTTTTTGCTCGTCAAACAAATGTTACCTTCCGCCGATGCGCTGTTATTCAGATCAATATGTCCTTTTGATTTATCGAGCCAGATTTTAGAAAATTCTTTTCCGGCTCCATTTACCTTGATTTCTATTCCCTTATCCTTTCCCAGAAGTCCCAGAAGGATCTGCGAATCCGGTTCGGCCTCGGGAGAGTTTCCCCCTTCCCGGATATTAATAAAGCCTTTTTCAATAATGATGTTGGAACCTTCTCCGATCTTTTTGTAAGAAGTATGTGCAATTGGTTTTTTAGACGGTTCAAGCCCCAGGAAGTCCTTGAATTTACCTGACATGCTTTGATCAATGGTTTCAGTTATGGTTGTCTGGGCATTATAAAAAAAGCGGCTATCCTTAATCCCGTCAATCTGTTTGTTCACCCCGATGATAATTTTCCCTGAATCGCCTTCTGTTTCTCTCCCCATGGACCCTTTGGTAGAAACAATACCGATGGTGCCGTTCTCATGCATCCAGATTTTTTGTGATGGTTCTTTATGAGTTGCCGGTTCAATCATGGAATCGGATATGTTATTTCGATGCAGGTGCTTTGAGGTGACGGCTGCCGCCAATAAAAGAAAGGTCATCGCCAATCCTGACACCACTGCCCCTCCCGTACTGTTCTTTCTGATGCTTTCCAAATGCCCTACCATTGATCCGGCAAACGCGATAAGGGAACCCCCATTGAACAAAGCCCATTTTGTATCGTCTTCGATTTTGGCCGGTCCTGATTCCTCAAACCATTGCGCCCTGCCGCTTCCCTCGGCGGTTTCACCCAATTTGTTGCCCAGAGACAGGGTAATGCCGTTTCGGGTAGCCCGGATCACGGATTTATTTTTTTCTGCAATGCTGTCCTTGGGGTTATCTTTGAGCCGCTGAATCCCGGCAGCAAGGCAGAATTCATCGCCTGCACCCAGGATAATGTCTTCCCTGGCAGTAATCATGGCATCCTTGCTGGTTGACTGTACAAAAGGCCCCTTGGACCAATCCCACCGGTAACCCAAGGTCCAGGAGTGGGAAGCGCCTGCCAGAACATTGTGTTCAATCCCTAAGGTGCCGCCAAGCCTTGCGCCACCGAGAACATCTATTCCAAAACCGGCAGAAAAGCTCGTTTCAGACCCGATCCCGGCCTTGAAACTATTTCCCAACAACAAATCTGTTTTATCGGAATCCGTCCAGGTTTTCTCACTCTTTCCCAGTTCGAGACCCGAATTGTGATGGGGGCTGTACAGCCGGATATGCTCGTCTCCCGGAGTGGAATCAAAGACCATCTCATTGCCGTAATGATCCCGGAAGATATTTTTGGTCTGGCTGGTTTCATTCACCGTGCTTGAAATGCCGGGATTCGGGATCGCACCTGAAATGGCAGGGCGGTCCGGGTCGCCGTTGATAAAGGTCAGCAGCACCTCGGTGCCTTTCCGGAGGGGAAAATGAAACCCCGAGGGCAGCGGCCCCCGGCTCTGGTCGGTCACCGGAGGTCCTGCATGGGGCTGGAGCATGCGCACATAACAGGAGGCTTTCCCGTCCATGTGGGAAGAATGAACGTCAAAGGGCAGGCGGACCTTGTACCGGCCCTGGGCATCCAATTCCGCATGATCACCGCTGCCTGCCGCATCAATGGTGGCGTGAAGGGTGCCGGAGATGACGGGTTTGGAGGCTTTCCGCTGGGCCCGGAACTGGATGTCGGCCGGGATGGCGGTGAAAGCATTTTGATACACCATCTGTTGTTCAAGATCGGCCAGGGCGTTCCGGATGCCGGAAATCAGATAGCCAGTCTGGGAGCCTTGATGGGCTACCTCTGTGACCAGGTATTTCCGGTTGAAGGCCTGGGTAAAATGATCGGTCAGATTGAAGGTGTATCCGGCTGTCAGATCGGGCACACTGCTTTCACAAAAAAATTCTTTTTTCCGGCAGGAGAGTTCCTCGGCCCGGATCTTTGCCAGCCTGTTCCCCTGTTCACTGGTGTGAAAATGCTCGCCATAGGAATAAACCGATCCCCTCCCGTTATCCTCTACAACGGCGCGGCCCTCGATGACCAGAGAAGGTCTTTCATAATCATAGTCCTTCAGCAGAATATCATGGGGAAGCTGACGCCTCCGGCAGGCCAGAATGCCTATGGTTTCTTCCGTTCTAAAGGTTTCCAGGGCCGACGGGGGCTGATAGGACAGGTCCGGGTGAAGCTGAAGATCCGTATGGGTAATCTTTGAATCAGTCAGGACCAGCTTTTCTCCCTGGGGGGTCTGCTCAAAAAAATAATAAAGCCCGTCATGCTCCAGCCACCGGGAGATAAAATTAAAATGGCTCTCCCCATACTGGCAGACATAATCTTTTTCCTTGCAGGGATCCTGGAGTCTGAATTCGAAATCCAAACCGGGCGCAAGATTGATTCCTTTTAAAAGGCTGGTGATGATTTCGTCCAGGGGTTGCTTGATAAACACCTGGTTGTTCCTGTTCAGGGACAGCCACCAGAGGCGGGGTACCAGGACGGCCCGGTAAAAAAAAAATCCGTCGGTCTCATGGAGTTGGTCAAACCGTGAAAGAACCCCGTTAAAGCGCATATCATCATCCTGGGCATGGATGACAAGATGGGCCGTATCGCTCATGACGGCGTCCATGTCGATATCGGGGTTACCGGTCACCAGCATGATATCAAATTCATAGGGCTTTGAAATCGCCTCAAATCCTTTGAACCGGATAACGCCAAAGGTTTCTTCATTCAGAGAATCACATATAAAGGAAAATTTTTTTTGGGTTACATAATCCATTGGGTGTCCTTTTCCATATGCTCATATTTTTGCGATAGGTCATCGGCATATTTATAAACCGTTTTTGAATCTTTGCAGGGTCGATTTTCCAGGGAGGTAAGGGTTGGCCCTGTTTTCCTTTTGGTTCATTATTTATAGTAATACAGGTATCCGGAGTCAAGAAAAATGATTTAGGGAAAAGGGCCCTGAAGAGAGGGGGAATTCCTCTTGTCAGGAATCCATGGACGTGTTACCAATAAACCCGAAAATAAGCTATTGGAAGATATCAACTCAAGAAACAAGGGACCGCCCATGAGCCTTCTGACCAAGATGAAATATTCTTTCGTCTCCCGGGGAATAGATACGGAAACATTTACGGTGGTGAGTTTTAAGGGATACGAGGCCATTTCCAGGCCCTATGCCTTTGAGATCACCCTGGCATCGGATCACAGGGATATTGACCCCTTAAGAGTTCTCCGGAATCCGGCCGTGTTTACCATCCATCGGGATGAAGAAGAAAATGTGGATTTTAACGGGATTCTCATGCAGTTTGAGGAAACCCGGGAATTTGACGGGATCCTGTTTTTCAAAGCCGTTCTGTCCCCTAAATTCTGGTGGCTTTCCCTGACCCACCACAACCAGGTGTTTCTGGACGCCACGGTTCCCGATATCCTGGAAAATGCCCTGAAAGACGGCGGACTGGCCTCCGGCATCGATTTTGAGTTCAGGCTTCAAAAAACCTATGCCTCCCTTGAATATGTCTGCCAGTATGATGAATCCCATTTTGATTTTGTCTCCAGGTGGGCCCAGAGAGAGGGCCTTTATTATTTTTTCGAGCAGACGCCCACCGGCGAGAAAATCATTTTTACCGACACAAAAATTTCCCACATGGATCTTCTGCAGGGCAAGGACCTGGTGTATATCCCCCAGTCCGGGCTTGATACCGCCCATACCAGGGAAGTTGTAAAGTCTTTTGTCTGCAAACACAATCTGCTGCCCGCCCGGATCTATTTAAAGGATTATCATTATCTGAAACCTTCCCAGGCCATGGAAGGCATTGCCGAGGTGGATGAAAACGGACGGGGTGAAAATTATATCTATGGTGAGAATTTTGATACGGTGGAAGACGGAAACCGGCTGGCCCGGATCCGGGCCGAGGCCCTTTTGTGCCGGAAGTCAAGCTTTCACGGCGAAAGTTCGGTTCCCTACCTGGTGCCCGGATTTACCTTTGATTTGAATGAACATTACAAAGCCGTATACAATCATAAATACCTGGTCATTGACGTCACCCATGAGGGCCACCAGGCCGGTTACCTTATTTCGGGCCTGAGTGGGGCCGTGGAACAGAAAGATGAGCAGATGTTTTATGCCAATACCTTTTCCGCGATCTATGCCGATGCCCAGTTCAGAGCCGAGCATACCACGATAAGGCCGAAGATATCCGGCACTCTCAATGCGAAAATAGATGCCTCCGGCAGTGGAGAACATGCCGAACTGGATGAATACGGCAGATACAAAGTCATTCTCCCCTTTGACCGGAGCGGCCGCTTCGGCGGCAAGGCTTCGGCCTGGTTCCGCATGATGCAGCCTTCCGCCGGCCAGAATCAGGGCATCCATTTTCCTTTGCACAAGGGTACGGAAGTGCTTTTAACCTTTATCGACGGAAATCCGGACCGGCCGGTCATTGCCGGGGCCATCCCCAATCCGGAGACCACCAGCCCCATCACTTCGGAAAACCAGAAAACATCCATTATCAAAACCGGCAGAACCCCGGTTCTGCCGTCAACGGTGGGAGCCTCCTATATTGATTCAGAATCGGGTGCTGCCACAAAAACCCATAATAATTTTATGGAATTTGATGACGGCACCCCCAATCATATTCATATCCATTCTCCGGGAAACATCTGGGTTGAGGCCCAGAACCGGTACGGAGAATACCATGCCTATCAACCCAGTGCGGCCCTCCCCACCGACCCGGAACCCAGTACGGAAATTTTACTGGCCAAATTCGGTGCAGACGGGGATTACAACCCCACGGGCATGCGGAACCGGTTTGATTCCACCCAGACCCAGACTGATTTTTTTACAGACGTGATGAAAAACGCCCATGTTTGCGTCTCTTCCCTGGATACGGTCAAAACTCAGGAAGGCAATATCTATGATTTCGGCGGATACTGGGTATACAATCTGGGCAATGCCTATGTTGAAAACCATATGAATCAGAAAGCCGTTCTGAATGCCACGGGCAATATTACCATTGACGGCGAGACCGTCAAAGCGGATCTGCTGGATAAAGGCGGCCCCGGATGGACCAAAATCGACTGGCCCGAAGGAACCGGAATTGAATGCGATCTTAAATGGGCAGGGGCCGGGGGCGGGCAGCCCGGCGTCTGGGTGGAAAAAAAATTCGGCAATTCCTATTCCTATACCCAAGGCGACTCTGCTTCGGTCACCGTGGGAACCACCCTGAACATCACCCGCGGCAGGACTGTGGACATTGTGTATCGAGGCGATGGTTCTTTGAAAACCTGCACCAGTTCCCGCAATCCCCATAAAGAAAGAAAATGGTCCGACAACGGACAACTGATTTTCAAGCGAACTGAATCTGCGGATGAGCTTACCGTTGAAGAGGAAACCTTCTGTTATGAGACCGGCCGGACCTTAACCAAATCCAAAACGGAATTCGGCACCCTGGGATTTTCCTCCGAATCAAAATTTGATTTTGTTTTGCACAAAAATGTGAACTCCTTTAGTTTCGGAACCGCCAGCGTTTTTTCCTGCGATATTGCAGGAAAAACAGGAATTGAGATTGAAATCGGGCCCAAGACCGGTTTGCTGCTGGGCGCCGGCTTCGAGTTTTACGGGGATTTCAAACCCAGTTGGAAGGTCAAATTAACAAAGGGTCAACTCAAGCTTCACGGACCGGGAATGCTGGTCACAAAAGAAGAGGAAATGAAAGCCAACCTTGAAAAACTGGTATTAAAAAAATTGGCCTCGGATATTAATACGGTGGATCTGGTCTGCTCTAATACAAAATTAAAGGCCCAATGGATGAATTCCAATGTTTTGGTATCCAACATGACCCTTTTCGGATAAGGGATGCAGGAATGAAAATCATCAGACCGCTGCAATTGAATCTGAATACCTCCGTCCTTGAACAGAGCCGGCAATTCTATTTTATTTCATCGGTGACCATGGGGATAAACCTTCTGTCCGGGGAAACCCACCTGGATCTGGATTATATCAAGGATATGGTTGCGTGCATGGGAGAAACCGCTTTTCCCGATGCGGGCATGCCCAAACCCAGGGGGGAATACCTGGTATCTGCACATTTTCATGCCCCCGGCAAGGTTCCCGTCACCGGCGGCAAAGCCAAAATCGTCCTTGCCGGCAGAGAAAAGGAAGTCTATGTCTTTGGCCCAAGGAAATGGGATCAGGGCCTGCCTTCACCCCCGGAAAAAATCCTTTCCATGCCCCTTGATTATGGGAAAGCCTTCGGCGGCAAAGGATTTGAACCCAACCCGGACGGAATGGGATACAGGGACGGGCTTTTGCCCTGCGTTGAAGACCCGGCCCGTCTGGTGGGATCAAAAGAGGACAAACCCTCTCCTGCCGGTTTTTCGCCTCTGGCCCCCATGCTACCCCAGAGAATGAAATTTCAGGGAACATACGGGCCTGATTATAAGCACCGGTATTTCCCAGGCTATCCCGAAGATCATGACTGGGCCTATTTTTTGTCTGCCCCCCAGGATCAGTGGATGGAAAAATTTTTCAGCGGTAATGAACGCTTCGCCATTCATGGCATGCATCCGGACCATCCTCTTATTGAAGGCCGCCTGCCCGGATTCCGGGCCAGATGCTTCCTTCATGAGACCGTTAAAGGGCAGCCGGTTTTCAGAGAGCTGGGATTGAACCTGGATACCCTCTGGTTTTTCCCTGAAAAATTGCTCGGGATTCTCATTTTCAGGGGGGTCACGCGGGTGGGGGACGATGAGGCCTCCGGCATCCATGATGTTCTTTGCGCCTATGAAGACAGCTCCCGGCCTGCCCGAAGCCTTGAATATTATAAAGCCGCCTTTGAAAAACGAAGAGAATGCCGGGATGCGCTTTTAAACAACCTGAACATCGGCGATCTCATTCCCGAAGGCCATCCATCGGCCATGGCGCTGTTGATGGACAGCGCCTTTAAAGACGATCATCAGAGCGAGCTGGCCAACAACCTGGACCAACGGGCAAAGGCCCTGCAGCACATGGCGGATGAACGCGTCAAAGAGGCCCTTGAAAAGGCTCAAAAAGAGACGGGGACCATCCATCTGCCCGGCGAAGCCGCACCGGACCCGGATGTGGAAGGGTTGAAGAACGTCCTTGAAGATCTGCTGCCCGGCATCACCGCCGGTGACCCCAAAAAAATGGACATGACGCATTTCTCCTTTGATCATCTGGCAAAGATGACCCAGGCCATGGATGATTTTGCCGGAAAAAAGGAAAAACAGGCCATGGACCAGGCGCAAAAGGACATCCAGGCATCAAAAAACCTCATGAAAGACCGGATCCATGAGATTGAAAAACAGATGGCAAAAGCCTCAAAAGACATGGCGGACCAAGGCCGCCTCCACTCCCTGGAAGATTCAAAACAGAAAATGACCCAGGCGCTTCAACATCTTGAGGATATGGGGAAAAAACCATCCCCGGATCAGCCCCTGCCCCGGATCGATATTGCAGCCATAACCGCACAGGCGGAGCAGATCGACCCGAATTTAACCGAAGCCATGCAATATGTCCGGTCCATGAAACAAATGGGCGTCAAGGACGAAACAGCGGCATCGCTTGAAACCGACATCCAAACCGTTTTAGCCTCCCATACCGCGCAAATCAGCCATGCGCTGAAAGAAGCGGAACAGGATTTTTTCGCCGGCTATGCCCTGGGCGCCCATTTTATGGAACCAGGCCTGTCCCCCCACAACAAACCCCTGGAAGACATAAAACAGATCTTTTTATCCGCCGTCTCCCAAAAGGAACCGGTTTGCGGCAAAGACTGGGCCTGCCTTGACCTTTCCGGCATGCAACTGGAGGGGTTGGATTTCAATTCCGCCTATCTGGAGCAGGTCAATTTCAAGGGAGCCGGTCTTAAGGGAGCCGATTTTTCCCATGCCGTTCTGGCCAGGGCCAATTTTGAGGATGCGGATCTGACAGGGGCCAATTTTGAAGGGGCCAATATCGGAGCGGTTCATGCATTACGGGCAAATTTCACCGGAGCGAATCTGAAATCCGCCAAATTATCCAGGGGCAATTTTACCCGGGCTGATTTTACCGGGGCTGATCTTCAAGGCATCGAGGCGCTGGAAATCATTGTTCAGGATGCGGATTTTACAGGTGCCCATATGCCGAAAATGATCTTCATTGAACTGGATGTTTCAGGAACCGTCTTTGTGAAGGCGGACCTGAGCGCTTCCGTATTTCTCAAATGCCGGGTCAAGGACGCGGATTTTTCGAGCAGCAGAATGCACCGGTGCTCCTTTGTTGACAGCCCGTTGAAAAATGTAAAATTCATGGGCGCGGATTTTTCCAACGGATGCTTTGCATCCGGAGAATCCGAGCCTCCCGGCATGGAAAACCTCAGCTTTAAGAGGGCCATCCTGACCCAGGCCAATTTCCAGGGAATGGATTTGAAACGGGCAGACCTGAGCCACACTCGGCTTGAAAATGCTTTTCTGGGCGAGGCGGATCTCACAGAGGCCGACCTGTCCCATGCCCAGGCAAAAAACGCCCAATTTAGAAAGGCCCGGCTGACCCGGGCCAAATTGGATGGAATCGACCTGGCCCAGGGGTCCCTGGCCAAAGCCCACCTGGTGGGGGCCTCATTTAAAGGCGCCAATCTATATGCCGTGGATTTTCTAAGGGCTACCATTACCCAGACGGATTTTTCCCTGGCCAATCTTGACGCAACCCTGATCGAGCACTGGAGGCCTGAATAATGCCCGGAACGATAACGGGAGAGGTTCTTTCAAAACAGGTCAAATCCGGTGAGGTTTTCTATGAAGAAAATTTTACCGGGGGCCGTTTTCAGGAGGTTGATATTTCCGGAGGCCTTTTTTCCCGGATTGCCTTTGACGCCTGTGATTTCACCGGCGCAAATCTTAAAGAAGCCACCTTTAATCAGTGTACCTTTAAAGAAAGCATATTTACAGGAGCCCGGTTAAAAGAAACAAATTTTGTTGACTGCACGCTTGAAAAAGCGGATTTTAACGGGCTGGTATTGGATTCCGTTAAATTTATCAATGCCGGGATGACCGGGGTGAATTTTTCAAACACCCGGATGGAACGGATGTGTGTTTTTTCAGAATCAAATCTGGCGGAAGCCGCCTTTACGGCATCACATATGGAATCTGCCGTCTTTAACGGGTGTAACCTGCATGCCGTGGATTTCACAAGAGCCTGTATTCATAAAACCTCTTTTACCGGATGTGAGTTCAAAGATAATATATTTACAGAGGCAAGCATCTGCCTGACCGGTTTTTTTGATGCAAGCTTTGACCACACCGATTTCAGCCGGCTGGACCTGACCCGCTGTCAATTCATGGGAACAAGCCTGAAGGGGTGTAATTTTTCAGGGGCCAAACTCAAACAGGGGGGATTTGTCAAAGCCTCTCTTCAAGGCTCAAAATTTGACCGCGCCGATCTTGAATGCGCCAATTTTTATGAAGCCGACCTCTCGGCTACAAGCTTTACCCATGCCAACATGAAAATGGCGGGAATGCAACAGGCCACCCTGACCGGATCGGATTTTACCGCTGCCGTCCTGTATCAGGCCCAGATGGAAGGGGTTTCCGCAGACAATACGATCTTCAGGGAGGCGGATTTGAGCTATGCCGACCTGTCCCATGCAAAAATCAAACATTCGGATTTTTCCAATTCAGTCCTGCTGATGACCAATCTGCATGGCGCCGATGAGGAGCAAACCCTGTGGCAGGGGTCAAGCAAAGCCCTTGCCCGGGGAACTGATCCGATCAGACTCAAATCAGAACAATGGGGGAAAAAATGAACAACCCGGCAAGAAACATCATCCCGATCCATTCGCATCCCGCATCCATCCTCCGGACCGGACGTGTGGAATCCGTCATCTCCGGTGATATCCGCATCTCTGTATCCGGAGACATCCTCATGGCCAAAAAGGCCTTTTCCTGCATCATTGCCCCGGAGCCCGGCGACATTGTTCTGTATACGGCAGATGAAACAGGGAAGGCCTATGTTCTGGGGATTATCGAGCGGCCGAATCATCAGACCGCTACCCTGGCATTCCCCTCCCATACCCGGATCGATGTTTCCCGCGGAAGCCTGAATATCCATGCCGGGGGCCATGTGACCCTTTGCGCCGACGAGTTGAACTGCCTGTCCGACCGGGCTGTCCATAAAAGCCGCGAGGCTGTTGTGGCCTATGACCGGATCACGGCCACCGGGACTGAAATTCAAGCCAGTTTTAAAACCGTGCGCCTTATCAGTCATCTGATCAATTCCATTGCCAAACAGGTCATCCATATATTTCAAGGCTATATCCGGAATACGGAAAATACCGATATGGTCAAGGCCGGCCGGATGACCCGGTGTGCAAAAGGATTATACGCCTTGGATTCGGAGCAGACCGTGATGAAAAGCAAAAAAAACACCATCATTGACGGTGAAAAAATTCTGATGGGATAAGACCCCGTCAAAAGGAGGATATGATATGTTTGCCAATTGTTCCCTGGCTGGTATGGACATGGGCATGCCCGATGTCTGTAAGACACCCGCCGCCCCGTCTCCCCTGCCGGTTCCCTATCCCAATATCGCCCAGTTGCCGGCGGCATTGCCGCCCACCACCTGTCTTAAGGTATTGATCTCCTTTATGCCGGCCCATCACCTGGGAACCTCCATCCCCATGAGCAACGGCGATGAGGCGGGTGTGCTGGGCGGTGTCGTGTCCAATATCTTCATGGGGCCGGCACGAAACCTCATGGGAAGCGTCAAGGTATTGAACGGCGGGCTGCCCGCCACCCGGATGCTGGACCCGGCCATGCAGAACCTGACCAATGTGCCTTCGGGAAGAACCCTGGTGCCTTCTCAATTCAAGGTCATGATCATGTCATGACAAAGCAACAAAAAGAGACCCTTCACGGGAAAGAAAAAAGGTATAAAATGACTGAAGACCACACTGAATCCAAACCTGTCATACAGTTCCATGTCCCGCCGGAACTGGAATACGTCTACCGGGATATTTTTAATGTTTACGCAGGCCCCGGTGATGTGATCATCGAATTCGGCAATCACCACCGGGCCATGCCGGAACATGCGAGCATTTCCAACCGGATCGTCATGTCTGTGGGCAACGCCTATCTGCTGGTGCAGACCCTTCAGCAGGCCCTGCAGCAAGCCCAGGCAGCCTTGCAGCACAGTTTCAAAAAACAGAAGGAAGAATGATATGGCTGAGTCCCCCCTTCCCTATAAAATCCTTGCCCTGGGCCCCTTTGCCCCTTTGCCTGAAGGAAAATTCATCCCCCATTTTGTTCAGGTGGATCTGTATTCCTTAGATGATGCCGTGAGCACCGTCTCTCCGGTTCTTTATCTGCCTCTGGCCCAGGCCCCTGACGGGGCGGTCACCCTGAAATTTAAGCGCATCCAGGATTTCAAACCCGGCGAAATCCTGAAAAGCCTGCCCTTTCCGGTATCCCCTTCCAAAGAGAAACCCTTGCCGGGAGCGCCTCAGCCCAAAAAAGCGGATCCCCCTGCTCAAGGCCGAAAGGCTGCCCTGGAGGATATTCTGTCCATGGTGGCAGTCCCTGATGCATCCTTTGACAGGGCGCTGGATCATACAAACGACGATCCAGGCCCATCCTTAATGCTAAGGGAAATCTTTTCAAACCCCGCGTTTCAAAAAACCGAGTCCGCCTGGAGAGGGCTTCAGACCCTTATTCAACAGGCAGAGATCAAAGGATTTGAACGGATCCGGGTCAGCCTGTCCTGCGTCTCCCCAGAACACCTTGAAACGGTTCTGGATGCCGTCGAAGCCCTTCCCCCGGAGGACATCCCCAACCTGGTTCTCATTGACCTCGGGTTTGACAATACCCTGCCTTCCCTTAAAAATCTGGAAAAAGTCCTCGGATTTGCCGACAGAATGCTGGCGCCTTCCTGCGCATGGGTCAGCCCTGAATTTTTCAGAATCGAAAACTGGAACCAGCTCCATAAAATCCCATACATCAGGCATTATCTTGACGACATGGCCTATGCAAAATTCAGAAAGCTTAAAACCCATGCCGGTGCGGCATGGGTGATGCTTTTGGCCAATGCCTTTGCCGTCCGTCCGGCCCATGAATGTGAGGATACTCCTTTGTTTGTTTCCCCGGTATGGGGCATGGGCACCCTGTGTGCCAAATCGGTTGCGGCTTCAGGCTGGCCCCTGGAATTCACCCGGTATCCGGGGTATCAAATGGAAAACCTGGCCATGGCTGTCTATGATGAAAAAAACACAACGTCCACCCAAGCCCTTTTTTCCGAAGACAGAATCCTGCAGCTTATTGAGGCGGGGATTACCCCCATGGCCGGAGTAAAACACAAGGACACGGCCTTTATCCCCAAAGCCGCCGCTCTGACCGGGGATTCCATAAAATTTCAACTGCTGATGAACCGGATGGTTGAAGCCCTGCTCCATGCCCGCAGAACAAAGACACCCGACAATCCCGGGGATGAGATCCGTCTTGCACTCACCCGCATCTTTACCCAAACCGGCCACGGCCTGCCCCAAACCATTGATGTGGCAAACACAGGCAAGGCCTCCCCTGAAGGCCGGGTCTTTCATATTTCAGTTATACCGCCGGAATCGATTTTTCCGGGTTCCGGGCCCATTGAATTTTCTTTTGTATGGTAGGTTTGAATAAAAAGGAAAGGACATCATGTTTTCAACAATCAAAGGAAAAATCATCTTCTTTGTCACCCTGGTCATGGTGGTCTGTGCGGTTGTCATTATCTATTTTACGAACCGGGATGTGGGAAACGCCATGCTCCTGGCCCAGGAAAAGTCTGCCGCCAATATCCTCCACTCCCTGGATATCATTATCCGAGACGACTACCACAACCTTTTGTCCGACAAGAGAACCATGACCCTTTCGAAACGGCAGCAGTTAAAAGACGCATCCCATATGATCGAATCGGTTTTCAAGGGCTATTGCGGCGGAGAAAAAACCGGCCGGGGCAGGACCGCGGACCAGGCCATCCAATGGCTGACCTCAGCCCCTTTCGGAGAGATCGCCTATTTTATCATCGATAAAGACTCTCAAATTCTGGCAAGCTCGGGCAATACCATTACCACGGAAGCCTGGAAAGCGTTAAAGGATACCAAGCACCAGACCCTGTCCCGTGTCATGTCTTTTGACAATCTCAAAAAACAGGGAGATTATGCAAGCTTTGTCCTTGAAACCGGAGAGGGTAAAAAAAGGTCTGTTCTCGCCCATTTCCTGCCCATGGACCAATGGCGGTACACCCTTGCAACTTATATTGATATCAGTGATATTGAAGCTGAAGCCCAGGCAAAACTGGAAAAAATACTGGCCTCCCTCACGGAATTTTCCAGGCAGTTGACCATCACAAAGAACGGATTCGTGTATATGTTTGATGCAGCGGATACCATCCTGATCCCGCCGCCGGACCACATCAAAACCGATATCCATCTGTCCAAAAACAGGTTGACCCAAAATACCATCTATGACGACATCAAAGCTGCGGCAGGATCCGAAATTTCAAAACTCCGGGTCGTTTCCTCCAACGAGGATGAAACCGAGATGATTGTATATTGCAATTATTTCAAACCGCTGAGGTGGTATACAGCGGTTTTTGTCCCGGTGAATGAAATCAACGCCCCAGCCCGGACTCTGGTGGTCAGGCAGAGCCTGATCATCACGATTCTGTTCATGGCCGGGCTGGCGGTGGTCATCCTTCTGGTAATCCGTATCGCAAAGCCTTTAAACCTTTTATCCTCCTATGCAAAAGAAATCCCGGAACTGGATTTTACAAAGCCCCTGACCTCTGAAACCCCCATTGATGCATTGCCTGCCAAATATAAGGATGAGGTGGGGGCCCTGGCGGAGTCCTTTATTTTAATGCGCCGGGAATTGAGCAGCAATATTTTAAACCTGATCAACGCCACGGCTTCCCGGGAGCGGATGGAGAGCGAACTCAGCATTGCCAGGGAAATCCAGCTCGGCATGGTGCCCAAAACCTTTCCTTCCTTTCCCCAGTATACGGAATTCGATCTCTATGCCACCCTGATGCCGGCCAAGGAGGTCGGCGGAGACCTGTATGATTTTTTCCTCATGGATGAGGACCATCTGTGTTTTACCCTGGGGGATGTATCGGACAAAGGGGTGCCTTCGGCCCTGCTCATGGTGGTGACACGAACCCTGATCCGGACCCTGAGCGAAAAAATCCATTCTCCCTCCCAGATGATGGTGAGTATTAATAATATCCTGAGCCAGGACAACCCCAGGGCCATGTTTGTCACCCTGATCATCGGCATCCTGAATATCCGGACCGGGCAAATCCGGTATGCCAACGGCGGGCATAACCCACCCATTATGATTCCAGGAGAAGGGGAGGCGTTTTTTAAAAAAGGAAAGAATGAACCCCTGGTCGGGGCCATGGCCGGAATGACCTATACGGATCTGGAATTCACCCTGTCTCCCGGAGAAGGGTTTTTCCTTTATACGGACGGGGTGAATGAAGCCATGGACCTGGACGGGGAGCAATATTCCAACCAGCGCCTGCTGGCCCGCATCCAAAAGAACAAGGAGGCCCCTCCGGATGAAATGATCAAACTGGTCTTGCGCAGCATCAAAGACCATTCACAGATCGCACCCCAGTCCGATGATATTGCCATGCTCATGATTAAATATAATGGGAAACACACCTAAACCGGTTTATTTATTTTATTGGATGGTATAAAAAGACACGCATGGCTCAATTGACGGTGGACATAAAAAAACTGACCCGTAATATCCGCTTCCTGGTCCGCTCCGGCAAAGACGCAGGCCTTGACATGATGGGCATATTAAAAGGGCCGGGGCCGGATTCCGTTATCATCCGGACCATGAGGGAAAACGGCATAGAGATCTTTGGTTTTTCCAGCATCCCCAGGACAGGCCCCCATGATGAAATCCTGCCCCAAAAACCGGTCTTCATATCCCTGCCCTCCATTCACGAAATCCCTCGAATGGTCCGGTATTTCGGCGCCAGCCTCAATTCCGAAATATCCGTCATCCAACGGATCAATGAGGTGCTGATTGCTGAAAACCAGTCCCACAAAATTATCCTGATGGTGGATACCGGCGACCTGCGGGAAGGGGTGTTGCCGGAGGATGTTGTGGATACCGTAAGAAAAATCCATGAGATCAAGGATCGAAGGCTCGGTTTTTCCGGCATCGGGACAAACCTGGGATGCTGCGCCGGAATGGTGCCCGATGAAGAAAATGTCCTGATCTTGCAGGACCTGGCCCTTGAGATCGAAACCCGGCTGGGCATTGCCGTTGAAACCGTCTCTGTGGGAGGCTCGGTTTTCCTTGAATGGCTTAAATCCCATCGCCTGCCGGACAGGATCAACCAGATCAGGCTGGGCGAAGCCGTTTTTCTCGGGAATATCCCGGCCTTTTGCCGTAAACATGAACATCTGCATGATGATGTTCTGATATTCAAAGGAGATGTCCTGGAAACCCAGGAAAAAAATGCCGGCCTTTGCCCGCATTCAGGGGTGGATGCCCTGGGGTTCAGCCCCGTGGTTGCGTTTAAGGGAAAAAGGAAAAGAGCCATTTTGAATTTCGGCATTTCCGATACCTATCCCCTGGGGCTCAGTCCTTTGGATGGGGGGGTCTGCATTGTCTGCGTCAACAGCAATTATACCGTCATTGATTACACGGACAGCCAAAGGTCCTTAAAGCCCGGTGATTTTGTCGAATTTAAAATGAATTATATCAGCATGCTTCAGGCTTTTATGAGTCCGTTTACGGATATTGTTTATCAATACTGAAGGTCTTTGCAGGAATAAAAAGGATGCGGCTATAAATTGGGAAAGGGGAAACAATGAAATTCGTTTTTAAGATCTGGCTCATGGTTTTCTGGTTTGCATGTATCTGTGTCTGGCCGGCAACGGCGCAGGATAAGGGGAATTTCAGCATCACACCGAAAACAAACCTTCAGAAAAAATGGCGGGTCGGCTATTATGAAGGCGGAGAATATCTTGATTACCAGCAGGTTTTTATCGCCACTGTAAAAGAATTAATGGCCATGGGCTGGATACGCCCCATGGATATCCCGGAACAACAGGGAGAGCAGACCAGGGACCTCTGGAAATGGCTGGGGAAAAACATCAAAAGCGATTATATCGAATTTGCCGAGGACGGCCATTACAGCGCCGGCTGGGACGATGCCCGGACCAAGGAAACCGTTGAAGCCATCATTTCCCGCCTGAACACGAAAAAGGACATCAATCTGATGATCGCTGCGGGCACCACGGCCGGCCAGGGCCTGGCCAACAACCGCCACAGCACCCCCACCCTGGTCATCTCTTCCTCGGACCCCATTGGGGCCGGAATCGTCAAAAGCCGGGAGGATTCCGGGTTTGATCATGTCATGGCCCAGGTGGACCCCTTCCGGTATGAACGCCAGATCCGGGTGTTTCATGACATCATCGGATTTAAAACATTAGGGGTGGCCTATGCCGACACAAAGGCAGGCAGGACTTACGCCGCCATTCATGATATTGAAAAACTATCCGGACAACTCGGGTTTGAAGTGGTCCGTTGTTATACCCAGGATGAAATCCCGGATGTGAAACAGGCTGAAGAAACTGTAAAAAATTGTTTCCGGGACCTGAGCCCAAAAGTGGATGCCATCTATGTCACGGCCCAGAACGGGGTCAACCCGGGCAGCATCCCCGAACTGGTGAAGATTGTCAATGCGGCCCAGATCCCCACCTTTGCCCAGGCCAGTTCCGATGAGGTAAAGGCCGGGTTTTTAATGAGCATCTCCCAGGCCGGTTGGAAATATGTGGGCCGGTTTTTTGCAGAAAGCATGGCCAAAATATTCAACGGGGCCAAGCCCGGACAACTGGATCAATTGTTTGAAGAACCGCCTAAAATCGCCATCAACCTCAAGACCGCCGAATTGATTCAATATGACCCGCCCGTGGATGTGTTGGGATCAGCCGATGAAATCTATACGGAAATAAAACCGGCCAAAAAATAAACGGCCCCTATTTCATCACCACCTTATCTTTCAGGGATTGGAAGATATCCTTGGCCAATTGCCGTCTCCACCCCTGGGGAAGGCTTCCGGCCGGAACGGCATCCTGAAGGGTCTCGAAGAGGTCGGCCAGGTGCGCTTCCCGCACCGTGAGCCGGGATAGGTGATCCATATCGGCCAAGGTCATCCCGCCGGCCATCAGTTCAACAGGCCCGGCCGGAACCAGATGGTCGCCCACCCTGGCCATGACCGCCAGCATGCCGTCCATATAGGCATCGGTCCGGGCCTGGGCCACAAAACCGGCCAAGGTCTCATATTTCCGGATCTTTTCCAGGGCCCGGACCAGGCCCCTTTGCATGGCCGGAAGGTATTCGCCCTGGAGATAGCCGCCGATACAGGTCAGGCCCCTGGCAAACACGAGAACGGCAAAACACAAAAACAGGGAGGGAAGGAGACGGCCCTCGGATATCCCGGCCTGCAAGGCTTCGGGGGTGCAGGGCCATTGCCGGGACCGGCCCTTGTCATCCATCCCGGAAAAGGATGGAACCCCGGAACCCCCTGCCTCCAGGTTCAGGGAGAATTTCCGGCCAACCTCATCCATTCCCCAGAAAAAAACCGTCCCGCAGGTTGAATGCAGCTCTGCCGGCACCCCCTCCCTCAGGTCAGGGTCAAACAGGATAAGCCCTGCCAGGCTTTGGGGATTCAACAGGTCAAGATCCAGAAGCCGGCCTGCAATGCGTTCAAACTCAATGCAGATTGAATCCGGGGCCAGGCCTTTGAAAATCCGCTTCCAGATCATCCGGTTCACCACAACGGACTGGTCTGAATAGGAAGACAGACCCAGAACCGTTGGGTTCCCGTACATGTCTTCAAGGATATGATGCAGGGCGTCGCAAACCCCGGCCGGGATATCTTGCTCTTGGGCCATCCGGTTCAAGCTTGCCCCGGCCCGATCCACCATGTTCCGGTCAAAGGCAGGGGCTGCACTGACAATGGTTCTTTTGAGCCGTTCCGGGAAAATGGGCAGCCGCCGGGGCAGATGGTCCATATCTTCGGGACCGGCCTGGTAAATCAAAGCGCCCCTGGGAAAGACGGCATTGTTCAAGGGAATATTTCCGCAGGCAAAGGTCAGGAAGGTGGGGATCTGCTGTTTCAGGGCCGAAAGAGCGAAGATGAGCCGGCCCTGAAAGGTCTGGGCAAAATATTCCACCCCGAAATGGGAGGCCGTCAGGACCACGGGACGGGCCTCCAGGTCCTGCACTGCCGCCTTTGCAACCTCGGGCCCCAGCAAGGGTTCAATATACCGGCCCACCACCTCCAGCAAATCCTTTCTCGGCTGATAGGAAGGGGTTCCGGCCTCGGGGACAAGGGTTTCAAGATAGCCGGACAGGGACAGGTCCCCGTACCGGCCAATGATCCGGCCCACCTTTGGCAGGCCCTTGCAGGCAAGATCCAACAAGGCTTCTGGGGTCATGGGGCATCCAGTGAAGACGGGCCGCCATCCTTCCGGGCCGTGAGGAAAAAGGCCAGGGTCAGGACCAGGTAGCCGATCCCGAAATAGGCCAGGGCCAGGTGAAGGTCCTTTGCCATGAACAGGACCCCGAAGAGGATGGGACCCATGATCTGACCGATTTTCTCAAAGGAGGTAAAAATACTGAGGGATTTTCCAATGCCGAGATTCCGGGTTTCCCTGAAGGTCAGGGCATAGGGCCGGGAAGCGTCAAAACACATGGAAAGGCCCAGCAAAAAGATAGCCCCGGCGGTAACGGCAAGGCCGTCGAAAAAATAATAGAGGATAAGGGCAAGGCTGCCCAGGGCCCCGCCCATGACCAGGTATTTTTTCCGGCTGCCCGAGGCATCCATGATCCTGCCGATAAAGGGGGCGATATAGATGAGACAGAGGCCGAACACCATATACACTCGGCCGATATTGGACTGGGACGTGCCGATCCGGTCCAGGTAAACCGGAAAAAAATAATTCACAAACCCCACCACGGCCGTGGCGCTGGGAATGATCCCGAAGAGCAGGAGCCCGAGGATGCTCCGGTTGAAGAAAAACGCCCGGATCTGCGCAGTCCCGGCGGGCCCGTCATGGGACCCTGCCATGGGTTTTTGCCGCTTAAAGGAAGCCTCCATGAGAACCAGAATGCCCAGGATCAAAAGAACAAGGATGGCGGCGGCAATAAAAAACACGGTCCGGTATCCGATCCTTTCCGCCAGCATGGCCCCCATGGCGGCGCCGCAGATGCTTCCGGCATAGACACCGGCAAAAAGCTGGGCCAGGCCCTGGGC
>Ga0208968_1000206_pt1 | contig 52169 bp, 40 predicted proteins | sample RifOxyA3_FD_184031 | JGI IMG/M metagenome (GOLD analysis project Ga0208968, IMG submission 184031) | Groundwater microbial communities from Rifle, Colorado - Rifle Oxygen_injection A3 (SPAdes) | ecosystem: Environmental > Aquatic > Deep subsurface > Groundwater | place: Rifle, Colorado, United...
GCAAGTATCAAAGTCAAACATTGAAACGAAGATGATCAACAATGATATTTTAGATAATTGCTTCCGTTGTTTTATCATCTTATTAATCAACTGGTTGTGGAATGGCTTACCATTTGCGATGATATATGAAAACATATCAGGAAGTAATAGAATGCAATCAATAAAAAACCAGAATGAGCTTGTCAGAGAATATTGCAGGCTTTGCGCCCTTGATATGAAGAAAATGAACAAAGACGAGTTCATTCAGACACAGAAAAGAATTGAGGATCTCGGAAAGAAAATAGTTAATATTCCGAGCTATATTGTCTTACAAGGCGTTGGTTCCGATGAAACGGGGATTGAGATTAAAAGGGAGGGAAAATAACCATGAAACGTTCATGCCGGCAGATCGTTCTTTTTTCGCTTTTTGTCTTAAGCGCTTTAGCAGCTGCGTATGATGTTCCCTTAATCACTGCTGACATGAAAGCTGTGATGCGTGACATATGGAAGCGCGGGGATGCCATGGGCCGCATTGAAGGGAAGATGGGCCAGTGGGGCAACAGCATCACGAATTCACAGGCATATCTGGGCAGCCTTGCGAGTGGGGGCTGTTCGGGTAATGCCACCTGCGAGAGCTACCATGACATCCTTTTATGGATGAAGGCCAGCGAAACATCCCCTGGCAGCGGTATTGTCGGCGGCTACCATGCAACACCCCTCGACGAAAAGGGAGGCGGACATTGCTGTGAGTCAGGATGGAAAGTGACCGATGGGCTTTGGTGCATAGGGGGCGCCATACAACGCGATAATCCTTCATGGTCTTTAACCGAATACGGAACCAATGATCTTACCAGGAGTTGGACAGCGGATGATTATGCTGCTTTCAAGCAACGGATGAAATACCTCCTTGTTGCCAGCATCGAAGCAGGCATCATCCCCGCTGCCGGCGCTATTCCGCCCCGGATGGAAAATTGCAGTCCAGCAAATAACGACAGTGTTATCGTCAAAAGGCTCAATGACAGCCTGAAAGCCGCTGCACAGGAACTGCATGTTCCCTATGTTGATTATTACCAGGCCTGTGTGGAACACCATCCCACGGACTGGTGTGGTGGAGCGGCGGGCACCATCAGTGACGACGGCATACATCCTTCATGGCACAGTAATACAAATAATTTCGACCCTCCGGCCATCTACAATGACGGGTATGCCATACGTTCGAAACAGACGCTTGATTATGCACGGAAACTGAAAACGATCGTGTTCGACAACGGCGCTCCCGACGGGCAGGACCTGCCCATTCTGGCCGTTTCGTCATCGACGCATCCATGGGGCGAATATAATAACAGCGCAACCGCGTCCTTTTCCTGGGTGCATGACGGCGGGCCTGCGGCTACGGAATACAGCTACGTTTTTAACCAGACAGCATCGACAATCCCTGATGAGACAAGCGAGGGAACAGGAACAACCGCGACAGTGAATGCGGGGTCAACGGGAGAGTGGTTTTTTCACGTGCGGGCGAACAGCGCAACAGGCTGGGGGCCTGCGGCCCATTATCCGGTCCGTATAATAGGAGAGAACCAGGCAGTGGTCCAGGATGGCATGAACGGGTATTCCGGAGCCACTGACGCCATGATATTCGACCAGTATAATTACGGCGCCTCGGCCATCCAGCTCAAATACAACGGAGGGGAGAGCAGGGACAGGCTCTTAGTTAAATTTGACCTTTCATCGTTTGCCGGCGCAACAATCACAGACGCCCGGTTCGAACTGTTCATCGAAAAGACCGGCGGCGACGATTCCCTCAGCGCCCATGCCCTTACCAACAGCTGGCAGGAAGGAACCGGCGGATATGAGAAGAAGACAGGTGTTTCGTGGACATACCGGTATGCCAACGACTCCGCGGCCTGGACCACGCCCGGAGGCGACTTTGCAAGCCAGGCCATTGACGGCAAAAAGATCAACGCAGCTGATGCCTTTACCTGGAAATCGTTCAATATGACGATAGCGGCACAGCAGTGGTGCAGCGATCCGTCCAATAACCATGGCCTTATCCTCATAGGCCATGGCTCTTATTCGTCCACGTATGTCTATTTCAGGGAATTCCCGCTTAAAACCCTTCGGCCGCGGCTTGTACTCACCGGTTCCGGGTTCTCACATACAGAGACTATATACGGGCCGAGAGGGTCGCGGCTTGGGGCCCCGTATCCCAACCCCGGTAATCCCGGGGTTTTTATTCCCGTGCACGTTGCCCCGCGCTCGCGTGTGACAGTGAAGATATATTCCATCAAAGGAACATTGGTATATCAAACAGCGCTTGTCAACGGAACCGCCAGCCCGAACATCCAGACCGTTAGTTTTGGCGGGAACGGAAAAAGCATAGCTTCGGGCATATATCTGGCAAGGCTGCAGGGGGAAAAGTCAGTCAGCAGCGCGGGTAAGCTGATACTCATGCAATAGGGTAAAACTTGGCCGCTGTTTTCTGTGGGCGCGGCCGAAAGAAAAGGGGGCGAACAATGCAGGTACTAATGTTTTGCGTCTTATTGGCAGTGATATCTCCTGCTTTTTCCCAGACAGAGCCAGCCGCACTGCTGTGGCCCCAGCAGATTGTTTATGAAGGCGCTTTCAAGTTCAGCACATCGGGCTTTGGATACGGCGGCGAGGCCTTTGGTTACTATCCAGCAGGAGACCCGTCGGGTCCGAATGACGGCTACCCCGGCTCCCTCTTCGGTTCGGGATATGGACAGGCGAATCAGATCGCTGAATTCGCCATTCCGACTCCTGTTATTTCTCCGACCAAAAGCATCGGCGCTATACCCCAGGCAGCAACGCTGCAGTCATTTATCGATCCGTTTTCCAGCGTCCCCTATGTTCAGAACCTCGGCGTTGCCGGATTGCTGTATCTTCCGGCTAAAGGGAGCCAGACATCCGGAAAATTATATGCTAACCTGAAGGATGAATACAACTCGCTTTCGGGCGGCACGCACATGGCGTGGCTGGATGTCACGTTAAACAATCCCAATACCGCCGGATTCTGGCGGGCAGACACATTCAACAATGTGGATATTGCACGATATCTGCTTGAGATACCCCAGACGTGGTCCGACAGTCATATCAGCGGAAAATCGATTGGAACCGGTGACGGAAGCAACTATGGGGCGTCCGGTCCATGTCTGCTGGCCTGCGCACCCTGGCAGCACGGGAACCCGCCGACCTCACAAACGGTCATGGACGCTGTTCCGCTGTTGTTTTATGATAAATACGACCATATCGGCAAAAAATTCACGGAAGTGGATTGGATGACCGGCGCTGCATGGGTGACATACGGCTCGCGGTCGGCGCTGGTCTTTTATGGCCCCATGATGTACAGCATGGACCGGTGCTATTTTTACGGCCATTACGGACCCGGAATCTATCCCTGTCTGACCTTATTTAACCCTGCGGATATTGAGCAAGTTACGGCTGGCACCCTGCAGCCATGGGCGCCGCGGTGGTATGCCCGGAAATGCCTTGACCCCTTCTTTTTCTCGAAAAAGATGCCGGGCGGCGGCTGCCGGTTTGCCGAGGACGGCGGATATGTATCGGGCGGTATGGCCTACGACCGCGAACACGGAAAATTATATGTGTCTCAGATGTATGGTAATGGAACAGATCCGATTATACATGTATTTCGTATTGATACAACTGTCAACGCATCGGAATCGGGCGTAAAAAAGAACAACCGTCGCATGCCTTCGCTTGCGGTATTTCCAAATCCATTCAATCCAAGCACGCTTATTTCAGTCCCCAAAGAATATATCTCCGGTGAAAGCGGTCTTCAGAAGGAACTGAAGGTTTTTAATGCACGTGGTGAACTGGTCGCTGATTTAAGCCGTGAACGCGGTCCCTCTATTGAATGGAATGCCTCACATATGTCGAGCGGCGTCTATGTTATCCGTTTTAGTTGCGGGAGTACATCACTTTCAAAAGCGGTTATGCTTCTGAAATAACCCTGGAGGAAACCCAATGAACACACCATTCTGCATTATACTATGTTTAGCTGCGGCGCTGCTGGCACAGGCTCCTAATGTTGAATTTCATAAATTGTTCAATTCGAGCAGCGTCCCGGCAAAAACCGGGGACCAGGCGGACATCTACGCCCACTATGTGGTAGAAACCGCGGACCACGGCTTTGCCCTGGCCGTGCGCTGCTGCTGTTCGCACTGCGGCAATGATTTCTCCCTGATCAAGACCGACTCCGCGGGCAACCTTGTCTGGTCCAATCGGTACGACGGTCCCAATGGCGACGACAATCCCAACTGCGTCCAGCAGACAAACGACGGCGGGTTCATTATTGCCGGGCAGACCAATGATCAGAACGCCCTGCAGGACGCTTTCGTTGTAAAGACAAATTCAGCGGGTGATCAGGTCTGGTCGAACACGTATGGAAACACCGGGGGGTATGTCTGGGAACAACCCTATCACATAATCCAGACAACGGATGGCGGCTTTTGTTTCGCCGGATATGTCTGGGACAGAAATAACAGCACCGGTCTTGACGCATACGTTGTAAAACTGAACGCGCAGGGCAATGCGGTCTGGACGAAAACTTACGGCGGCGCCAGGGAGGACTGGCTGCGGTGCGTCCAGCAGACAGCGGATGGCGGGTATATCCTGTGCGGAACTACCGGCTCTGTTACCACGGGATTCGGCTACGATGTATGGCTGGTCAGGCTGAACGGCTCGGGTGATACGCTCTGGACGCGCCATTTCGGCGGAGAAGACGTCAATGACGGAGGCATGTTCTTGGAAATAACGCAGGACAACGGTTATATCATCACTGGATATGCGAACAACTACGAGGACATGTATCTGGTGCGAACTAATTCCGAAGGCGTACTGCAATGGGAGAAAACATACGGCGCAGACGACACAACCTCCGAATGCAGCCATGCGGTAAAAGAAATACCCGGCGAGGGCTACATCATGGGCGGATATACCGCGTATAACAAGCCTGAGCCGTGCATTGTCCGCACAGACCTGCAGGGTAACGTGCTGTGGCGCAAGACAGTCCCGAGCGGCACGTGGGATTATTTTTACAGCATTGCCCTGACCAGCGATGGAGGCATTGTCGCGACCGGAAGGCAGGACCAGCGCACCTATGCGCAGCTGATAAAACTCGACGGAAGATGAATATCGCTGTTAAAGAAATAAACAGAAAGGGGAAGTAAATATGAAGGCGTTTTTTTTATTAATGGTTTTTGCCTGCGTTGCGGCATTTGCCGCAGTGCCAACGGACATGGCCGGGTTATTCCGCTCAGGCCAGGTGTTCATCACCTGGTCTGAAGTAACAAGCGGTGAACTGTATGTCATTTACCGGACCACCGCACCAATGACGACGGGAGACCTTGTCCAGGCCAACAAACGATATGAAGTGATCCAGGGTTCTGCGGGAAATAAACATTTAAAAATGCTTACTCTTGCCCAGGACATTGGTTCGGGATGGCCCAGCATTACCCCGCCATGTTCTCTTTACCGCAATGTCATTAATCCTCTCGATCCCGCAAACAGCGGCATGGCCCAGGAAGTGCCCTCAGGCACGGGAATGATAGTTTTCACAACGCATGAGGCTGGTTCGTACTATTATGCTGTAACGGCCGTGGTCGGCGGCGTGGAGGACAAGACCATTGGCGCTGGAAATGTCATCGGGCCTATTGCGGAGACCGTTGCAGATCCTATGCCTGTCCTGATCTGGCAGGGAACGGCAAAGACCGCGCGCATTTACCTGCAGTATACGGACGTTGACTCCTGCAATCCCACACTGACCAACACCTATGCATGGCCGTATTGGGTGGGTGTAAAGGAAAATTACAATACCACGACCGACAGGCTCGATATGCAGGTACGGCTTGAGGGGTATCCGGGCGGCATGTCCTATTGCCGTAACAGCGCCGAGTGGAACCCGGACGGTATGGAGGTAAAGCCCCATGAATGCGGTTGCTGGTGGTACGGTTACAGCCAGACATGGCAATTCGACTCAAGCCGCGCAAACTATGGAAACAGCGAGTATGTTGGAACGCCCAATGTAGGCCCTGTTGGGAATTTTGTCCAGGCACGAATCATGAATTTTCTCAAATGGATGATATACGGGGAACAGTATTACGGGAGCAGGCTCGATAGCAACAGGATCTGGCTCTTTGGCGGTTCAATGGGCGGCGGCGGTACGCACCTGTTTCTGCAGAGCTATCCTCATTTCTTTGCCTATGGCACGTGTGACGTGGGACCCACCAATTATTTCGAGGCTGGTCCCTGGACCTGGCTCCAGGACTGTCAGAAGAAATGGGGCATGTACAATGACAACAACATGACCGTCACTTTTTCCGGCTGGGGCAGCGAATGGCTCAGGGACAATTTTACGGGACTGACCGTGCATGAATGGCTCAACATGGAGCACTTCATGGGCGCGAACAGGGCCATTGACCGGCCGTTTCTTGCAACGGCTCATGGCGTTGAGGACGGCAGCGTGACCTGGCCGCAGCAGGGCAGGGCATATTACGATTCATTGAACTCGGCAAAACAGGGCTGGTGCGGCGGTCTCGATCCGGGCGGCCACGGCTGTTGCGCAACCCAAATGACCTCAAACCACAATATGCATGAAATCCGGAGGAACGAATCATATCCGGCATTCAGTAACGTGCATAAGAATCCTCCGCTGCCCATGCCTGCGGCAGGCCCCATATCCGCAAAGATGCATTACAACAGGCACCTCATGTGGAGTACGCCCCACTTCAGGGTGGGTGGCTATCAAAACCAAGTGGATGAAACCAACCGGTACGAGATCGTACTTGCGTCGTACCGTGTCAGATACGACATGCCCCTTGTGGGCGATGATACCGCTGATGTGACGCCCCGCCGCCTTCAGAATTTTGTCGTTCTGCCCGGTGAAGAATATATCATTCGAAATACGGCGGTGAGTGATACCAACACGGTGTATCAGAAAGACACGGTCACCTCAGACGCGGACGGTCTTGTGACCGCTGAGGATTTCATCATCAAGGCAGGAGACCAGAGCACAGGCGGCTGCAGATTAATCCTGGTTCCGGTCAACCCTGTGTCCATTGCGGAGAAAAGCGTGACGGACGCAGGAACGAGCATGGAATGCAGCCCCAATCCATTCAATCCCGAGACACGGATAACTGTGCGCGGAATTCAGGACACCAGAGGCTCTGCAGAGGCATTGATTAGAATGTATCACGTCGACGGGAAATGCGTTTACGCAGTAAGGGCCCTGCGCTCGCAGCTTGCGACCGGTTTGACATGGAATGCGTCGCACCTGCCAAGCGGTTTATATGTTGTCGTTGTTAGAACCGGAAACAGAGCAATGACAAAAAGAGTCACACTGTTGAGATAAATGGAGGTTGATTCAAGTCATGGGAAATTATCTTGTAAAAATAGCGGCATTATCAATCATGATGCTGGCTTAAGATGATTTTATCCAGATAGGGGACATAATAAGTTTTAAAAGAGGGGGGAGTATGAAGCTTGCGATTTTATTTATCCTGTTTGCCATGCTGTCTGCTGCAGCGGACAGTGTGGCTGTCTTTCCGCAGGGGCCGACAGAAGAGGATGTTTTGACCCTTACATTGACGGACGAATCAGCGCTCTGCTGCTGGACCCGCTGGACAGACTTTGATGCCTGTTCGATTGAAAACCGGTCCATTTTCCTTTCATTTTGTTGGGGCCTTCCAAGCGAATGCCCCACCAGCCCCGGCTGTGAAGGCTGGGGAAAAACAATAGAATATGATAATGTCGGCCCTCTTTCCAGCGGCGCATATCAGATATATTCAATCGAATATCTCGCACGCATGCAGGGCCAGAATGTGGTTTTCACGATGGACACGAATCTGGTAGGAACGCTTATTGTCGGCAATGCCGGTGTAGCGGAAAAACAGGCAAAACGGGGAGGCGGTGTAAATTTTGGGGTGTTTCCAAGCCCATTCCGGTCAAACACGACAATAGTTTTCCCTTGTTATTATCGCAATGCCGCGGTTGACATATTCAACGAAGGAGGCGCCTGCGTTGCCCGATACTCCGGCGTCCAGGGCCGGGCGTTTGATTTGAATGCGGCATACATGCCGAACGGCGTATACATCGTTCGTGTCAGGGCGCAGGCAAAAACACATTGCACGCGGTTGATTGTGCAACGCTGAAAAGGCATGGATTGAATGAAAGTGAGACAGATGAAATGAACGTTTTCCCATTTTCGACATTATCGGCAGGCATGTCGGGCACTGTGCGTCCGGTTGGGTACAACCGGAAAAGTCATCAGCGTCTGCGGCAACGACATCAGAAAGACAGCCAGAGTGTTGCTGATCAGATAAATTATTGCTATGCGGCGGAGGGGATGGTTTTCCTCCCCTTCATCCCCTTCATCCCCTCCGCCTGCTCATTGCACATGTGTTTAAAAGAAGGATTGAAAGGAGCAGAGAATGCATATAAGCCGTTTAAATGATGAAAAAGGAAACGCTGTGGGCCGGAAACATGCATCGGTCTGGTGCAGTCCAGTGCTCATTGTTCTTTTCGCCGTATGGGCTGTGATTCCGGCCAGCGCGTCATGGCCGCCTGACACCTGTGATTGCATCAAATGGAAAACAGAACTTATCGACAGCAATCCGGATTTCAGCGGAAACCAGGTGGTATATGTTTCACGGACAGGCCAGGTCCCGGGAACTATCAGTTCGTTTGTGATGATGGGCCGGCTGCGCAATTCGCAATACAATAATACTACATATATTGTTAAGGCTGACACGCAGCCTTATATTTTTTACTGCAACATCTATACCGTTGAAGTGTCAAATGTCCTTGTTCGCGGAGAAACAGGCCGCCGGGAGGACGTGGTTTTCGTCGGCAACGATCCAAGAATAAATCCCACATACTGGCATACGAGTGAGTACGGAGGCACCAGCCCGTGCGGGGCAGCCGCCTTTTTCCAGTTTTATAACGCCAGCCATTTTGCCATTGCTGACCTGACCTTGCGCAACATTCCCGGAAAAATGTTCAAGATGGACGGCGGTTCAGACATCATCATCCATAATGTCGACTTGTGGGATTGCGGAAGCCAGTTCATCAAAGCCGCGAGCAGCGGATCTGTCAGCGCACGGGACGTTGTCCTCGAATGTTCCAAGGTCCACTATACGACGTCCCTTTTCTCCGGAAACAATTACACCGCCCAGGGCATGTCAATCCACAAGGGGAGAAACTGGACAATCAGGGGCAACTGGTTCGAAAATATCAGGGACTTCGATAACGCCTCGCACGCTGTCCTCATGTGGGACAATACTGATACGGTGTATGTCTATAACAATTTGTTCGTAAATAATAATTTCAACATCGAGTTCGGCCTCGACGGGACGGGCAATCATATGTACGCGTGGAACAATGTCATTGTCTACAACGACCGTTCGTTCAGCGGGAATGTCGGCATTGGCGTGCGTACAAACATGACGTCATATGTGTATCACAATACGATCTATACTACAAACCAGAGCTATACGGTTGCAGAATGCCCGTCCGCCGTTCCAAACCAGAACAATCTGTACAATAACGGCGACGGCGGCAACGGAAGCACGGCAAATAACATAAAAGTCCAGAATTCCGCATGGCAGAATCCGGCTGGCTGGGATTTCCGGCTAACGTCGTCAAACAATGTCCCGCGCCTCAATCAGGTATTGCTTGATATCAGGGGCAAGGAAAGGCCCGATCCGACATCAGCGGGAGCTTTTGAATATGGCGAGTTCGAATGCGACCTGAACGATATTATTGAGCATGGGGCCGACGCCACGCCCAATGATGTCATGGACCTTGCCATAAGGCCGAATCCTGCCAATGCGTTAATAGGCATCCAATACACTTTTCCAGTGAATCCGGGAAAGGGCGATATTAATATTTATTCGATTGGCGGCCTTCTCGTCCATCATTTTCATAGGAACGACGCACGTGGGACCGTACTATGGAATGGCGACACCATGCCTGGCGTGCCTGTCGCTTCCGGTGTATATATTGTAAAAGCGATATGCGGGGAAAGGGCGCTTATGAGTCATATCATTTTCGTAAAATAAGAGCGAAAAACAGAGGAATAGAACGCAATAAACCCATCAATCAGAGGAGGTACTATGGTCCGTTTATTATTTGTTACCGGAATTTGCGCGTGGATATCGCTGGCCGCGGCGCAGGAAGTGCATGTTTTTTGGTACAAGGCTGGACCGGCGAACAATAATTATCTATTGACCGAGAGCAGTCCTGGGCCGGGTATTCCGGCGGGAGCAATGATACACGAGAGCATGATGGCATCCGCAACCGTTGCGTCCGGCTTGTCGTACGCGGACCCGGGGATTGTCCTTGGCTCGGCAACAGGGGACGATCAGGGGTGGTGCTCTGGCGTCTGGTCGCTTGACTTGAACGCTGATGGCATGACCGGGATCGTGGATTCCGCTTTTTTACGCTTTGAACTGAACGATGGATGGATGGGGGACGGTTTTTGCAATGCAGGACCGATTAATCTCCGCGTTGGGGTCATTGACGCTTCAATGGGCATTACCATGTGGGGAGGGCCCGATCAGATTGCCGCTGATGCCGTTTGGGGCGATCTGGATCCGATCAATGCGCTGAACTATACTATGAGCAATATTATCAGCGGTACTCAGACCAATGTCACTGTCACGGGACTTTCAGGCCGGACCGGACCCACGCAGCCGTCGGTCCTGGACGGGCAGTTTGCACGCATCGATATTACGACCCAGGTGGATTATATACTGGCCACCAGCGGTCAATTCGCTATCGTGCTGCTTGCGCCGGTTGGACAGGGGAGCACGGGGAAAATGGGCGGTTATGCGACAGAACTGTGTGATTATGTGCTTGAATCAACGGGCTCGTCGATAAGCGGTTCTGACGATCCATGGACTACCGACGGGAACACGGTCCACCTGCTTGTGTACGGTGATTTGACCGATGTGAAAGCCGAGGACAACAATGCTTCGCAGGGTGATGAAAGCGCGTTGCGGTTAACCAATACGCCGAATCCCTTTAACCCCGCAACTGCCATTTATTTTGAGACAGGCCGTGAAAATACGGGTACTTTGACGATATACGATGCGCACGGAAGCATGGTGCACCGGCAGAGCGTACATGGCAATGGCTCGGTTGCATGGGGTGCTATGTCGACGGGCCTGTATATATGCGCGCTCCAATGCGGGAAAACGACTGTCACGAGAAAATTAATCTGCGTGAAGTAATATCGCGGTAAAGCCGCGCGCCAGGAGCGAGATATGAAGAATTGTCAAGTCGTTGTAATTGTGGTGTTACTTTTAGCCGTAGGGGTCATTCATGGGGCCGTCTTAAAAGGTGCAACAAATACCAACATCGATGTTTACTGCGCTGAATTTACCCAGGAGATCATAGACAACCTGAGGTCGTTGCATGCGCACTGGAAAACCAATCCCGGCTGGAACACATACCGGGTCACTACGTTCGGAAACAGCATTACTATTGACGGCAAACACTGGACGCCCCTGGCGCAGGATGTCATCGGCAATGCGAATGCGGCTGACATAAATGCTTTCAAGGATTCTACATTCAACCAGGGTAGATGGATAGCGGACGGCAAGGTGGCGGAAAGCGGGCGCACCATAAAGTGGGTCGCCAACCAGGTACAGTACGGGCTGTCGACCCAAAAGCCCATGATCGCTGCCATCATGATCGGCACAAACAACGTCTCAATCAACAGCAGCCCTGCGCCCGGGTGCTCCACCACACTTGATTGCGCGGCTGATACGTTTGAATACAAACAGATCACCGGCCAGCTGATTGCCCGGGGCGTTATTCCGATCATGACGACCATTCCTCCGGTTCAATGGGAGACGGCCGACCTCTTTCGAAAGCCTTTACTCGATGCATACAATGATAAACTGCGGCGATTTGCGTCCAGCCACAGGTTCCCTCTTATCGACCTTAATCGCTGGTGCGAAGACCACGGTCCTCTTTCTTCCCTGTTAGGTGACTGGGCGCATCCGGTGGGATGTTCCGACGGCGACAGGAGTTTTTCGGACAATTGTCTGGACGGCGGCAGTTCCGGCGGAGTGCAGAACGCGCGCAATTACATGCTGGTCATGGCGATTGACGATATTGTGCGGTATGTTGTCGACGAAGAGGCGTTTACACCCGAAGCTGTTCCTCCGGCTGCAGTTGCCAACCTTGCCGCACAACCGGAATTTAAAAGCGGGGCTGTGCTGCTTACCTGGACTGCGCCGGGCGATGACGGGACATCGGGATTATATGCTGAATCCTATGACATCAGGTATTCCACGTCGTTGATCACCGAAAGCACGTTTTTTAGTGCCGTATCCGTTGATACAGCATTGTATCCGAAGGTTCCTGGAACACAGGAGACGCTTTCTCTTTCCGGACTGCCTGCGGGCCAGACATTGTATTTTGCGTTGAAAACATCAGACGAAACGCATAATGCAAGCGGTATTTCCAATGTCACTGTTGCATCCACGGGAATAAAGGTCAGCCCTGTTGCGGACACGTATCTTGACAGGGGCGACCAGACTTCGAATGGTACGGACAGGGTGTTGCAGCTCAAGTCCGACGACAGGGGCGTCATCTGTTTCAAATTCGATCTGAGCGCAGTGACCGGGGTCCCGGATTCCGCGGTCATTGTCATGAAACCCCGATGGGGCGACCTGCCGTTCAACTACACTGCGGCTGTCCGGCCGATATTAGTGGACTGGGATGAAGCCATTGCATGGCAGGGGACAATGCTTTCGGATAATATCGGTGCTGGCGCTGTCTATCCTTCAACATCGTATTCCGGGTCCAGATTTGGTCAGCAGGAATACTATTTTCCGGTTCCGAAAGCAGCCATTCAGGCCTATGCAGCCGGGATCGCCAAGGGGCTGGCACTTGTTCAAACGGCCGCAGACACAAACACGAATGATTTTTTCAGCAGGGAGGCAAGCGCTTCCAGCCGGCCTTTCATGATGGTATTCGGAGGAGGGGCAACTCCTGTCGAGGCTGTCAGGGAAAACGTATCGTTTTTTGATGTTAACATCTCTCCCAATCCCTTTAACCCGGTGGCGATAATTGAAATCATTGCGCCTATGGCGGACATGCATGAAATCCATATTGCAATATATAACGTTAATGGGAAGATGGTCAAAAAATATAACACCACGGACACAAGAATAGTCTGGAACGTCTCTTCATTACCCTCGGGCGCTTATTTCATACAAGCGCGGGCGGGTATAAGCGTTGTGGCGAAAAGGGTCGTGCTTCTCAAATAATGGAGGTGCTTGTATGAAATCATGCGCGGCGATTTTTGTCCTGATGATTGCCGTATCCATGGCTTTTGGCAAAGTGTATTCGCCAAAGGTCTTAACGGAGCATGTTGCCGACTTGAGCGGCGACTGGCAGAGTTTCCTGAGCAATCCGCGATTTACCGGTAAGACAGGTCAGGCGCTTGCTGAAGCAGCGTTTCAATATATCACCGATACAATTACCGGCTATTATCATTGCACGGAGGTGCGCGGTGAATATTCGTCTTCATGGAACCAGTGGAGCGAAGGATTTAATTTCTGGCTCACAAGAGACCCTGTACTTGCTTTTAATGTGCATGGATATGGTTTGTGCTACCATATGAATGCCACCTGGACCGGCCTGTTAAGGGCCATCGGGTTCGATCAGGTACGGACCGGCGGGTGGGGTAGCGGCGGCGGGCTGCACACTTTTCCGGAAGTATATTTTAACGGGGGATGGCATTACCTGGACGCGCAGTTCCGCGGGTATGTCAAGAAGACAGACGGCACCATCCCCTCCTGGCAGCAGATAAAAGCACAACCAGCACTTCTGGACAGCAATCCGTACAATGTCTCGCCATTCTTCCCCTTCCCGAACAACGGACCGCGCCAGGAAATGATGTCCCGGAGCGATATAAAGAACGTTGCGCAGAACGAACCGTATGAATACTGGCCTTCGGCGCACTACGGTTGCCATACCATGGACTATACCCTGCGGAAGGGCGAGAAGATCAGACGCTACTGGCAGTCGGACAGCGGCAGGCTCTGGATGCCGGCAGAGACCTATTCCGGCTGGTCGAGTGGCAATGAACTGTATGCGCTCTATAATCAGCAGCCCTTTGGTCCCAAGCCATGGGTCGGCGGACTTTCCGGCAGCGTGAACACGACCGGGTTTGGCGTAATAACATATGAACCCGTTCTAGTCAGCGCTGATTATACTGACGGCGTATATAAAGACAGCAATGTGGTACAGAACCAGAACGGCGTTTTTCTTGCGGCAAACGGCTCTGGATACATCATTTTCAGGACCTATACGCCGTATGTCATCATCGCCTGCGCAAACAGTTCCCTTTCCTCAAAATCCGATGATACCGGCGGGGCTGTCATCCATTATGAGACGCAGGGGCAGACAACAGTCTCATACTCGGTCGATAACGGCATTAGCTGGACATCTCTGGCAACCGGTTCCAATCTTGCCGAAAACAGGGACCTTTCGCAGCAGATGTACGGGCGTTTTGGCTATCTGGTTAAATTTAGCTTTTCCGGCAATGCAGGAGCGTCCGGCCTTACTGCATTCAAGACAAGAACGCTTGTTGCTGTTGCACCCATGTCCCTGCCACGGCTCAACACAGGCAGCAATACCATCACGTTTTCAACCGGCGACGCCAGGGGATACAATACAGAAGCGATCAACCTTCCCATCGACCTGTACGATATGACCGCTACCAACCGCATGGCAGTCAGCCGTACTGCGACCTACAACCCGACTTCACTGAACGGGAAATTAAAGAACGGCGACATCGTATTCAAGGCGCTGTCTCCGGAAGGAACATCAATCAAATGGTACTCGGTTGGCGCTTTTATAACAGGCGGATTCGGCGATCCCTGTACGTATACCATCGGAGTTTCCGGGACCAACGGCAATTTCCAGACGGTGGCCACATATGTCCCGAACAGCGGCACTCACTGGAACGACGCGTTTTATACAACAGGAAATGTGTCCAGTTACGAAAATGAACTCTATGTACGATATTATGCTGGTTCGAACGTCAGTTCCAATTCCATGAACCGCCTCCTCCTGTACGCTCATTATCAAAACAATACGCAAAGCAATTCTGATTCCGCAATAGTCACGTATTGCTACGATGTGAACAGCGTGGAAGAACAATTTTCGTTCAGGGCCGGTGACAATACTGTTTATAACAAAAATTTGTCGGGCAGTATAAAAAACAAATGGGTCGAGATTGCATGCCTTTCAGGCGGCAGCGCCCCCATCCAAAAAGGCGAAAAAGCGCCGTCGGGCGGGCCGGACATCGATATTTTTCCCAATCCATTCAATTCGAACGCGGTCATCCTGGTACAAAATGTGCGGGAACAGACAAACCATAAAGATACGCAAATCGAATTGAGCATATTTGACATTCAGGGCAAGATCATAAGGTGTTTGCCGCATCCAGCCCGTAATTCCCGCTCGTCATCCCGGATGGCGTACACATGGAATGTTTCCATGCTACCGAGCGGCATATATCTTGTTAAGGTTAATATAAACGGAGATATATTGACACGAAAGCTGGTTTTTGCAGGATAACAGGCGGTTAAACAAATTTAAGAAGGAGGGATAGATGAGGTGCATTATAATGGTTGTTTTTATTATGGCCGCCATGACAGCGCTCTTTGCAGAGCGGTTACGGCCATCAGACTTCGAATACCGGGGCGCCATCCGCCTGCCCCAGCCGGAGCAGACCACAGGTTCCACATGGGCGTTTAATTATGTCGAACCGGCCATGGCTTATTACCCAGGAGGGGACCCGGGCGGATCGAGCGACGGGTATCCGGGATCATTATATCTTTCCGGTCATCCATATGATCACTATCCGATTACAGAAGTAACCATTCCCGCTCCGGTAAGCTCCCCGGCAAAAAATGTAGACGCACTTCCGGTGGCACAGGCGCTGAGGCCTTTTACGAACATTATCCCCCTCGGCGTTGAACCCGGATTCGACCTGGGTGTCGGCGCATTGACCTATGTGCGCCAGCAGGGCAATTTTACATCAGACAAGATCCTTGTCAACTGGACGCCCTACTGGCTCACCTGGTCCTCACCGCGACTCAGCATGGTCGATCTCAATCTTACCAATGTGTCGGCGCCATGGCACTGCGGCCCGGACTCGCTGAACATGCGCACGGTCGGATATCAATGTGTCATTCCCCAGGACTGGGCTGACCAGCATGTGGGCGGCAAGAATATCGCCGTTGGCAACCCGCGCTGGGGCCAGGGCAGCGGCACATGGGGGCCGAACATTGTCGCCTATGCTCCCTGGACACTGAATCAACCCGTAACGTTCAATTCCCATGTCGCAGACTATAAGGAACTGCTCAGGTATCCGGATACGACAGATCGCATGTGGCACAATGGTTTCTGCACAGCAGACGAATGGTGGGGCCTGATGTGGCCCAAGGTAGGGGATAAATCGGCCCTTATCATTTCCGGGCGCAACAGCAAGGGCATATGCTTATATGACAACGGCCCGTATGCACCGGACGGGTACAACGCCCATTTTCTTCTTTACGATCCGGACGATCTTGCGGAGGTGGCGCACGGCACCAAGCAGATGTGGGAACCTCTGCCGGAAACGCTTGATGTTACGAGCAATATGTACGGGTGGGAACAGCACGGTTTGTTATATACCATGCTGTTCGGGGCCGCGTATGACAGCGTCAACCAGCTGATATATGTCGTTGAAGTCGGCGGAGAATATCCCAATCCGCTCATTCATGTATGGCATATTACCGCTACTGCCGATGCAGAGGGAAATGAGGTTGCAAAACGCGCCGGTCAGCTAACTGTGCAGCCGAACCCATTCAATCCCCAAACCAAGATAACAGTCAGCATGAAGCAGGCAAAGGTCAACGGAACAATCGAGATAAACATTTATGATTCTCATGGCAAACTCGTTCAGAAGCTGACAACTGACGCAGGTGAAGCCACCTGGGACGCTTCCGGTTTTCCAAGCGGTGTCTATGTGGTTTCCGCCAGGTATGGGGACATGACGCTTACCAAGCGGGCGATATTGTTAAAATAAATTTCACCCTATATAAAGGAAGGGTTTGGACATGAAGGCGCCATATATTTCCCGAAGAAACTTTTTGAAAAAGAGCGGCACCGGGGCAACAGCGGTTGCCTTGAGTCCGCTCTTTGCCACGGCAGCACTCGGAAAGACTGCCGCGTATCCGTCGGCAAACCAGTGGCCGGGCAGGATCATTGAAGTCATCGATCCTGATCTTGTGGCGGGGACCGCACTTTCCATAAGCACAGAGCGGGAAGAGCGTGTACTCGCCATGTTTGACCGGGGTGTCATGGAGCTGACGGGAGAGTCCTCGGTTCAGGCAGCCATGCAGCTGCTCTTTCCTGGCAGCAATCCCAAGGTTTGCATTAAACCAAATACGCAGAATCCGGGCATTCCCACAAGGAAAGAAGTGGTAAAGGCGCTGGTCAAACGCCTTATCGATTATGTGACAACAGGGGATAAGATATTCATATTTTCCGGATATGGCGACTATATCCATGAGCGTGGTTTTTCCAGCAGTTATTTTCCAAACGTGGTTGTCCGTACAAATGATCAGAAGTCGACACATTCACCCGATGCGCCAATGGAGGTCGACGGAAGCCTGTTGCGTTATTCTGATACCTTGTTCGAATGCGACTATTTTGTAAACGCGCCGGTGCTCAAAAGTCATTCTGACCGGAACCACGGGTATTTTACCATGGCGTTCAAGAACCACATGAACACATTCAGTCCAAATGACGTGTATTGTACCGAGGCCACCAAATGCGTCCGGGCTTCCAATACGCCGCCTATCCGAGATAAATGCAGGCTGGTCCTGATGTCGGCGCTGCATGGGACCTACGACGGCGATCAGTTCAACGCGGCGTATGTTTTTGAACCAAAGGCTATTTTTCTGAGCACTGACCCGGCAACGAACGATTTTGTGGGCAGGATCAGGATGAATGAGGAACGGGCGCTGCATAGTCTTGATCCAAAAGCGGCGACTACAACGACACCCCCTGAATACGGGGAATCACTGGAGCTGGGCATTGCCTCCGTTGCCGGTCTTGTTACTATCGATATGTCTGCGTCGTCCATTTTCATGAACGCGGACGATATGGACGCAGGGGGATTGATAAGCGCTTCGCCGAACCCATTTCGTTCGGCAACCCGGATCACCCTGCACCGGTCGATTGCAGACGATCCTTCATTACGAGTGTCTGTCTTTGATGTGAAGGGCAAAGTTGTCAAGCATCTTGCCGGAAACGGAGCGGTAAAGGCTTCGGGTATATTTCGCTGGGACGGTATTGATATGAAAGGGATGGCGTTGCCCAGCGGCTTATATGTCCTGCGGGCGAAGGTTCGGGGAGGACACTATATAAAGAAGCTCATTCTTGGGAGATAAATTAGCAGTCGGTCAACAAGCGGGAGATGTTATGCGCCAAGTATTTTGTCACGGCGTTTTTATGATATCCATACTAGCGCCATGGTTATGTTCCGGCGGACTTTTACAACCGGAAGACCTGGTCTATAAGGGCGCTATTGGGACCAATTGGGACTACGCAGGCACTGCGCTGGGATATTATCCTCCCGGCGACCCAGGCGGTACGGCCGACGGATATCCTGGTTCCCTGTTTGGACGAAGCTATCATGGGAATTCAGAAGTGACGGAGGTGGCGATCCCCCAACCTGTGGTTTCCAAGACTTTCGGAAGTCTCCATCTTGCCCAGACACTCCATGCAGGCGTCGATATCAACCCTGATCCTGATAATCCATGGTGCTGCGGTCCTATTCACGTTCACGGACTGCAATACCTTTTACCGCAGGGCCAGCAGGAACAGGGAAAAATGTACGTGAATTGGGGTTATTACTGGTGTTGCGATCCCTATGGAGAATATAATCCAACAATGGGCTGGATCAATCCCGATCTTTCAGATCCGCAGCCCACGGAACTCTGGTTTATCGACAGCCTGCCGGTTACCAGGATATCCGGATATATTCTGGATATCCCCAAAGCATGGGCCGATGCGTATGTGCAGGGAAGATATATCGGGACAGGGATGTTCAGGGCAAACGAGCCGAACAGCGAGGGCGGTCCCAGCCTGTATGCGGTGGCGCCCTGGGGATACGGCAATCCGCCCGATTCGGGCGCGGTTGTCCGCAGCACTCCGCTCATTGCCTACACACTGCAGCATCCTCTCGAAGACTGGCCCTCACTTTGTTCACCTTCCGGCCAATGCCACAAATGCGAGGAATGGAACGGCGCCGCGTGGCTTACGTCGGGTGACGATGCATCGTTTATCATTGCTGGAACCAAGTGCCTCGACCAGTGCGCTGCGGCCGGGTCCCACCGCGGCACCCCAAGCAATTATAAATTCGTCATCATGTTTTACGACCCCGACGATCTTGCGGCAGTAGCGCAAGGCGTAAAGCAGCCATGGGAACCGCAGCCGTATGCCTATAAAGATATTACCGAAATCGTATGGCATACCGGTTATGATGCCGGGTACGAGAACGAAGTCCTTGGCTCAATCGCCTACGACCGGGAGCATGGATTGCTGTATATTATTGAGCAGTATGTATATGATCATAAACCCATTATCCATGTTTTTCAGCATGAAGTCAGTTCCGGTGTTGGCCAGGGAACGCCCGATATGACCCAGGATGCCTTAATGGTGACGGCGGCCCCCAATCCGTTTAACGCGTCCGTATGCATAGAAATAAATCATGGCAGGCTGGCGGCCGCAAATGTAGAGATAAAAATATATGCCGTAAACGGCGTGTGTATTGCCAATTCTGTTGAAAATAAAAATGAATTTACCATCGGACAAAAGACGCTCTGGAACGCGCACGACCATTCAAGCGGCCTTTACCTTGTCTGCGTCCGGATAGAAAAGAAAGCCGTGACAATACCAGTCATGCTTATTCGATAAATATCAAACGGAAAGAGAACCACTATGCGTTGTATTTGTTTTTTTATAGTGATCGTGACCACCATAGTTCTTGGCGAACTTTTCCAACCGGAAGACCTGGTATATAAAGGGGCTTTTAAAGTACCGCTTCTTTCTTATGGAGGGTGGCCGCTTGCTTATTCCCCGGATGGAGACCCGGCCGGACCCAATGACGGCTATCCGGGTTCTCTCTATGGCATGGGACATATATACGACCTTTATGTGGCCGAATTCAGCATTCCGGCGCCGGTGATTTCCACTAATAAAAACAGCAATGACCTGCCATCGCCCGTCACATTGCAGCAATTGACCGATATTTGTCCGGTCCCCGGGCCCTATGTACCCAACGAAGATCATTTCAGCATCAAGGGTATGCTCTACCTTCCGCAGCAGGGCGCGCAGGCGAGCGATAAGCTATATGTAAATTGGGGGTATAATTGGGGGGAGCCGCCGTACAATATCAGCGTACCGTCGCAGGGGTGGTGCAATCCGAATCTTGCGGATGCGCAGCCAACGGACATGTGGAGCATCGGCGGCCTGTTTCAGATGCTGACGACCGGGTATCTGGTCGAGATACCCAAGGAATGGGCGGACTCGCATGTTGGCGGAAAATATCTCGGTACCGGCGTGTACCGTTGGAACAGCGGAAGGGACCAGGGTGGCAGTCATGGGCCGACAATATATGCGGTCGCGCCGTGGCAGGACGGCAATCCGCCGGATTCGGGAAGCGCTGTTTCGTATGTCGAACTTCTCCGCTATTCCGCAGCGCACCCCTTTGACGACAGCTTTTGGACCGTATGTAATTCAACCCTTGCGTGTTATAAATGCGATGAATGGGACGGCGCAGTGTGGCTCACATCGGGAAATAAATCGTCGCTTGTTTTTATCGGCACCAAAGCCCTCGGGGGATGCTCATCCGCGGGGGCGACGACCCACAAACATGCCCTTATGTTTTACGATCCTGCGGATTTGGCCGCTGTTGCTGGCGGCACAATGGAGTCATGGGAGCCACAACCCTATGCATATATGGACTTGGACCCCTATATGTGGGAACAAATGTCCATAGCGTATTCGCACCGTCGGCTTACGCAGGGTGCGTACGACCGGGAACATGGGTTGCTTTATATAATGGAAAACTATACACTGAGCGGGGGAGTCCCCATTATCCATGTTTTTCAGCATGAAGCGGCCGCATCGGTTGCCGGGAACGGACGCGCTTCTTCTGCCACTATGGAACTTACCATTGCGCCCAGTCCCTTCAATGCCACGGCAATGATCCGCGCTTGCCATGCCGGGATTTTGCCGTTGGCGTCTGCCACAGTCTTCATCTACGATCAGCGCGGCGGTTTGGCGGACCGTATTACGACAACAGCGGCTGTGCTTGGTGCAGGTCTGCAATGGAACCCCGGTATATTGGCGTCAGGTATCTATTATATAAAAGTGCATATGCAGGGACATACACTCGTTGCGAACGCCGCTCTTGTACGATAGACTATACCAAAGGATTATCATGAAACAGATGGCCATACGATTCCCAATACTGCTGACAATAGCAATTCCCTTATTATGCGCTGCCGCTCCCTGGGATTGCGTCCCTGCCGACAATGAAATCGCCGGTTGGACCAAGGGCGGTTCATGTTCAACCGTACCGCAGATACCGGATACTGCGTCATTGTACCGCGCCATTGACGGCGCCGCGCCTGTATATACTGCCTGCGGTTTCACCTGCGCATCGTATCAGGGCTATATCAATGGAGCAATTGAAATGTGCGTGGAAATTTACGACCAGGGGGTTACGGAGAACGCAAAAGACCTCTGGATTAGAACTGCGTCCGGAGAACAGATACCCATTGACACAATCGGCGACAGCGCACGGGTATTTGTCGGCCTGTTCGGATATTTTTATGAATGCATAGAAGAGCAGTGTTACATTAAAGTAAGCGTTATGAGCGATGATCCTGAAGCCGTTGCCGCCGGAAGCCGGATGGCGCGGTGTATTGCTGAAAAAGTTGTTACGGTATCGGTTGAAAAACCATTCAATAGTTTGCAGTCAAACGGAGAAACGAATAACAAGGGCCGGATTGGAGGATGCGGAAACGGGATCGCTTTTGCTTTTACGGTTCCGCTTGTTGTACGTCTGCTTAACGGAAAAAAAAGGAGGTAGTATGAAGTTCGCAATCGTTTTTATCCTGCTTGCCGTGATGTCTGTTGCAGCGGACAGTGTGGCTGTCTTTCCGCAGGGTCCGACAGAAGAGGACGTGTTGACTCTTACATTGACGGATGAATCAGCGCTCTGCTGCTGGACCCGCTGGACAGACTTTGATGGATGTTCAATTGAGAACCGGTCCATTTTCCTTTCGTATTGCTGGGGACTTGCGGCTGAATGCACTGAATGTGAGGGCCAGGGAAAGACAATCGAGTATGATTCTGTCGGGCCGCTTTCCAGCGGCACATATCAGATATATTCCATCGAATATCTCGCAAGCATGCAGGGTCAGAATGTGGTTTTCACGATGGACACGAATCTGGCAGGAACACTTATTGTCGGCAATGCCGGTATAGCGGAAAAACAGACACAACGAGGAGGCGGTGTAAATCTTGGAGTGTTTCCAAGCCCATTCCGGTCAAACACGACAATAGTTTTCCCTTGTTTTTATCGCAATGCCGCAGTTGATATATTCAACGAAGGAGGCGCCTGCGTTGCCCGGTACTCCGGCGTCCAGGGCCAGGCGTTTAATTGGAATGCAGCATCCATGCCGAACGGCGTATACATCGTTCGTGTCAGGGCGCAGGCAAAAACACATTGCACGCGGTTGATTGTGCAACGCTGAAAAGGTATGGATTGAATGTAAGTGAGACAGATGAAATGAACGTTTTCTCATTTTCGACATTATCGGCAGGCATGTCGGGCACTGTGCGTCCGGTTGGGTACAACCGGAATAGTATCCAGAAGAAACTTGTATTTTGCAAATAATCAAAGATCTTCAACGGAGGACCTTCATGAGATCGTTTGTCGCCACGCTTCTTATATCGGCAGCAGTCTCGCTGCTTGCTGTTGCCGTCTATCACGGCCTCATTTCCCGTTCCGAATACCAGCCGTACCATCACCGCAATGTCGCGTATCTTGATACGGCTGACAATGGCTTCTCCAAAGGGTGGCAGGGCCACGAACGCGCCCAGCCCAGGGTATGGTTCGACATGCACATGCATATGACTGACGCCTGTTCAACCGTGGGGCTGATACAAGAAGGGGTCGGATACTGGAAAAAGGCCATGGGAGACCTGGGCGGGCTGTGCGGCGGAGTAATCCTCGACGGGACTCTGGATACGGCTCGTCCCTTATACGAGTACTGCCGTACCGATACGTCCATGCATCCTTTTCTCTGGCTCAAATTCAGCAAAGACCCGCCTGCCCCTGCGCAGCTGGAATACCTTGTGAAGACCAGAGGTGTTGAGGGCGTAAAACTCCATAATGGATTTATCTACGATGATGCCCTCGATTACCGGCTCATGGATTCCGAAGCATGGAACGCCATATACGCCACATGCGGAAAGCTGGGCATTCCCATTCTGTGGCATTTGAACCACCGTTTTTGCGATCCTGAAATAGTATACTGGGACTGCAATTATGAGAAGATATGGAAAGGGCTGCCCTATACCAACCGGGACGTACTGGCCTTGTTCGAAAAAATAGCGGACAAGCATAAAGATGTACAGTTTATCCTGGCCCATATGAATTTTATGGGCTATGATTCGCTTGGAACTCTCTTTGACCGCCATCCGAACGTATGCGCCGACGGTTCAAGCCCCCTGAAGATTAGCACTGCCCATCGACTGACGCCAAGGGAGATCCAGGAGTTACGGCCCTTTTTTATAAAGTATCAGGACCGTATCTTTTTCGGCACAGACAATTCGATACGGCTGCCTCCTCAGCGGAATGAGGCTGTTGAGGTGTTGAATATGTTGTATTTATACACGGATTACCAATATTTTCTCCTGCAGCTCGAGCTGCCTCACAGGGTGATCGACAAGATAGCGTATCGGAACGCGGAGAAGGCGCTTCGCGCCAAATTTTGAAAGGATATTCTTATGAAAATTATTGGCGTGAACGGAAGTCCGCATGCGAACCATAATACAGGGTTCCTTGTTAAAAAAGTGCTTGAAGGGGCGGGAAAGGCCGGAGCAGAGACAATGCTGTTCCATCCCGAGCGCATGAAACTGCGGTCATGCAAAGCGTGCATGGCGTGCAAGAAGCGGCCGCTTGCCTGCAGCATCAAGGACGACATGGCCGGATTCGTGGGGGCGGTTGAAGAAGGATGCGGCTTGGTCATTGGCACGCCGGTGTACTTTGACCATGTCAGCGCGCAGCTCAAGATGTTTCTCGACCGTATGTACTGCTTTCTCGGTCCTGATCTAAAGAACCATTTTCCGAAAAAAGCGCGTGCGGTGCTTGTCATGACCTACGAAGCTGATAACCCAAAATCGTACGAAAGCGTGCTGACGTGGATCGAAGAGCGGCTGAAAGGATATTACGGTATCGAAACCATCGGCAGCATCAAACTCCATGGCAGCCCATGCAGGTTAACGTCCAACAAGGACGCCGCGATATGCGAGAAAGCCTATGCTTTGGGGCTCAAGCTTGCAAAAAATAAATGAACACGCAGCAATACAACGGGCAAATAATACGGAGTTCAGGAAGCATGGCCGGCCTGTCTGTCGCATGCATGCTTGTTCTTTTCACCTCAATTGACGCCCGCGCCGCCACTCCGGCGACTGATTCGGCCTGCAGGAAAATGGCCATTATTGTCCCATCAACGCACATGGACATAGATTTCACCGGGCTTGTTACGGATTGCTATGCGTTATATGATACCTTTATTGTCCAGGCCATCCATTTGGCAGAAAAAGACCCCCGCATCGCCTATACTATCGAACACACATCGGCGATCAAGCATTTTCTGCAAACACATCCGCAGTTGCGTAAACGTCTTATGGAAAAATTAAAGGCCGGTCAACTGGAAATCGGGTGCAGCTGGACCAGTCCTCATTACGCGGACCTTGGCCAGGAGCTCATGCTTCGCGAGTTTGCCTATGCCAAACATTTTCTGCGGACCGAACTCGGATACGAATCGATCATCGCGAAAAACGGCGAGCTTTCAGACCCGGTACCGCAGATGGCGCAGGTCATGTCCAAATGCGGGATCGCATTGTTTCAGTCGTGTAAGGTAGACCAAAACCCCCTGCTTACAACGACATTCGCATATGTAGGCCTCGATGGTTCAGAAGTGCTTTTCCATCCATACAATTACACGTTTAGGGGCCGCTTGAGCGGTATATATAACAATGACCGGGACATACTGCGCTTTATGCTCATGGACCGTCGTATGGATCTTTCGGTCCAGTACGTCGACGGCGGGGGAGACGATGCAATGCCCGACATACCCGCACTTATCGCCGCTTGCAGTTCATGGGATTCGAGCGGAGATTCGAAAAGCATTGGGTGCTCTATTATTACGTCGACCATGACACGGTTCGTAAAAGAATATACCGCGAGGGTTGCTGCAGGCCGCATCGATCCTCCGCAGCGTGGCACAGGGTTTACCCAGCATGGCGAACAACTCTATTACCAGTGGGGATGGACCAAATATTACGACAGGGCCATTGCCGAACAGGCCTTGTTGCGCGCGGAAAAACTTTCGGCAGTTCTCGATATTACCGGCATTCGTCCGTATCCTTCAAAAACACTTGACAGTTGCTGGGAAAACCTGATGCAGGTAAGCACCCATAACTGGGGATACCAGAAAAGGAAGGGCGACACATTGCTGCCTCCGCTTGCCGCATGGGCGCGCGAACAGGGCGAACGCATCAGCATTGCAGCGCTCAAGGACATGACGCGCAGTGTTAAGACCGGAAATAAGGGTATTCCGGTGATTGTTGTTAATCTTTCCAATGGAACTCGCATAGACGTTGCTACGGCAGAAGTGGAAATGCCCGAATCCATGGTTCCCGCCATTATTGGCAGTTCCGGGCGTCTTGTCCCCTGTCAGGAAATAACGGCAGTACGGGGATCGCGCAGGGGATGTAAAATATCCAAACTCGTTTTTGTGGCATCGAAAATGCCATCATTCGGATGGAAAACGTACTATGTGACTGACAGCGCCAGGGCAGGCAGGCCTTCTATGGAGGATACCGTGCAGTGGAATCCGGACAGCACTTTTGAAAATGCGTATTATAAGGTTAAATGCGACAATAAGGGCATCAGAAGTATTTTTGATAAAGCAAACAGGCGTGAAATGGTCGGGCAAAACGGCATACGCGTATGGGAACACGGATACGGCATTCTGGGAATACCAACGTTTAAAGCGGAATATATGGACAGAAAAACCGGTTCGGCGCCCCTGGCATTCACCTCTGCAAGGCTGGAAAAAGGGCCTGTGCGCGCGGGCGTGTCACTTGTCGGACGCGCTGTAGAGCTGAATGTCCATGTGTATGCAGGCGTGCCTCGGATCGATATCCAGGTCGTTCCCATTACGCCTTTTCCAAACATATTATACGCGCTCCACGCAGACGTGAATTGTGACGATCATTCGTGTTCCATGCGCGTGGGCATGCAATACGGGTCGGTCGAATACCCGCATGAGCCTGTCTGGCGCGGGACCGCAACTGCAGAGGGTTGGTCAAAGGCAGTGCAGGGACTGTGTGCCTGGACAGGTCTTTATAATGAAAAATGGCACGCGCCGCTCGAAGACTGCGTGTCCGCAAAAGCAGCGTGCGCTTCGTGGATCGACGTGCATGACAACGCATCGTATGGGATCACGATCTCCGGGGAACGGCCATCGAATTTATGGATATGCGACAAGGAAGACAGGAGCATTATTAAGAAATCGCTGTTTCTCGGCGACAGCGGTCTTATGCCAGAATGCTTCTCGATACGCGGCCATGCCGGAACCTGGAAACAGTCGAATGCCCCGCTTTTCGGGGAACAGACAATGAACCCGCTTCTTGCCGTACAAGCAAAATCAGGCAAGGGACTTTTGCCCGAAGAGGCAAGCTGCCTCACTATCGAACCGTCGGGGTCCATTGCATTAACGGCGTTTAAAAAGGCCTGGAACAGGGAAGGCTATATTGTCCGGTTTTATGAAACAATCGATTCCATAACAAAGGCCTCGATTACGGTCCAGATACCCGGAGTCCGGTGTGACATTTTCACCTCAGGTCCTGCTGAGGACGGAGGCGCGATGCTGCAGCAAATTGCAGGGCAAACGGCAGTCAAGGACATCAGGGGTTTTGGCATAGAGACAATACGTTTAAAGAAACGCTGACAGGATATCAGGAATGCAATTAAAACAGGCCCTCGAATATTCCGCTTTTCCCTTTCTTTTGTGTTTTTCACTTGTCCTCGGACAGGGCGGCGACACCATTCGCGTGTATAAAACAAATAAACCGCCTGTCATTGACGGTACCCTTGCGGACTGGGACAGGGCGTATTGTATTGGCGGATTTACCGGCGAAAAAAACCATGCGCTTACCAAGGGTTCGTGGAAGGGTTTTGCCAAAGATTACCAGTGTGAAACCTACGCATGCCATGACGACTCATTCATGTATATCGGCTGGAAAACCCTTGTCGACGACGAGTCCATTGTGGGCCGCGGCTGGGAGAAGGTCTGCGGGGACAATATTAAACTGTGCCTTGGGGGCTGGAGCGACGTCATTTACCTTTGGAACGACACGGTTGTGCCTGGCCGCAACCCTGAGTATATGAACTTCAATTATCATTTAAAAGTGGGTATTACCAGGGGAAAGCTGCCGGTATATGAGATACGGATTCCCAAGCAGGAGATACGCTTATATTACGACGGCAGTCCTCCGTATGCCTTCATGAATATTATGACAGAAGACTACGACAATAAGTGCTCAGAATATGACTTCTGGGGAATAGGTTTTACCTTGCCAGATTCACTGGATAAACGCGACGACAACTGGAATCAGTGGGAAAATCCTTGGTATTTCCCCGTATTCCTGTTTTATAATACAATACCTGTCCAAAGAAAATAATACCCGCGATTTGAAAGGAATATCCATGCAACATAAAGGCATGTTCCTGTTTGCTGTATGCGCTGCCGTGCTGTTTGCCGCGGCCGCAGTTTCAGGCGCTGGTCCAAAGAAGACGGTGATTGTAATCTATTCGGCCGGGATCGAGAGTGAAAAGAGCATGTCCGAAGAGGACAGTACAATAGACGGCAAAACCAATGCCACGCCGAAGAAGGCCATGAATGCAAAAATGGCCGCATATCACTTGGCAAAGGCGTTTGGCACGCTAGGGCTTGCGGTTTCCGTAAAGGAAGCGCTTGATATAAAAGACCCCGGGGAGATAATGAATAAGGACTGCTTTGTCATCATCAGCCCTACAAGGTTCAACAACATGTCATGGGAGATAAAAAAGCTGTCAGATCAGGTTTTCCATGCAATTTACAAGAAAAAAGGGAAGTTGAACGGAAAACCGGCAAGTATCATCGCGACATCCGAAATCGTCAGTTCAGCGAAGGATTGTATCGGCAGGATTGGGAATGTCATAGGTCAGTGCGACGGTAAAGTGGAACAAACGCTTATTCTGTTAAATGAGACCGCTTTCTCAGAGGCGGAAAAGCAGGTATCAGACTTTGCCGCGGCATTCACTGCTTCGTTGCGCAACTAAGGGGAAGTGTTATGTCAACTAAAAAATGGACCGAAGGCCTTTCGAAAACCTATTTAAAGTGAGGAACGCATGAATAAAACCTTTCCGATTTTTTTGCTTGTGTCGTGTGCCGCGTTTTCATCCGCGTATATTGCTTTTGACGGCAAACAGGTGCCTGCCCTGCCTTTGAGCGGTAATGTGGTGAATGTCACGACTCCGGTCATGCTCTATCAGGCCCTGCGCAACCAGGCCGCAGGACAAACCATTGTTATAGCGAATGGCACGTACGATGTTTCCCCATGGGAACCTATCCACTTGAGAGTGATATGATTTGTTGATGCCTGCAAAAAATCGGTTTTGTCCATTTTTAGAAAAAATACCCCTTCACATCCATGCAATCAAGTAAAATAGGTAACACTTCGCCATGGCTTTCCGGCCCGCTTCGCTCGCCTCACTTCGCGGGCTAAGCGGGCCGAGAGCGAGTCGAGGCGGGCAGATTTCCGGCGGGGGACTGGGAAACTGATTGGTGTCACAAAATGCATTATATGCTTGCATATTGATTATAAAAAACGTATTTTAATGTATGATATTGGTTATAATAATGGTGGTTTCGGCAAATGAATAGAAAAATAGACGAATATCTTTTAAATTGGAAAAATAAAAAAGATAGAAAAGTCCTGTTACTCAGGGGAGCAAGACAGGTTGGGAAAACCTATTCCATCAGAGAACTTGGAAAACGTTTCGACCATTACCTGGAAGTAAACTTTGAGGAGAACAAGGAGGTAAAAACCTTCTTTTCCGGCTCCCTTGATCCCGTCTCCATTATTGAAAAACTGATCCCTTATTTTGGTGTGCCAATCCTACCCGGAAAGACACTGCTATTTTTGGACGAGATACAGGCATGTCCCGATGCGCTTCGCGCTTTGCGGTTTTTTCATGAGAAGCTTCCCGAACTCCATGTTGTGGCAGCGGGCTCCCTGCTTGAATTCGCTTTGGAAGAAATCCCATCTTTTGGCGTTGGTCGTATTGAAATGCTTTTCATGTATCCCATGAATTTTATTGAATTCCTGGGAGCAACGGAAAATGAATACCTTGTGTCCGCGGTTGAAGGAGCGAGTCCGGCAAAACCTCTGGAGGAAGCAATCCACGGTAAACTTCTAGACCGGTTCAAGATATACCAGATGGTCGGTGGTTTACCCGAAACGGTTTCTGATTTCAGGGAAAACCGAGATGTCCGGGCGTGTCAGCAGATTACTGCCGCGCATATCAATACGCTCGAGTCGGATTTCACGAAGTATAAAAAGCGGGCCCCGGTCATTAAACTTCAGGAGACCTTTCGCGCTATAAGCCGGCAGGCTGGTGGAAAATTTAAATTCTCAAACATTGTCGAAGGCGCCTCTTCGCACGGATATCGGGAGGCGCTTGAGCTTCTGATCCAGGCCGGACTTGGCCAGAAGGTGTTCCACACAGCGGCTCGGGGAATTCCGCTGGGCGCCCAGATGGATATCCGGAAATTTAAGGCATTGCCGTTTGATCTGGGTGTCCACCAGATGCTCATGGGTCTTGATTTATCCCGCCAGGTGGTGGCCGCACCCATAGATATGATTAATAAGGGGAATCTTGCGGAGATTTCCGCTGGCCTGGAAATTATCACCGGCAACCCGCCGTGGCTCAGGCCACAGCTTTTCTACTGGCATCGGGAGTCACCGGGAAGCAGCGCAGAGGTGGATTATGTGGTGCAATACGGCGAGAAAATAATCCCCGCTGAGGTCAAGGCCGGGACCAAAGGCCAAATGCAGAGCTTGCATTTGTTTCTGGAAGAACGGAACCTCGGCAGGGGTGTCCGTTTCTCGCAGGAAAATTTCAGCGTTTATGGGAGGATAATGACCATCCCAATTTACGCCGCTTCCCTTGCAGGAAAGATTTTATCGTCTGAAGTATAATTGATAAGCATTTTGATTTTCCGATTCGTGATGTGTCGAGATGTACACTGCAAGGCGAATTTTGTTCCGGCATTCGATAAAGCCCCCCCGTTTTCCTCTCTCCGCATCCAAATTCGGCCTCCTCGTCAAGAAAATAACCCTTCCAGACTTCGAAAACAAGAAAATAACGAAGGCTTCGCGGGACTTTCCGGTAAAGCCTTCAATCATCGTAAGATGGAAGGTCCTCGAAAACCGTGTGCTTCGACAAGCTCCTATGATGCACAGTCAAGGGTAAAGCGGCCTTCCATAATTATTTCTTTAAAACAATGAACAAGACACCTTTTCAAGCTCCTATTCGTGGTCAAGCCACAGTCTACTTTCCGGAAAGTCGGAAATAGTGTCAACATACTCAGTGTCGTGCTGCAATTGCACAGCTTGTCGACCGTTGTACACTTCCTTCCGAAACTTGTCTTGGTTGTCTCTTCATTATCTTTGCTCTCAATTTTCTTCTCAGCGTACTACAGCCAATTGGTAGGGTGTGTTCGTCACCACCAATGTACGAAGTCGAACCGCGAGTTTTCGGGCAACAGCAACGATAGCCTTCTTTTTGCTGCTCGTACGGGAATAAATATCCTGGAACTTATGCAGAAGAACAGGGTCTTTTTTATATGCGGTCCAGGCGCTTTCAACCAACCATGCCCGTACAGTACGGTTTCCTTGACCGGTAATACGACCTCGTCGAATAGTGTCACCGGTTGAGTATTCGCTACTGGTCAGCCCAGTAAAAGCAGCTATCTTTTTTTCTGACGAAAATCGTTTTGCGATATCGGTACCCCATTCAAGAACAAGCCGGATAGCCGTAAACCAGCCGACACCAGGAGCAGACTCAAACAGATTAAATGTCTTCTCATATCGCGGTTTTTTGCATAATTCTTTGAGTCGGCACACGAGCTTTTTCTTTATTTCTTCAAGATGGCGAAGCATATTCAGAGAAAGTGTCAGGCAATATTGCAGTGGTTCGGAAATACTTAATTCCTCCAGCCTCCGATAATCCCGATCATACCAAGCCCCGGCAGGAAACTCTTCCTCGTATCCATGAAAATCCAGAAACTTCCGGATTCGGTTCTTTTGGCGTACGATATCTTTCTGGACTTGTATGAGCATTCTACTGGCCTGCCGATCTTCCCGTAATTCTTTATCCGGCACATAGCACGTCTTGAAATCCCCATTCTCCAAATTAATCGCCAGACGCCGAGCATCTATCTTATCACACTTTACTCTGCTGTTCTTTTCCTGAGTGACCGTGTGCGGTGGCGTAACTACACACTCAATTCCATCTGCAGCAAGACGGTCGTGCAGGGTGAAACCTTTAAAGCCTGCTTCATAGATGACTTTTATTTTACAGCCGGGGTAGCCATTGTGAAAATATGCTTTTAACACATCATATTGAGCCGGCATAGTGGTCTCTTGAATAACAATTCTTTCGCTTCGAATGCACAATTTCCAAGTACGTTTCGAATCTTCAAGCCCTACAAAAATCTCTTTGTCTTTTGCAGTGTAATTAATCATCTTTTTCATCGGCTACCTTCCTTTCAATTTGTGGCGCCTAGCGACCACGTTTAATGAAACGACCTTTGAGGTCGGCTTAATAAGGAAGGTAGCTTTTTTATTGCATAACATAGTAACTCAGCACAAGTAATCGGGCAACGGTTCTTCGAGGGCGGGGAACTTAACGCAGATTTCGGGCGGCGGTCTTGGCTGAGATCTCGCCTCGCTTTCGCGAGAGCGAAGCGGGTCTTTCCAGAGGCCACAGTGCTTCAGGATACGCTCAATTATCTCGTCCTGGTCTATGCTGATGATTCTGGCAAGGCTGAATGGACAGCGGCCAATGTATTGCGCAAGGCGCTTGATTGATTCGCTATCGCCCGCCGCTATTTTAACGCTGCAATCAATGCTGAAACCCGAATGTTTCCACGTGCGCATGTCCCGGACAACATCCTCGCTTATCTTCTCCTCGCGCATCAGCAGGTCGAAAACCTTGTCTTGCCACAAGGAAAGGTAATAGGCCTTATCCATTTCCGGCACACGCACAAAATGGCCGTTCTCGGTAAACCCGCCCTCAGATACGAGCGCATGTATATGCGCATTCCAGTGAATTAGATCGCCAAAAGTCTGTACGGTTGCAATCATGCCGGGCGACACAATATCATCACCTGTTTCGGCAGCCAAAGCCTCGCGAACCGTTTCATACGCTGACCGGCAGAGCTTGCCAAGCAATGAACGATCAAACCGGAAATAGATGCGCAGCCGCTTGGGGATTGTGAAGACCCATTGCCGGTGGGGGATGGGTGCAAGAATTACTTCTGCAAGCCGGATACCCAGTAAAAGAGCCCGTTTCTGGTCGCAGGAGGGACAGCAAGACCTCTGGCGGCAGGAATAGGCTACGAAGAATTCCTCGCCGCAATCAGGACAGCGGACGCGGGCAAAGCCTTCTTTCAGGTCCCCGCATTTCAGGAACTTATCGAGGGACGAACGTATTACTGGACGCCAGAAGCCGTACTTTCCCTGAAACCTCTCCGGATACAGCCTTTCAAATGCCTCAAAATGGCTGGTTATGACTTTGAAGAAAGGGGAGCTATCGTGTTCGCGGGGATGGTAAACTTTTTGTACGACCTGGGTTACTTCACATGGCACTGCGCGCTTTCCCGCGCAGACATTTCAGACCCAGCTGTCAGGGGCATCATTTAACGAGCGCACCACGGGCCCGATCTGGCCGGCACTGGTGTCATCAGATTTTTAAACAAATGGGATAGTTTTTTCGACAATTTTTTTAACTGTTTTTGCCAATTCCGAACACGAGAGTGCCTCATCCATTTCAGGAACAAAAAAATCGTCAGGATAGCGGACATTGACAGCGAAATCAGCCAGGCTTTTCAGATCCAATCCTAAAAAAGCTGCTTGGTCTATTTTAACACATTCGCTCAGAAGAAAATCAACGTCATGGGTTGGTCTGAAATCATTCTTCCTGGAAGCAAGGAAGGCTTTGAGAAATTTCTCAACAGCTTGCTGAGAATGAAAGCAGATGGCACCCGTCACCTCTTCAGGCTTGGATAAAAACAATCGTTCAATTACGGCAATATCTTCATTGGCTTTTATAAGCCATTGGGTAACGTATTCCCGGATTGGTTCTGTCATATGGCAATACCTTCTTCCATCGCTCGCCTAACAATATGACCGGGAAGTTCATTTTTTGCCACTACTTCATCTTCATGCTGTATAAGAATATCGGAAAAAATCCCCATCGTCAATAACTGCTTCCGTATGATTGTTTTATACGGCAGTTTTTCATGGGGGGTAAGTTTTAAGGGTGTAATCACAAGGACGTCATAATCGCTGTTTGGTCCGCTGGTTCCACGCGCCTGCGAACCAAAAAGGATGATTTGTGACGTCACTATGTTGTTTTTCACAACCTCATGAATTTTTTCTTTTGCCAGATTATTATTCATAATATGTTTTCCCGTATTTTGGATCCTTGATTAAAAATACCCTTTTTCCTATGACACTGCAAGCTATGGAAGGCCCCCGGTGCGTCCGCCGCCTTTTCTGCTTACCGATTCAAGAAAAGTTTTAGAGAGCGTACCACGGGCCCGGTCTGGCCGGATCCGGTGTCGGGCAGCGCGCAAAAAAAGAGCGCGTCTGTTTCCTCCAGCGGCCGGGACAGGGCAAGCGTACCCTCCCTGATTCCGTTTATATACAGCACCGCTTCTTTGCCGCGCCATTCGCACACCACGCGTACCGGGACCGTGATAGGAGCAAGCGGAGTTTTAATCGACACTCCCTGAGCGGAAAGAGAGAGAGTTGTTCCCTGGTCTGTTGCCGCAATGGCAAAGAGCGTTCCTCCGTTGGCGCAGGGGTCGTTCGCGGTATCGCACAGGCCCGCGAGCATGCCAGGATGCGCTCCCAGTGAAAAGATGTCGAATTCAAACGCGCCTTCGGAAAACGGGCCGGGGATGAGAGCGCCGGCACGCGCGCTCTTGTCCGCACCGCAGGGAAAGAAGGTCCCCTTCCAGACCAGGCTATCGCCGTCGTTGTCCATCACACAGACCATGCGGCGAACCTCCTGTGCTTTGGCCGCAACAGGACCTTTTTTTTGCTGTTTGCTTTGGAAAACAAAGAGGACAACGAGTACGGCGAGGGCAATGCCCGGAAGAAGATAGGGATTTTTCTGGATCATGGCAATTCCTTAATTAAAAATTCCGTGTAATAATAATGATAGGGGCGCGAACCGATGCGTTCCTGATATCGAGCTTGGGACTGTATGTTTTCATGAGCGCCATGGCGGCAAAGGCAGATCCTGCGCCAACGGCGTATCCGGCAACAACGTCGAGGGGATAGTCGGCGCCTTCGTATATGCCTGCCCAGCCGTTGAGCAGCGCAAGCGCCACCAGCCAGCGCTGCCAGTCAGGATAGGCTGTTCCCCAGACAATTGCCTGCGATGCCGCAAGCGCGGCTGTTTGTGAGGGGCACGAATATTTTTCAGGGGGGAGAAGAAACGCGAGCAGGCCGGGAGCATAGCTGCCGCGCACATGACGAAGCGACACTGCGGGACGTTCCCGTTGGACAACGTATTTCATGGTCTGCACCAGAACCAGAGAGGAGGCGGTTGAGGCAAGACCGATTTTTCCAAAGGTCCGGGCGCCCTCGTCCTGTTTGAAATGGCCGTATCCGAGCGAATACGTATAGAGAACAGGCGACAGCCACACCGCATCGTAGAGAACAAGTGACGCGCCGTTGAAAAAGGTGTTGCGGGTGCTGTTAATGGCATAAAATACCCGTGCGTCAATGCCCGGAACGGCCGCGGCGCAGTGCGCGTTCAGGCAAAACATACACACGGAAATGAGACTCACCTGACGGAGTGTTCGCGTTCCCACGTACAATAAATATAATTGCATGCCGACCGCCCATAACATATCTTATTTCCTGAAAATGACCTTTCTTGCCCATCTCGCAAACCTGGACAGGGCGCTCTTTTTGGCGCTCAATCGGGATATTGCAAACCCTATTTTTGACGCATGTTTCCCCATTATCACCAATGGACGCTACTGGATAGCGCCGGTGCTCGTGGCCCTCTTTTTTTTCCTGAGGAAAGAAAAGAAGAAGGGGCTTTGGGTCATTGCGGCCGCGCTGGTGCTGATCGCGATAAGCGATCCGTTGTGCGTCCGGGTACTCAAACCGTTTTTCAAGCGGCTGCGGCCGTGCGACCCGGCGGCCCTGGTTGAAGGCGGCAGATTTCTTATAGGAACGTACCGGTCGTATTCCTTCCCTTCGGCCCACGCTTTCAATATTTTCGCTCAAGCTGTATTTTTTTCTTCCCTTTATACTAAATATAGGGTATATTTTTCTTTCTTGGCAGCGCTTGTGTCTTTTTCGCGCATTTATACCGGGGTCCATTATCCCGGCGATGTGGCGGCAGGGGCTCTTGCCGGAGCAATCCTTGGTCTTGTTTTTTTTAAAGCAGTGAACTATGCGGCAACGCGATATGGTGAAAAAAAAGAGAGCAGCGCTTAATGACATCGTTGTCCAGTGCGAAGGACGCGGTAAAATCTGCACCTTGCGCGCCAGGCCTTTCCTGATCCGCTGCTGCAAGTCTGTTCTCTGTATGTCCGTTGCCGGATACCTTCTCCTTGCTTCCCTGGCACTTTTTCTTGGCATCGCTAGAAGCGTCACGTTTTTCTCCGAATGCAAAAACACCAGACTAATGAGCGAAATACGGGAGATGCGCGACTTTGTCTCCTCCCAGGAGGAGTATATTACCAGACTTTTCTCAGACGACGACTGCAGGCGCTCCATGTACGGCGCCGTGGCTGTTAGTGATGAAGTGCGGCAGGTGGGCGTTGGCGGTCCAGCCACGGACGACGACATTGAGTCGGTCTTTGCCACACGGCACGAGATCGAACTGCGGCGTCTGGCGGAGCGCGTTGATAAACTCCTGCGCCAGTACGATTTTCACGACTATAGTCTCACTGATTTCAGCGGATACCTGAAAGACAAGAAATACCGGATGGACCATGTTCCCTCAATCGCGCCAATAAACGGCTGGCTCCTCTCTGGATTTGGCGTGCGCACGCATCCTATTTTTCATGAAGCCCGCATGCACGAGGGTGTTGATATCGCTAATTTTGAAGGCACGCCCATCAGGGCGTCGGCCGCGGGCGTTGCCAAGACCGGCCGTTCAGAAACCTATGGAAACTATGTGTTCCTGGACCATGGAAACGAGTTCACCACGATTTACGCGCACATGCGCGCCACGGGAGTGATTGACGGACGGTATGTGAAACGGGGGGAAATCATCGGATATGTGGGAAGCACGGGGCTTTCAACCGGTCCGCACCTGCATTATGAAGTCCGAAAGTACCGGCATCCTATTGATCCTGAGACCTATATTCTGCCCAATGATTTTATCGTAGACTGAATTTTTCCGCTATTTGCCGCTTGTCCGTATCTTTGAAGGCACAATCCAGGTTTCGTAGCCCATTTCGCCAAGCGTCTTTTTAAGGTCTTTTACCTTGGCTTCGGTCTCGAAATTTCCCACCCGGATTTTATAGAACGGCGCTTCGTAGACCACATAGACCCTGTCTTCGATACCAAGCTGGAGATCTTCTTTTTTACGTTCCGCTTCTTTAAAATCCGTGGTGGCATAGACCTGGATGCGGAACCCATTGACTATTTTGAACTCAGTCTTTTCTTTGTCCGTTAGTTCCTGGCCGTTGCTTTTCTGGTCAGCGCCTTCGATCACATTCTCACTCTTGATCTTGGCCGTTGAAAGGAGTATCTCGTTTCCCATTGAGGCTGAATCAACCGCTGTGAGGTGGAAATCCCCCTTTTCCCGCTTTACTACGGCGACAGGTTCGTCTTTTTTTTGTGCGGGTTGCGTGGCCGGCCGCGGTACGGATCCGGCCTGCGGGGCGGGATTTTTATTCTGAGCGCTTGTTGGCACAGGCGCCTGGGTTGCTGCGGGCCGTGCCGGAGAACAGCTGGTCTGCAGGAACGAAACAAAGGCGCCAATGATAAGGATAAAAAAAGTTTTCATAATCTGGATAAATATAATAAAAAACGGTTCAGCGTTGGTTTTTTTCGAACAGGTAGATTTCGATACCTGTGGTCCATTGGGTGCGCGTGTATTTCAGGACTTGAAAGGTCTTTTTTCCCGCGATCCGGTACAAGCGGGCCAATGCAGAGACCGGCAGGCCTGCCGGTCCTTCGGGATGGGCCACCACCAGCCAGAGCCGCTGCTGGTCAGACATTTTTTTGGCAAATGCCTCCACAACGGGTTGCGTCGGAGAAGCGCCTGCCGGAGGAAACCCCATGCTGACAAGATCGCGCCGCTGGGAGTAGTACGCGTATTCCTCTTCGCCGTACCAGGCGTGGAAAAGCAGGGTCTCTCCGGGCAGCGCCCTGCTGTCAATATAGGCCGCGGCATCGCGCCATTGAGGTTTGTGCGCCGCCGTATAATAGGGGTGGAGCGCCAACGCGGTAAAACCCGCGAACGCAATGGTGAAATACGCTTTGAGCGATTGCCGCTTGATGGCCGACACGCCAATGGCGACAAGCGCATACCAGGCGAGGGACGAGGCCATGCATGCTTTGGGGATAAAGACAGGGGTTGACATAAAGGAAATTACCAGCGGTGCCGCAAGGGGCACGATGAGCCATGCAATGACGAGAAGGGTTTCGGGCGCCTTGTGGCGCGCCAGGGCAACGCACCCTGTAACGGCAAGGAGTGCCAGCAGGCAAAACAGGGGGAGCGAACCTGAAAACTCGATACCGGCCGCGGGGAGCGACAACAGGGTGGGCGGGGGAATCCAGAAATCGCCCTGGATGGCCTTGATCTGCTGGAGCAATATCTTCGCCCAGGGCAGAAACAGCGCCGCAACAGCGCCGTTCATGATAAGCAGCTCTACGGCCCGTTCCCTGACACGCGGGACGTTAAGGAGCAGCAGACCGGCAAACGCGGCATCGTGCGCCAAGAGCACAAAGAAGCCAAACGCGTGAACATAGGTCAGAAGCGAGGTTGTCATGATGAGCCCGGCGAGAGGCCGCCAGCTTTTTTTACCATCGAGCAGGTCCATGAACAAAAGAAAGGAGATGCAGGCAAGCAAGGCCATGAGTTCGTATCCCCGGGCTTCCTGCGAATAACGGATGTGGAAGGGCGACAGGGCCACGCAGAGCGCCATGCAGAGGCCGGCCGCGGCGCCCGCAAGCCGCTTTCCCAATAAAAAAGAGAAGCCGATGAGCAGCAGTCCGGTGATGACCGAAAAGCTTCTGACGCCGGCCTCGGAAACACCAAAGCCGCCTGACCAGTATTTCAGCAGGAAGTAGTAGAGCGGGGGGTGCACGTCGCGCGATGTCTCTTCAATTATTGACGCGAGAGGGAGGGAGGCCAGTTTGATTGAATAACGCTCATCGAGCCAGATGCTTTCGGTCCCCAGGTGGAAGAACCGCAGGAACGCGCCTGCGACAAGAATGAGGGCGAGGATAGAGAGGCTTTTTTTGTCAGCCATGGGAATAGATGGTTGATTTCAGACTATCGTATTTGCGGATAAACCAGGCGTTGTCGCTGATGTTTGCCTTGATTGAAGCCACGAGCGCCATGAAACTGATGCGTGAGACTTTGAGCGAGGAGAGCGGTTCGCTGTTGGGATTGGGTTTGAACACCGCGGGGTTGTTTTTTACCCGCTCAAGCGTTTCAAGCGCAAGGACAAGTGAAATGCCGCAGAACATGCGTACGCTTTCCTCATTTTCCGGGATCGCGCAGAAGTAGTCCATGGCATTGTCCACGTTGGTCCGGCTGTGCAGTATTATTTCATCGAGTGTTTTAAGGGCGGCCGGAGCGTTGTCTTTTTCCGTTATAGTGTTAAACGAGACCCCGTGCCGGACCAGGAGGTCAATGGGCCAGAAATGGCGGCCGTGGGCCAGGTCCTGGCCAAAATCCCTGATGATATTGACTTTTTGCAGGGCAAGGCCGAAATGGCGGCCTTTTTCCATGCGTCCGTGATCCGCGTCGGGCACATGGCCGTTGGTATGAAAGAGCTCGGTGAGTGCGTATCCAATAATGCCCGCGACCGGATGACAATAGGCGTCAAGATCGTCGAATGTCTGTATGGATCGCATTCCAAAGTGGTGCATGCCTTGTGCCATTTCTCCTGCATATCTGCGGATGATCTCCTTTGCGTTTTCGGGCAGGGTGGTGAATACACCGATGATGCGGCCTGCGTTGTCCATGAGTTCGATGTATCCCTGGTTTGTGGACAGGATTGAGGAATCGCTCAATAATTTGTGGGCCTGATTCTCTTGTTTGAGCGCGTCGAGGAATTTGTGATAGAGCGATTCCTTCCCGGCGTTAGGGATGCTTGAATCTTCTATGGTGTCGAGTACGCGGCAGACATGGTAGAATACCATGACCGAATCGCCGATTCTGGATTTTGTGTCCCGTGACAGGTATTCGGTCACAAAGGCGAAGCTGCGCGAAACTTTGGGCAGAAGGCTCCAGGCATAGAGAAGGTCGTTGTCCATAATAAGACTCTCAATAACAAAGGCACGAGGCCCGAGGAATGAGGTCCGCGTACGATCTCCTGTCTCGCGCCTCGATCCTCGCGCCTTTTCTAAGACATATTCACTTCGTTCACTGACTGTTGTACCGCATCCACTGTTTTTTTTAGCGCTGCCGCCTCTTCGGCGGTCAGTTTCACTTCCAGTATTCTCTCGATTCCATTTGCGCCAATGACTGCAGGCACGCCCACGTACAGGTCGCGGATGGCATACTGGCCAGTGCAATAGGCTGCGCAGGGCAGCACGCGTTTCTGGTCTTTCAGGTAACTTTCGGCCATGGCAATGGCGCTCATGGCAGGACTGAAAAAAGCGCTTCCGGTTCCATATAGTTTGACGATTTCCGTCCCTGCTTCGCGTGTGCGGTCTTCAATGGCTTTGAGCCGGTCCGCAGGGATAAGCTCCGTTACTGGGACTCCGCCCGCGGTCGCGAGCCGGGAGATGGGCACCATGGATGGACCATGGCCGCCCAGGACCAGGGCCTGGACATCTTTGACCGAGATACCCAGTTCCATGGCCACAAAAGCCCGATAGCGCGCAGCGTCGAGTACGCCCGCCATGCCGCAGACTTTGTTGTGCGGCAGGCCCGAGGCTTTTTGGAACGCATAGACCATGGAATCGAGCGGATTGGTTATGATGATGCAAAAGGCCCGTGGTGCGTGGCTTTTTACGCCATGCGCGACAATTTCTATGATTCCTAGATTTATTCTTAGCAGGTCTTCGCGCGACATGCCAGGTTTTCGCGGTATGCCCGCCGTGACAATGACAACATCGGCGTTGGCGATTGCGTCGAGACTGGAGGCGCCAACGAGCGTTGCATCGCAGCCGTCAACCGGCAGCTGTTCAGCGATATCGAGCGCCTTGCCTTTTACCAGCCCCTCTTTTTCAGGGATGTCGTAGATGACAACATCGCCCAGTTCGCGTTGCGCCGCATAGAGCGCCAGGTTGCCGCCGATCTGGCCGCCGCCGACAAGCGCTATTTTTTTCCGTGCCATGGATGTCTCCTTGTGGTTCTAAAATTCTATTAATATAAAATAATTGCATCAAAACAGCATTAATGATATTTTAGGTATCTAGAAAAGGGGGCATGCATATGAAATCAACTATACTCATGGCTGGAATTCTGGCCATTGCCTTTTTTGCCGGACAGGCGGACGCCCGGATCAGAAACCCGTGGATTCTTGTGGACCACGACCTCAACACCTGGAGCGCGGGCAAAAGTACCACTACCCACGACAATTGTCCGTCGTTCCCCGTGTACAATCCCGCTGATCCCTCCGCTTTTTTCAAGGCGTTGCACGATTCCGTATGCGCTGGCGAGCACCGGTGCGATATCTATGTCTATTCCGACTGGGGCGGTATCTGCACCTATGCCAGAAAGAACGATTATATTTTCCACGGTCCGACAACATACCAGGAATTTCCCAAAGGCCAGCGCGGCCGTCTCATGGATATTTTTGATCCGATGAAGTATTTCAATGTGTTCGGATACGGCTACTGCGGGCCGGTCGCGGGGAACATGTACAATTATTACACCTTACTCGGTTATCAGGCGCAGCGATGGCAGCTTTCCAACAGCGCCCACCTTGTCTGCGAGGTGAACTACAACGACGGATGGCACTATTTTGATTGGGACGAAGGCGGCTGGGCAGCGGACGCCAGCGGCAATGTCTATGGCCTTGCCTATGCCACAACCCATGGTTCCACCTGGGACCAAAGCCCTATAAAATCCGCTTATTTTTGGAGCTACGGCAGTGATCTTGCTTTTATCAAAGGCGCTCTTGCATCGGGCAATTGCAGTATAACTCCGGCACCGGCCAACGGCGGGGGCGCTGATATGAGCTTTTGCCTGCGCATTGGCGAGAAGATGGAGCGGTTTTACGAACCGCTGAACGCGTCGTATACCCATCCGCATGCAAATACCCCGTTCTTCACTCCCGCTGTATTCGGCAACTCACGTTTGACGTATGCGCCTACCTTGCGGAGCGGGTATGCCGATTACCTGGATGGCATCTATGACGAGAGCAACGCCACTCTCGAATCGGACGGCGTGCATCTCACCAACGGGTACGTGATATGGGCGGTCCGTTCACCGTATCCCATCTATAGCACAAACGCAACGGTCACTGGTACGGGTACTTTGTTGAAAGAGGTCCATTTCAACGCGGGCAATAACCTGTACAGCAAATGGGAGCTTTACGACACCCTTACCATACAGGAAAACTATGATTATCTGCTCAGGGTGTCGGGCACTGGCGTCATTTCAGGGTTGAACATCGTCACCATTGGACAGCTGCGGCCCGGCGCTTTGCCCACATTGCGTCCGGGAAACAACAATGTCAGGTTCAACTTATACGACAATGACGAGACCCTTACCATGACCTATGTCTGGCCCAGTCATAAGGCGTCTTCCGCTGACGCTGTCGCCGCCTCCCTTCTCGACAACGGCAAGGCCATACCTGTTTCGGTGAGCGGATATTGCATAGGAGCGGACAGACCAATCAGTTTTGAACGGCAGAAGGTGGCCGATGGGTCGTTTTCGCGGAAAATCGCCATGGCCGCGGAGCACGATGCGAGTTTTCTGTATACCCATTACCACACCTGTCATCTTACGCAGGATTACCTGAACGATCTGATTGTGAAGCATGTTTTTAATATAAGCGGCGGGGGCAGGGACTCAGTAACGCGCACCTTTACCGCGGAGGATATCGCCGGCAACGCGGGAGTTATTGACTATACTGTCAATGCGGGGAGCGCGCTGGTGCAGGATCCAAACTATGCGATTACCATGGAAGTGGCGGGCGGCGTGCTGCTGACCGATCTGCAGAACCATCCCACTTACAGCGACGTGTCAGCGGAAAAAGGCAACACTTCCGCTTTAACGGCTGGTCTGGTCATCGGACCCAACGAACCCAATCCCTTTGGCCGTTCAACAACGATCAATTTCACCATTGGCGGCCTTGGCGCAAAACCGGTGACTGCGGCCGTATATAATGCAAAGGGAGAGCTTATACGGGTGCTTGAGCGAGGCGCCTTTTCCCCTGGCGCGTACCGGACCATATGGGACGGGGTCAACAGCCGGGGCATCGCGGTCCCCTGTGGCGTCTACTATGTGCGGCTCTCCACGCCAATCCAGAGCGCAACGCGCAAGATCGTGATGCTGCGGTAAGCACTTGTCCGTGACGGTCGCTGAGGTCACATATTCCCGGCGACCGCTTTGCCAAACTCACTGCATTTTATTTCATGCGCCCCCTCCATAAGGCGGGCGAAATCATAGGTCACTTTTTTTTGGCCAATGGTCTTGTCCAAAGCCGCGACGATCAGGTCAGCGGCCTCGGTCCAACCCATATAGCGCAGCATCATCTCACCCGAGAGAATGACCGAGCCGGGGTTTACCTTGTCCAGACCCGCGTATTTTGGGGCAGTACCGTGCGTGGCCTCGAAAATGCCGTGGCCAGTGGTATAATTGATATTGGCGCCCGGGGCAATGCCAATGCCGCCCACCTGGGCGGCGAGCGCGTCAGAAATATAGTCGCCATTGAGGTTGGGTGTGGCGATAACGTCGTATTCGCGCGGCCGCGTGAGGATCTGCTGTAAAAAGGCGTCGGCAATAATGTCCTTCATAATGATCTCCCTGCCGTCCTTTTTAATGACTTGCCATGGACCGCCCTGGTAATAGACAGCGCCGTATTCTCTTTTTGCCAGCGCATAGCCCCAGTCGCGAAAGGCGCCTTCGGTGTATTTCTGTATATTGCCCTTATGTACAAGGGTAATGCTTTTCCGGCCATTGGCAATGGCATACTCAATGGCTGCGCGGGCAAGCCGCTCGGTCCCCTCGCTGGACATGGGTTTAATGCCGATACCGGAGGTCTCCGGGAACCTGATTTTTTTAACGTTCATCTCTTTCAGCAGGAAATCAATGATCTTTTTCGCCTCAGGCGTTCCCGCGGCCCATTCAATGCCCGCGTAGACGTCCTCGGTATTCTCACGAAAAATGACCATATCGATAGCGCCAGGGTCTTTGACTGGGCTGGGAACGCCCTGGAACCAGCGCACTGGCCGCACGCATGCGTAGAGGTCGAGTTCTTGGCGCAGGGCCACGTTGAGCGAGCGGATACCGCCGCCGACCGGCGTGGTGAGCGGCCCCTTGATGCCCACCAGGTATTCGCGGAACGCGGCAAGGGTCTCCTCGGGCAGCCATGAATTGGTTTTCTTGAAGGCCTCTTCGCCGGCAAACACCTCTTTCCAGGCAATGGCGCGCTTTCCATTATAGGCTTTTTTCACGGCAGCGTCGAACACCATCACCGAAGCGTTCCAGATGTCAGGACCTGTGCCGTCGCCCCGTATGAAAGGGATGATCGGGTTGTCCGGGGTCAAGAGCGCGCCGTTTCTGATCTGAATTTTTTCGCCTGGTGCCATGTGGTGCTCCTTGGTTATTTAAGAATATGCCTGAGTACGTCCGTTGACCGCTGCATGATATCCATGTGAAGGGAGTAGCCGTGCGAATCCATGGTCACGACCGCGGGAAAGTCCTCAACCGCAAGTTCCCAGACCGCCTCGGGGCTGCCGAATTCAGACAGGTAGACCTTCCCCACCTTTTTGACGCACTGCGCGTACACTTGAGCGGCGCCGCCAACAGCGTGCAGGTAGACCGCGCCCTGCTTCTTGAGGGCCTCAAGTGTGGCCGCACCCATGCCGCCTTTACCGATGACCGCCTGGACGCCGAATTTTTCGATGATCTTTGCCTGATAGGGCTCTTCGCGGATGGATGTTGTCGGGCCCGCGGCAAGGGTACGGTAGCCGCCGCCTTCCTTGATCATGATCGGACCGCAGTGGTAGATGACGCCGTTTCTGATCGCGTCAAGTTCGCCGCCCTCGGCGAGGTATTTGTGGACCGCGTCGCGACCCGTGAAAATGGTCCCGCTGACCAGCACCACGTCGCCAACCACAAGGGACCTGATGGTTTCAGCTAATGCGGGAAACATGATCTTTTTCAACGCGCTCGCGGCAAGGACGGACCGGGGAACAGCAACGGGTCTTTCAAATTCGCCGGGCGCCTGGTACAGCCATTCCCGCACAGTGCCATCGGGATTCAGCGCCACGCCCCGCCTGCGGAATGCCCAGCACATATAGGCCGTGGTGACGAAAAAACTCGCGGGCACGCGGTTGAGACACCCGATTTTGCAGGAGAGGAGCGTTGTCTTGCCGCCAAAACCCATGGGACCAATGTCGAGCTGGTTGGCCTCGGTCAGAATGCGCGCCTCAAGCTCCGCAAGTTCGGGAACAGAATTGACATCGTCGGTTGGGCGGAGCATCTGTTGTTTGGCGTGATCGTATCCCGCGGCCCGGTCACCGCCCACGCATACGCCGATAAAACCCGGGCTGCACCCTTTTCCCTGGGCATGGTGCAGCGCATCAAGAATGCAGGCGCGCACGCCCGCAAGGTCGCGGCCGCATTTTTTCCCCTGGATGGACGCGGGCAGTGAATACTGGGCGCTGACGTTTTCCGACCCGCCGCCTTTCTGGATCATCCGTATGTCAATGAAATCCTGTTCCCACGCTTCGGCGTGAATGGCCGGACTGCCGGGTCCAGTATTGGTGCCGGAATTTTTTCCCGTTAGGCTGTCCACGGAGTTCTGACGCAGAAATCCTTTTTCCGTTGCCGTAACAACAGCGTCAATGATGGCTTTTTCCAGCAATAGAGTATTGAAGCCAACAGGGTGTTTTATATAAAATGTTTGGAGGCCCGTGTCCTGGCAGATAGGGAGAGCGGCCTGCTTTGCCATGCCGATGTTGTGGAGCACAAGATCGAGCGCGAACGCGGCGCGCGACCCTTCCTGCTCCAATTTTCGGCCCGCTGCAAGCGCCTCTGCCACGTCAGCGGACAGAAAAACCGAGGTGCGGCGGATGAGTTCGAGGATGTTTTCCGTGAATATATGGCGATCCATGACGGCATAGAAAATACTTTTTTATCAGGAGAGATTCTTAGAAAATAATAAAAAAACACCCATGACCGCGTGTGCGGCAGGCCGCGCGCCTTATCGGGTAAGAATGATTCTTTTTGAATAGCTCATATTATCAATCACTGTCCGTATCGTATATACGCCTGATGCCATGCCTGTCGCGTCCCAGGTCAGGTACGCACCGCTGCCAGCGCGGATTGCAAAGACCTTTTTGACCAGTTTTCCCCGGGCGTCATACAATGAGCACAGCGTAGTTCCCTTTCCCGTGGGCCGTTGACCATTGACCGCTATTGTCACAACAGGATTAAAAGGATTGGGCCAGACCGCAATGCCAGGGGTTTGCGCCGCGGGCGGGTTTTGTTCAACCGTTACCGAGGGATCATATTCATAGGCGCCGATGTCGTATACGTTGTTATAGGGACTTGAAAGACCTTCTATGTCAGCGGTTACATCGGGATAGGGAGTGGCGTTCGCGGCAGTGCCATGGTCAATGACCGAGGCCCCTGCGGCAGTGCGGCACTGGCGTATAATGAGTTTTTTTAAGGAATCGAGCTGCGCCCACGTATGCGATGATATGGTGACATTGGGCAGCGCGGGGATGTCCGGCGCGCCTGCCGCATAGGGGTTCGCGGTCACCCGGTTGCCCTCGGTGGCAGGGTTGTAATCCACGGTTGTCAGGATGGATCCTGTATTGTAATACGCGTTGTAGTCATGGTTGACGTTCAGTGCGGTCACACCCTGCGTACAAAAAATGTACACGTTTTTTTGCTGGTTGTTGTAAAACGCGTTGTTGTAGATATAGAAGTTTTCACTGTTCGCCGCGGCGCCGCCGCCGTGTTTCACATGGATGATACCCAGGTACTGGGGGCTTCTGTCCGTGCGGTGGGCGCAGTTGATGAAGGTGTTGTTATAAATCCAGAAATCCTTGCTGCCGAACGATCCGACCGCGCCGCTATGGCAGTCGAAAAACACGCAGCTGCGTATGGTTTCACGCTCCACATTGAAGCCCGATGTCACGCTTGCGACCCCGCCGCCCACTGCCGGGTCCCACGCAATGGTTGACTGCGGGCCAAAGAGGCAGCGTTCATAAATAATGTCCTCGCACCCGCCTTTGGGATACGAGAGCTGGTTTCCGCCCGTATCGGTGAGGAAGAACCAGCAGTCCGTTATTAAAGCATTGCGCGTGTACATCATATCGAAGCATTCCTCGAACTCGGTCGACGACGTGTGGCCGGGTGAATGAATGATGCAGCCCTGAATGGTTATATTTGATGTCATTGTATTGTCAGCCCCGTGCTGGGTTGCCTTGATGCAGTCTCCCTGGTTTGAGGCGTTGTGGATATAGCAGTCCTTGACAAGGACATTGGTACATCCTCCGAATTTGAGGATATTGTCGCCGCTCTGCCGTATTTCAATCCCGATAATGGAGACGGTTGAGCATTTTTCAAAGACTATTGATTCCGCATTACTGGCTGGTGTTGTTCCAATAATGACAGCCTTGCCAGGACCGTCGCGGGAAATGACAGCAACATTTACCAGGTCTGACAGCTGCGCACGGGACGATAGATAATAGGTCCCAGCGGGAAGCATGAATGTATCGTTACTGGCAAGCCTGCTAAAGACCGAATATATATAAGCGACAGTCGGTGTTACCTGCCTGGCGCTCACGGTACTTGGAAATAAAACAAAATACAGCAGGAACAATACAGGTGTTATTCTCATAAAAAGCCCCCTTTTTATTAATACTATAAAATTACTTTAACGCTTAAATTAATTCAATGAAATTTTATTTCCTGAATGTTGCCATGACTGCCCTGCGGAGCGAATCGAGTCGATTCCAATTCCATGTTGAATCTAAAGCGGGCATTTTGAATAGGGGCGGTCTGCCGTTGAATGGATCCGCCCATGTTGCATGTTTTTCCTGCTTTGGGTCATACTCGGACGAAGCGAGGACATTGGCGTTTTTATTGAAATAAGAATTGCTGTCATGCTGCATACCATTAATCAGAACGCCTTGTGCGCACAAGGCATAGACGTCCTTTCCTTTGTCATTGTAAAAGATGTTGCCGGAAATGCGGAAATCCACGCTGTTCCTGGCTGCGCCGCCGCCGTTTTTCACGTGGATAATTCCCATCTGGGGAGGGCTTTCACGAGTCCTGTGGCCGCAATTGAAAAAAACGTTGTTGCGGATCATGTAATTTTTTGTCCCGAACGATCCTATTGCGCCATGGGGGCAGTCGATGAACACGCAATTAATGACGGTCTCGTTTTCGACATTGTATCCCTCTTTTACGTTCGCAACACCACCGCCGACTGCCGGGTCCCACGCAATGGCCGACTGGGGGCCAAAGAGACAGTTTTCAAAAAGAATGTCTCTGCTTCCGCCCTTTGCATAGGCCAACTGGTTACCTAGTGTGTCGATATGGAACATCCAGCAGTCGCGTACCACCGCATGCGCCGTATGCATAAAATCGAGGTTTTCCTCGAATTCCATGGCGCCAACGCCGCTATTGAGCCCGGGTGAATGGATGATGCACCCGGTTATAAGGACGTTTTTCGAATATCCGCCCTTGCCATCGCTGCAGACCTTTATACAGTCGCTCATGCCAAAGGCCGTGTGCAGGTAACAGTTCCTGATCACCACGTTCTCGCATCCGCTCGTCTTGAGGAGGTTACTGCCCGCATTGCGGACTTCGAGGCCATCAACCGTGATGTTTTTGCATTTAAAAAAGGAGATTGGTTCCTTGACATGGTCTTTTCCCATGGCGCGGATAATGGCCTTTCCCGGGCCGTCCCGTGAAATCAAGGCTATGTTCTCCTTGTTTTCCATCCACCCTGCGCCGGAAATGGCGTATACACCTTTGAAAATGAGCAGGGTATCGTTGCTTTCCAGGGACTTCATGGCCTGCCGGATGTCGGAACCGTTGAATTCGATTTTACGGCTGTGGACAAATGTGGAAAGGAAAATCAACAGACAAAGGAAAAAAACTAATTTCCGGACCATACGACGGCCCTTTCTCCCCCTAATTAAGATTAAAATATATTTCATCAGTGACAGGATCAAGGGCAATTGAGCGTTGCATCCCGCGTATGCACGAGTTATTTTAGTGAAAAGAGCGAAGGGAGCTTAATTATGAAGGCGATGATCATAGCTTTCGCTGGGTGCGTCTGTTTTGCAGGGTGCGGGCTTATGCCTGGTCAGAAGCTGAGGACCAGGGACGTGGAAATACCGCTTACAGTCACGAACAGCACGCCGTATGTACAGGGCCGTCCCTGGATTCAGTCGGGCATTCCCTTTGCCCCTTCAACCATAGCGTCCGCTTCCGATCTTCGTGTGCTCGATCCTCGCGGCGTTCCGGTGGCCGCCCAGATCATACCGCTTTCATTCTGGAAAAACAAAGGGGTGCGCTGGGCCCTGGTGGAGTTTTTCGGTCAGCCATTTGCCCCGGGAGAGACAAGGAACTATACGCTGGTCTCCATGACTGTGCGTCCCGCGCACCAGATCCTTTCCCTGACAAGGGACAATGACAGCATAACAGTCAATACTGGCGCCGCGGTTTTCACCCTGGACGCCTCCTCATTTTCCCTGTTCAGGAAGGTGTCAATGAACGGCCGCACCATCATGGATGAATCCGGGAGAAGCGGCTTTTTTCTTGTGGATACGCTAGGCAACACCTGCCGCATGAATGGATCCGCCTATATCGTTGTCGAGGATTCCGGAAGCGAAAGTGTGACACTCAAAGCCACGGGCGGCTACCTCGATCCCGAGGGAAACACCCTTGTGCATTATGTTCTCCGCATGCAGTTTTTCGCTGGTTCGGCGACTGTGCGGTTGTTCCATACGCTGAAAAATCCCCGCCCTGAAAACCACAAAGGAAACAATTGGGACCTTGGAGCAGCAGGGTCCCTTTTTTTCAGGGATATGAGCCTTGTGTTGCGGCCAACAGACCCGGCTGCATACACCGAGGCGCTTATCGGCAGGGATACAACAGAAGTGCCGCTGCCGGTCACCCTTGCATCGGGTCTTAACACGCCAGTACTGCTGCATCAGGAATCGAGCGGTGGAAAGAGCTGGAATGCGCAGACGCATATGAACAGGTTTTACAGGGTGCCTATGCGGTACCAGGGGTTCAGGCTTTCGCAGAGCCGGACAGTGCTGGCGCAGGGCGATCAGGCGCGCGGTGTGCTGGTTGTTTCATCAAAGAACAGCGGCATTGGCCTGGGCATGCGCCATTTCTGGCAAAATTTTCCCGCAGCGCTTTCCATCGGCGATTCAGCGTGCGCCGCACATCTGTTTCCCGGCTCGTTTGGCGACTGGTACGAACTCCGCGGCGGCGAACAGAAAACGCATGAGCTTACCGTCACTTTTTTCAATCCCGCAAAGAGCCCTATCGTGGACATTACCCATTTGCTGACCGCTGCGCAGTATCCGCTCTTGCTTCGAGCGCTGCCCGCCTATTATATGTCGACAAAGGCCTTCTTTCCCTTTGGGCCTGTTGATACAGTGCGTGCAAAAAATTATGAACATACCAGCGCATCGGCCATTGCCCCCACAGGCCCTGTACAAAGGACCTATTTTTCCCAGCGTTGGGTTATTGACGAATGGGGGTGGCGTGATTTTGGCGACGCTTTTGCCGACCACGAATGCGACCACACGAAAAAGGGAGGATATGATTTCCCCGTTTCCCATTACAACAATGAATACGATGTCGCGGATGGGGCTTTTGGACAGTGGGTCCGTTCCGGGGAGCGCGCGTGGTTCACTCTGGCGGAGGAACAGGCGCGCCACAGCGCTGATATCGATATTTATCATACGTGCGGCGACCTTTCGCCCTACAACCACGGCATGTTCGCGCATACGACGCACGGGTGCGCTGCCTGGCGGTCCGGTCACCGGTCCTTTCCCATTGAAGGGACAAAATTCAACATCACCTACGCGAGCGGCGGGCCCGAGACAGGCCACCAGTATACGCATGGATTGTTCCAGTATTTTTACCTTTCCGGCATACGGTTTGTGCTCGACGCTGCACTTGAAAACGCGGAATTTTCCCAGGATGCTCGGCAGCGATATGTCTGGCTCAAGAAAAAAGGACTCGACAACAATCCACGGGGATATCCGAACCTGCTGCTGGGCCAGATGAACGCCTATCTCATTACCGGGGAGCAGCGTTACTATGACCAGGCAATGGAACTGATACGCATGGTGCAACCAGGCGGCAGGAAGCCGGGCGTTGACATGGGCATGGGCATGCTGGGAAGGAATCTGGACTATTTTCTTTCCTGGAAAGAGGCTGTTGACGGACACGATCGTGATTTCTCAGATGCGCGCGCGACATTGCTGGATGTGGGCGATCTTGTGCTTCGTTCGGACAAGTCGTCCTGGTGGAGCGTGGACTTTATGGTCTCGGACGCGGTACTGGCCGCCTATTCATGGGCCAATGACAAAGATCCTAATAGGGACGCGTACCGGAAAAAAGGCGTTGAGCTTTTCGAATCAGCCGAGAAACAGCTACCCTCTACCTACTGCGGACAGAAAACGCTTGTGCAGGTATTCGGGTATGGGGGGAAGTATTTGCAGGTGATGAATACTAAAGGGAGATAGGCGCGAGGCCTGTACGGGCGCCTATCTTATCAAGACGCCTTTAATCGTATGTGTACGGGCGTCATTCTGCAACTAATGACCTCAATTGATGAATGCCTTGTGTGTACGGGCGTCATTCTGCAACTAATGACCTCAATTGATGAATAGCCTTGTGTGTACGGGCGTCATTCTGCAACTAATGACCTCAATTGATGAATAGCCTTGTGTGTACGGGCGTCATTCTGCAACTAATGACCTCAATTGATGAATGGCCTTGTGTGTACGGGCGTCATTCTGCAACTAATGACCTCAATTGATGAATGGCCTTGTGTGTACGGGCGTCATTCTGCAACTAATGACCTCAATTGATGAATGGCCTTGTGTGTACGGGCGTCATT
>Ga0208968_1000213_pt1 | contig 50399 bp, 48 predicted proteins | sample RifOxyA3_FD_184031 | JGI IMG/M metagenome (GOLD analysis project Ga0208968, IMG submission 184031) | Groundwater microbial communities from Rifle, Colorado - Rifle Oxygen_injection A3 (SPAdes) | ecosystem: Environmental > Aquatic > Deep subsurface > Groundwater | place: Rifle, Colorado, United...
TGTCCGCCTGCCGCTGACCTTCGTCGTTCTTGGAGTTATTGATTGAATTGTTTTTCATGTAACCTTGATTTTTTAATCGAAATTCATAGACAATAATCGTTTTCCATGCCATTGTAAGTCGAATTAATAAAACGAGAATTCATAAGGATGGCAATTTTTAATCAAAATTCAGGATGTTTAACTGTTTTTCACGACTTTCCTGTCTTGGAAGAAGGAAGCTATTTGGCTGGATATTCAGCCCTTATTTTAGCATATGATTTGAAAGTACCTGTTCCTGATTGTCTCTGCAATATAGGTCCAAAACATAAAAAATACGATCATGGGCGCTGGCATATTTTTACACCGCGTCATAAACCGGAAGACACGCTTTTCGGACATTTGACCTTTGCGTTTAAATATGAGGGCATTGATCTGGCTATCCTTAATGCCTTATTTCAAACGATTGAGGCCAAAGAAGTTCAAGAAATTATCTGCTCGGAACCGACCGGAAGCTATAGCCGTCGGTTGTGGTTCTTGTGGGAATGGTTGCGTGAAGAACAACTTGATATTGAAGATGCTCGGACTGGAAATTTTGTTTCTCTCGTTAACAGCAAGCTGCAATACGAAGGGAAATCATTTCCGTCCAAGCGTCATCGGGTTCGCAATAATTTACCGGGGACACACAATTTCTGCCCTCTAATCAGAAAAACAGAAAAGCTTGAACAATATATTGCTAAGAATCTTTCAGAAGTATCTACAAAACATATCGGTCGCACTCACCCCGATCTTTTAAGCCGGGCAGCTGCTTTTCTGCTGCTTAAAGATTCTAAAGCCTCTTACACTATTGAGGGAGAACGGCCTCCGCACAATCGTATAGAGAGATGGGGAAGGGCAATCGGTGAAGCAGGGCAACGCAAACTCAGTATTTCAGAACTGGAATATTTGCAACGAATAGTTATTCCAGATGATCGGTTTATAAAATTAGGATTGCGCAGAGAAGGTGGTTTTGTCGGGGAACATGACCGTAGCACAGGAATGCCTCTACCGGAGCATATTTCCGCTCGCCCGGAGGATCTGGATATTCTAATGTCGGGCCTTATAGAAACATACAATCTGCTTCGTGAGGACGATTTTGATGCAATTTTGTTGGCGACTATCCTTGCCTTTGGTTTTGTTGTCATTCACCCATTTGAAGATGGCAATGGCCGGATTCATCGTTATTTATTTCATCATGTACTGGCTGAAAAAAGTTTTGTCCCAAAAGGATTAATTTTCCCAGTATCGGCGATTATTCTAGAGAGGATAGAAGAATATAGAGAAATATTGGAGCATTATTCAAAACCACGGCTAAATTTGATCGAATGGAGGCCTACAGAAAAAAACAATGTTGAGGTTTTAAATGAGACCATAAATTTGTATCGATATTTTGACGCAACAAAACAGGCGGAGTTTTTCTTTGAATGCGTTGAGGAAACTGTAAATAAAACACTTCCTGATGAGGTCGAATACCTTAGAAAATATGATCTTCTCAACGAATTTATCAAAAACTATATTGATATGCCAGATAAGCTAGTTGATTTGCTTATACGTTTTCTTGTCCAAAATGGTGGAAAACTATCAAAACGAGCACGAGAAAAAGAATTCAAAAAGCTGACTGATCTTGAAATTCAAGCAATTGAACAAAAATACGCAGATGTTTTCATCTAAAAACAGTATTCTAAGAATCAATACTGATCTCAACAACGAACATACACCGGATTTCACCGGTGATGTTCAGGTTAACCCGGCCGCCGGGCGCGGGATGGACAATCAGCCGCTTATATGTTACCTCTGAAGCTTTAGCAGCGAGGCCGCTCAATCTTCGTTAAGAAGCATGAATTATGGATTGAAATAATCGGGAGAACACCAAGTGAGGAAATATAACGGAACTCAGCTCTATGGGATTAAAAGACTTGCAACAGATCTTAAAATGGGAATGAACAAAGAACTTTCATCCCTGAGCATAAAGCAGAAGCTTGCCATGAAATACGTTTCCAAGGAAAGCAAGCTGACTCGAATCGGGAATAAAATATACTCCAATACCTTTACGCCGTACTTCCCATCCGCTGCCTATGATCGTTTTCTGAAAGGCGTTGTTGTGACTACATCGGGAAGACCTTACCCGGTTGTGACAAATTTCGCCGTTACCCCGCAATGTCCGTGCAACTGCTGGCACTGTTCTTTTTCAGACAGATCAAAAAAAGACATTCTCACACTGGACCGGATCAAAAAAGCCATATCAGAGGTCCAGGACCTGGGTGTCAGCGTTATCGGGTTTACCGGAGGTGAGCCGCTTTTGCGCAGCGACCTTGAAGAAATCATTGCATCGGTTGATGAAAGATCCATGCCGGTCATGTTTACGACAGGCTACAAACTGACAAAGGAGCGTGTGAAACGGTTAAAGCAGGCTGGGCTGGAAATCCCTGTGATCAGCCTGGATCATTACAGCGCAGACATTCATGACAAAGGAAGGCGGAAACAAGGCATTTATGATTATGCGTTGAATGCAATCAGGCTCTTTCAGGATGAAGGATTTTATGTGGCGGTTTCCTTTGTCCCGGACAAAGCGCTGGTCAGTGACCGGACGGAAATTTTTAAGGTGATTGAATTTTTTAAGGATCTTGGGATCAATGATATGCGGCTCACTTCCCCCATCCTGAGCGGAAAGCTCACAACAAGGCCTGAAGAGAAACTGACGCCGGAAAATGTCAAAACCATTTTTGAGATTCAGAAGAAATGCACAAAGACAAAAGGCTATCCGGGTGTTTTTGCCTATGACTTTTTTGAAAGCGAGCAATATTATGGCTGCGGGGCCGGCTATAATTATATGTTTATTGATTCGCAGGGAAACGTTTGTCCTTGTGATTTCACCATGCTTTCCTTTGGAAATATCCATGAACGGCCCATCGCGGAAATCTGGGCGGAAACAAGCAGAAACTTCCGTAAGCCGGGCTGTTCCTGCTATGCCAACCTGAGCAATGATTATATTTTTGCAAAAAAGCCGGAAGAGTGGCCCCTGAAGAAACAGGCTACCACTGAAATTCTTGCAGAATGCCCTTCCTATGATGAAAGCAGATCCCCTGAATTTTACAGGCGCATGGGATGCCCGGCAGATAAAACACTGCAATGATGAACATGAAATATTAAAGGAAAAGACCTCATGAGCAGACAGCACATTGAAATCCGGCAATCCTTTAATGCGCCTGTTGAAACCATATTCAATATTTTAACGGACCATGAATCTTTTGGAAACGTGATAGCGACAAAAGTCCGGCGGGTGGTCGATTGTCCAAAAGAAAACAAGAACGGGGTGGGTTCCGTCAGGCGGGTCTTCCCTTTTCTGCTTCCTGCCTTTGAGGAAACCGTCGTCACCTTCGAACCCAATTTGCTGATGGAATATGTGGTCAGCAAAGGCAGCCCCATCAAAAATCATACCGGCCGAATGGAATTCTCAGAAGAGGGGGGAATAACCAGGCTCTGTTATTTTATCGACTTTAATCCAAGGCTGCCCTTCACGCTCCTCGGCCCTGTTTTGAAATCGGCCATTGAAAAGCCCATACGCAAAAGCCTGGAAAAACTTTCTAAACGCTATGCCCCATGAAATCTATAGGTTGGATGCCGTATTTCCCCGGGCTTTTTTGTCCTGGAGTGGAATTGGGACTCAAAAGCGTAATAGACATTGAGAATTACAAAACTCTTGTCTTTTCTCTAATTATCATTCCTATTTTGTTGGGAATGTTTTGGGCTCGATAGGAACAAAAAGGAATAAATCAGGCAAATTTGTAAACTTAACATTAAATAGGATAACCATGGGTATTATACAGGAAAAAAACAAAAAAATTGCAACTCAGTTCTATGATCTTATTATTAACAAAAAAGATTTTGAAGCAGCAAAACCATTCATCGGGAAGCGGTACAAGCAGCATAATCCATTGGTGAAAGATTACCCGGAAGGACTCAAGGAGTTCATTGAGTTTTTAAAAGAAAATTTTCCAGGGGCGCGCAGTGAAATCAAACGGGTCATTGCTGAAGATGACTATGTGGTGCTCCATGTCCATTCCATCCGTTCGAAGGATCTTGAACGGGCGATTATTGAAATTTTCAGGCTTGAAGACGGCAAGATAGAAGAACACTGGGATGTCATCCAGGAGATACCGGAAAAATCCGCCAATCCGAACGGCATGTTTTAAAAGATGGCGAAGCAGGCGGCAGACAGAGATGAAATTGATCAGGTGCGACATCAAACATTATGAAAACAGATACAAAGAAACTGAATGAACTGGTTCAATATGCTTGCGGATTGGGGGCAACGGATGCTGCAACCCTTTCACCGGGGGAAATTGTGGCGGATCAGTATTTTGCCGACCGGTGCAAAGAACCGCGATGTGAATATTACGGCCTGGCAAAGAGCTGTCCGCCATATGTTTCCGGGCCTTCTGAATTCAGAGAACAGCTTGAAAAGTTTAGCCGGGCTATTTTTTTCAAGATAGATGTTCCGTCTGAGATCCTTTTTTCCGCCGAGCGCCGGGAAGTATTTCAGTTGCTCCACCAGACAGCAGCCGGTATCGAAAAGGAAGCCATTAAAAAAGGATATATAAATTCACAAGCCTATGCCGGGGGCTCATGCAAAAATATATTTTGCCATGACCATCTTGAATGCAATGTGATTTCTAAAAACGGGGAATGCAGACATCCCCAATATGCCCGGCCTTCAATGTCGGGGTTCGGCATAGATGTTTTAAAGCTTTTTGAAGCGGCCGGCTGGCGCATGAGTCTTGCCATCCGGTCCACTGATGCAACGACAACCCAAACGGCCAATGTCTGCGGGTTGGTATTAATCGGTTGATTGAGATTTTGGGATATCATTGCCCGACCAGACGGGCAGGAGCAGAAAAATAAATCGGAGATATAGATGATTATAAGAAAGGAAAGCCCATCAGACAGTGAGGCCATCACATGGGTTACTATGGAGGCATTCAAAACGCTTCCGGTCAGCAACCAGACGGAGCATTATATCATAAAGGCATTGCGCGCTGCAGGGGCGCTGACCCTCTCGCTTGTGGCTGAAAGAGCATGAGAGACAGATTGAGGTTTTTCATCTGCCTGCCTATTCACCGGAGTTGAACCCGGATGAATATCTGAATGGTGATTTAAAGGTTGGTGTTCATTCTGTTGTTCCGGCAAGGACAAAAGAGCAGCTAAAACGCAAGGCCATATCGCATCTAAGAAAACTTCAAAAACTGCCCGGCAGGGTCATGAGATATTTCAGACATCCGAAAATTGCTTATGCTAAGTTGGGAGCGGCTATTTAATTGCCGAATTAATATATAAAGAGTAGCCTCGAAAAAGGCTACAACAACTAAATAATGGAGGTTTTTATGAAATTCATTTCAATTCATATTGTCTTTGCCGTTGCTGTTTTACTTTTTCTTTCAGGGTGCTTTGCCACAATGACAGAACAAAGCCCGCCTCCCGTGATAAAACACACGGGAAAAGCGCCAACAGCCGCAATGCTTCCCATCAAAAACACCAATGATGTAGAAGTATCAAGGCATGTGACGGATTATCTTCAAAACTGTTTAGAAGAACGCAATGTTTTCAGATTTGCGCCAAAGGATAAAATTGACCAGGCCATATCACAATCCGGTTTTGATATGACCAAGACATTCGGCTTGAGCGATAGCGAATATAAGGCCTTGGCGGAAAAACTGGGGGTTGACTTTGTGATCCATGGCATTATTTCGGTCAAAAAATCCATTAAATTCACCGGCTGGCGCAAGGATATTGATGTTTATATCAAACTGCACGATGGTTCCACGGGTGAAAAAACCGATAGTTGGCGATCAGTAACTGATTTTATCTGGACCGAGGCTAAAACGGAAACCGATGCCGGGCAAATGGGTGAATCTGCTGCAAACCACATCTGCGGCAAGATGATGAAATAGAGAATATGATCAGTATCCGCCGGACTGTATCGGCTGCCGTCTATTCATCCGGCGGCCGATTAGACTGAGAAATTTCACACAAACAAAATAAGGGAGGTTTGCAATGGGGCTTCTATCTTGGATCGTGATGGGGTTAATTGTAGGTTTGTTGGCAAAATTGGTCATGCCGGGCAAAGACCCTGAAGGGATTATCATTACCATCTTGTTAGGGATAGGGGGTGCATTCGTAGGTGGGTTTATTGGATCGTTTCTGGGGCTCGGGACAGTTACGGGATTTAATGTAGGGAGTTTGTTACTGGCTATTGGCGGGGCTGTAATCCTATTAATGCTGTATCGTTTCATAAAGAAATAAACAGCCTTTTAAAGTCTGACCAGGGAACGCAGAAATCCCTAATATGCAACGCCGGACAGAGCAGTATATCATAAAGGCATTGCGCGCTGCAGGGGTGTTGGCCTTCTATCTTGCGGCTGGAATCGCCGGACGGATTACCGGACATATCGCTTTTCCACTGGTTACAATTTTCCGGAGCCGGTGTATGAGGGAGTTCCCCAGGAATTTTTTCTTGCCTTGCCGTTTACCGAAGAGGTTCCACAGGACATTGTCGTATGTATAAGGGATTTTAGGCAAAGGAATAGCCAATGAAGGTTGAATATGCAGACTTGACGGATTTTGATGAATGGATAAGTCTTGCAAGGGAGGTTGAGCCTTTGTTTGGGCCAATGGCCGATGAAGTGCCGTTTCAAGAGGCTTTAAAACAGGCCATGGCACAGAAGACCGCTTTTTGCATCCGTTCGGGCTCGGATGGTAAAGAACGCGCTTTGAAAGGCGGGATCATTATTTCAGAAGAATTGAATGAGATCCTGTGGTTTGCGGTTTCAAATCCATGCCGGGGAAAGGGATACGGCAGAACATTGCTGGATTTTGCCGTGAGCGGGCTCAACCGCACAAAACCGATCCTGGTCCAGACCTTTGATGCGTCAAGCCCTGACGGAAGGGCCGCAAGAAAACTGTATCTGGATTTTGGATTTTTGGATAACAAAGACGGCGGATTAAATCCTGCGGGGATTCCCACGGTGATCATGAGGCTTTCGCCTCCGTCATAAACCGGATATGGGCTTAGCCCGTACAAATAAAAAGGAATGGAAAGAGGCAGGATGAAAACAATCGGTCTTCTGGGCGGCATGAGTTGGGAAAGCACGGTGGGGTATTACCGGATGATTAATGAGGGGGTGAAAAAGGCTCTGGGCGGATTGCATTCCGCAAAAATGGTGCTTTACAGTGTGGATTTTGACCCCGTCGAAAAACTGTTGAACCGGGGGGATTGGCAAGGGGTGGCCGAAGATCTTTCAGAAGCCGCTTTAAAGATTCAGGCCACCGGGGCTGATTTTCTCCTGATCTGCACCAATACCATGCATCAGGTGGCTCCTGAGATCCAGGATAAAATGGATATTCCCCTGCTGCATATTGCCGATGCAACGGCCGAGGCCCTGGTCCGGTCCGGGATTAAAAAGACGGGCCTGCTGGGAACGGCGTTTACCATGGAGCAGGATTTTTATAAGGGCCGCCTGAACAGGGACCACGGGCTTGATGTCCTGGTGCCGGAAAAGGACGACAGGGCCTTTATCCATCAAACCATTTTCCAAGAATTGTGCCTGGGAATCGCAAAACCCGGAACCAGGACGGAATATCTCCGGATCATCGGTTCTTTGGCGGACCAGGGGGCCGAAGCCGTCATCCTGGGCTGTACGGAAATCGGGATGCTGGTGGACCAGAGGGACACGCCCGTCAAGCTCTTTGATACCACGGCCATCCATGCAGAAAAGGCTGTTCAATATGCCGTCATGCCCTGACACCCCCTGATATTTTTCAATATGCCGGGGCTTGACATTCTCCTTGTCCTTGAAGTAAGGGATGATCCATGGAAGCTGTCTGGGAAATTATATGTTTTCAATTTGATGGGGCAAATCAATAAATGTTACCGGCCGGTTCTGCCTTAGAAAAGAGTATGAAAATAGAATCCCTGGATACCCTTGACCTTGTCCGACAATCATTCAACGATAAGACCAATAGGTCGGATCGTTCTGAAATCGGTCAGTTTTTGACGCCGGTATCACTGGCCCGGTTTATGTCGGCCATGTTTGAAAACAGTCGGGAAGAAGTGAGGATCCTGGACCCTGGGGCAGGGGCGGGGGCCCTTTTTGCAACGTGCGTGGAAACGTTGATTTCTAAGGATAATCCGCCCCGTTCTGTAAAAGTCGTTGCCTATGAAACAGACAGCGCTATCTTGCCCCATCTGCAAGATACTCTGGAGCGTTGCCGGTCCCTTTGCTTGTCCGCCGGTATTGAGTTTGATGGAACCATCAAACGTGAGGATTTTGTGTCGGCAGCCATTTCTGAAACAAATGAGTCTCTTTTTTCTGTTCCCGGTGAGCTGTTTACCCATGTCATTCTGAATCCTCCCTACAAAAAGATCAATAGCCGGACGGCCATGAGCAGAATGCTTTATTCCACAGGTATAGAAGTGGCAAACCTGTATGCTGCATTTGTCTGGTTGTCCATGCTCCTCCTGGAACCGGGAGGTCAAATGGTGGCCATAACGCCCAGAAGTTTCTGTAACGGCCCCTATTTTAAAAAATTCCGGTCTGCATTTTTGCGCATCATGAACCTGAGACAAATTCATCTATTTGAATCAAGAAACAAAGCCTTTGGAGACGACAATGTACTGCAAGAGAACATTATCTATCATGCTGTCCATGGGCATGAGAAACCGGATTCCGTCATCGTTTCCACCTCAAAGGGACTCGATTTCGATAAAGTGAATGAGGTATCCGTACCCTATGGCCGGGTGATAAATACCGGTGATCCGGATATGTTTGTCCATCTGGATATCAATTGCGCCGATGGAGGCCCTGCAGATCAGATAAAGCGCTTTGGGTCTTCCTTGGACAAATTGGGCTTGACGGTTTCCACCGGTCGGGTCGTTGATTTCAGAGCGCGGGAATATCTCAGGGATTTTCCCGGACAAGATACAGCCCCTCTGATTTATCCATGCCATTTTGCAGACGGTTTCATCACCTGGCCTGTTGAATCAGGGAAAAAGCCCAATGCCATAGCCATATCCGCCGACACATCGGATTTTTTGGTTGAAACCGGGTTTTATGTTCTTGCAAAACGATTTTCTTCCAAAGAGCAGCAAAGGCGGGTTATGGCGGCCGTATATGACCCGGAAAGGATTGACACAAGGCTTGTGGGATTTGAAAACCACCTCAATTATTTTCATAAACAAGGCAAAGGCTTGCCTGCGGATTTAGCAAAAGGGCTTGCCCTTTATCTCAATTCCAGCCTTGTTGACCAATATTTCCGTCTGTTTAGCGGACATACCCAGGTGAATGCAACCGATCTTCGAAAGATGCCGTACCCTGACCAAGAGCAGTTGCTGCGGTTTGGATCCTATGTAAAAGAGGCCATGCCGGATCAGGAAACCATTGATGCCGTCCTGGAAAAGGGATTTTAAGACAATGATTCAGAAAAAGAACGGGCAAAAAGCAGAAAAAAAGATCAAAGAGGCGCTTACAATTTTAAACGATTTGGGTCTTCCAAAGCAGCAACAGAACGAAAGGTCGGCCCTGACTCTTTTATCTCTTCTGGGCCTCAAACCTGCCGACACCTGGGAAAAGGCTTCTGATCCGCTCATGGGGATTACGCCCATGATGGATTTTTTTCAGGAATACTACGGGAAAAAATATGCACCAAACACCCGTGAAACCGTTCGTCGCCAGACGGTTCACCAGTTCATGCAGGCAGCCCTGATTATAGCCAATCCGGACAGGCCTTCGAGGCCGACCAACAGCCCGAAGGCAGTCTATCAGATCGAACCGTCTGCATTGACATTGCTCAAGAGCTTTGGCAAACCCGAATGGAAGGCATGTTTAGATCAATATCTTCAAACAGTGGATACGCTGAAAAAATTGTATGCGCAGGAAAGGGAGATGGTTCGGCTGCCCGTCAGTCTTGCAAACGGTGAGGAAATAAAGCTCTCTCCCGGCGGTCAGAATGTTTTGGTTAAGAAGATCATGGAGGATTTCTGCCCTTTGTTCATACCGGGAGGCTGTTTCCTTTATGTCGGCGATACCCAGATAAAATGGGCCTATTTCAGTTCAGAGGCCTTGTCGGCTCTGGGTGTTGAAATTCAAGAGCATGGAAAGATGCCCGATGTTGTGGTGCATCACGTAGAAAAAAACTGGCTGGTTCTTATTGAGGCCGTTACCAGCCATGGACCCGTAAACCCGAAGCGCAGGCAGGAATTGAAAGAATTATTTTCCGGCTCTTCGGCTGGTCTTGTTTTTGTAACGGCATTCCTTGATCGAAGGGCCATGCTGAAATATCTGAATGATATTTCCTGGGAGACGGAAGTATGGATAGCCGAGTCTCCAACCCACCTCATCCATTTTAATGGGGAACGGTTCCTCGGACCTTACGAAGAATAAATGGGCTGTTTTACGCCCTGCATCACCCCATAACAAAAAAATAAAGGTCCTTTAATTCGGCCGGGGAGATGGGCGATTTCCTGTCCCTGGCCATTTGCCGGATATGGGGGATGAGTTTTTGGGCCAGGGCCCGGCCGATGGTGATCCCCTGTTTTTCAAGAACATGGCGGATGCCGGCCGAGCCCGAGTGATAGCCGATCACGTATTCGCACGCTTCTTCGCCCACCTGTTCCGGTTGGAAAAGCTGGTAGGCGGAGGGGTGTTTCAAAAGCCCGGCGCAATGTATCCCGGATTCATGGCGGAACACATTTTCCCCGGTGATGGGTTTGGACGGGGGGATGGCCCGGCCCGATGCTTTGGCGACCAGGCGGCAGAGCCCGGTGATCCGGGTCATGTCCATGGTGCCTTTATATCCGCCCATTTCAAAAAGAGCCATGGCCGCTTCTTCCAGGGGTACGTTCCCGGCCCTTTCCCCAAGGCCGTTGACGGTGACGCTCAGGGCATCGGCCCCGGCTTCCACGGCCGTGACCGCATTGGCCGTGGCCATGCCCAGGTCGTTATGCCCGTGAAATTCAAGGCAGAGTCCCGGAACCTGTCGTTTGAGACCGGCAATCAGATCCCCCACCCTGGAAGGACTGCTCATGCCCACGGTATCGGCGATCCGGAGGCGGTGGGCCCCGGATTCAGCGGCAAGGGCGGCAAACCGGTACAGAAAATCCCGGCCGGTCCGGGTGGCGTCCTGGGCTCCCACGGAAACCCGGTCAAAATAGGTTTTGGCCGATTTTACCAGGGAGGCGAGGGATTTCAGGACCCAGGCCTCATCCCTGTCAAAGGTTTTCAGGAGGATGGAAGACACGGGGAAGCTGATATGGACCCCGGGTGTACGGCACTGCGCCGCCTGTTCAATATCCTTTGAATGGGCCCGGCACCAGCAGGAGAGAACGCAGGGCAGGTTCAGGTCCGCCAGTTTTCGGATGTCTTGGCAGACCTCCTCCCCCATGGCCGGAATCCCGGCCTCGATTTCATTCACCCCGATCCGGGCCAGGGCCGAGGCGATGCCCAGCCTTTCAGGGGTGGTGAACACCACCCCCGGGGCCTGTTCTCCGTCCCGCAGGGTGGTGTCCACCATCCATATGCTTCTCCGGTTTTCCGGTTCCGTCATGATGCCTTTCTCCCAGGGAGTCCCTATAAAAGATATTCCTTTGCAACCTTGCCGGCTTCCAGGGCGTCCAGGATTTCGTCAATGACGGCTTCGGATTCCACATGGCCGTACCAGGTATTCTGGGGATAGACGACCATGACCGGGCCTTCTTCACACATTTTTAAACAGCAGGTGGAAGAAACATGGACATTTTCAAGGCCCCGGTCCAGGATCTCGTTTTCAATATAGGGAAGAAATTCATGGGAATTTTTCCGGTGGCATTTTCCCTTGGGGTCTCCGTTGGGTCTGAAGCTGGCGCAGACCAGGATATGGTGGTTTGGTTTTTCCATCTTGTCTCCTATTGGGTTACATGCATCCCATGCCGGTTCCCGAACATTCGGCCGTGCAGCGGATGGGGGTGCGTTTTAGAAAATGGTTCATGTCCCGGCCATTGTTGACTGCATCCAGGATCTCATGGATGAGTCCGCTCAGGACCAGGATTTCAAATCCTTTTTCCGTCAGAATTTTTTTAGGGGCATCCCCGATGCCGTTTACCAGGATGACCCGGCAATCCTTGAGCTGCTCGGCCATGGAATGCCATCTGAAATCCTTTCCGCCGGGCTCGGGCATGATTCTTTGCTCTACAAATTCCGGTCTGCCGGAACGCATATCATAGATGGTCAGTTGTTTTGCCTCTCCAAGATGTTGGTTCACCAGAACTCCTTCCCGTGTGGCCACGGCAATATAGGGTCTTTGCCCTGTTGTGACAGGGGGTTTGTTTTCGTGTTGGATATCGGCGCATTCTTTTAAATTGATCAGGAGATTCACATCCGGTTCTTCATCCAGCATGCCAGCGGCATCGGCCCGGCACCGCCTGCAATGCATCATCTGGGGGATGTGTTCCCCGGCCTCGGCCTGGATTTTGGCCGTGGCTTTTTTGGACGGTTCCAGAATATATGAAAAATTGGAACCCGAATTGGGGTAATAGGGCATGCAGTTCAACAGGTCGACCTTGAGGTCGGCCATTTTTTTTGCAATTTCAACGACATGGTGGTCATTAATCCCCGGCAGGACAATGGTATTGACCTTGACGATGATGCCTTTTTCTTTCAGGCCGGCCACTGCAGCCGTTTGTTTTTCCAGAAGTAGTTCCGCCCCTTTTTCAGGGCCCATGGATTTTTTGCCGGACCTGACCCAGGCATATATTTTTTCCCCGATCTTCGGGTCCACGGCATTGACGGTGATGCTGACATGGCTGACCTTGAGCCGGGCGATATCGTCAAGATAGTCGGCCAGGTTCAAGCCGTTGGTGGCCAGGCAGAGCAGCATGTCCGGATAGGCCCTGTGAACCAGTTCAAGGGTGGTCAGGGTCTCATCGGGGTTTGCAAAGGGATCTCCGGGTCCGGCAATGCCGACCACGGAAATGTTTTTTTTGGCCTCCATGACCCGGTCCAGGTATTCCATGGCCTGGAAAGGTTTCAGGATGGCGCTGGTGACGCCGGGCCGGGTTTCGTTGACACAGTCAAATTTCCGGTCGCAGAAATTGCACTGAATATTGCAGCGGGGCGCAACGGGAAGATGGACGCGGCCATGGGTTTTACAGGCCTTGGAATTAAAACAGGGGTGATGTTCAATATTCATTTTTTTTCCTTATCTCTACATATAGGCATAACCGACGGTTGAGGTATCCTGCCGGTTTTGCAGCAGGGTGTTGACGATGGTATCAAACAATTGCTGGGTTCCCCTGTACCCGATATGCAGGATCCTGGCCCCGCCCACCCGGTCATGGATGGGAAAACCGGCCCGGACCAGGGGAATCTTAAGGTTGCGGGACAGGGTATAGCCCTTGCTGTTGCCGATGGCAAAATCAGGGGCCAGCTTTCTTGCTGCCTCTTCCATCTGTGTAAAATCCATGCACTGGTGCACATGGACCTGGTTTTGGATGTTTTGGGGCAGGATCTGGTTCAGGGCCTGTTTTAAGAAGCCGCTCCTGCCGCCGGAGGCGCACAGGACGGGAATGATGCCGATCTCGGCCAGGAAACCGGCCATGGCCGTTACAAAATCTTCTTCCCCGTAGACCACGGCCCGTTTTTTGGACACGTATTTATTCCCGTCCACATAGGCGTCAATGAGCCTTCCCCGCTGCCTTTTATATTTTTCCGGTACGGGTTTGGACGTGATTTCCGCCAGGGCTGAAAAGAAAAGGTCCGTGGCCTTGACCCCCATGGGAATTCCCATGGACATCAGGGGAATGTCAAATCTTTCCTTTAAAACCGAACCGGCGGTTTTTTCCCCTTTTTCAGCCATCCCGGCCAGGATGGTGCCCAGTTCGATGCTGGCGCCGGCAAGGTTCATTTCCCGGATGTCTTTAATGGGGGTCCCGCCTTTTTGAATGGCGTGGTATTCAACCCAGGAAGGGCCTTCCAGCCGTTCGGAATAGTCGGGCAGAAGAATGAGCCGGGAATTCAGGTCCTCGAAAATCTCCTTTAAATGCCGGAGGTCCTCATTGGACAACATGCCGGGAAAAAGATTGACGGCTTTCCGGGTCTTGTGGCGGGTCCTGTTGCTCACGGGATTGCAGTGCTCCACCACGGCCCGGACCGCATGGTGAAACCCGTCCATATGGGTTCCCGAATAGCTGGGGGTGGACACATGGACAAGGCTGACCCGGTCCTCCACATGTCCCATGCCTTCCAGGATCATGGGCACGTCATCGCCGATGGTTTCGGAAAGGCAGGTGGTGGCAATGCCGATCATCTCGGGTGAGTATTGGCGGGTCAGGTTTTCAATGGCCAGTTTCAGGTTGGCGCCGCCGCCGAATATGGCCGTTTCCTCTGAAAAATTGGAGGATGCGATATCCACGGGTTCCTTGAAATGGCTGATGAGATACCGTCTCATATAGGTTGAGCAGCCCTGGGAACCGTGCAAAAGCGGTATGGCGCCTTCAATACCGTGAAATACCAGGGCCGCGCCCAGGGGTGTGCACATTTTGCAGGCATTCCGGGTTGCGGTATAAGATTTTGCAGTGTTCATATTCATTTTCCTTATATTGAATCAGCCTCCGAATCCCGGATTGTCCAAATTATGGATTGTCCAAATTACAGATTGGCGGCATCGATCAGATCATCTATTCCACGCTTTTCTCGGGACAAGGTCCCAGACAGGGCTGGTAACCGTTTCATGGACCTCCCTGGCAAAATTGATCATTCCTTCAAATCCGGCCAGGGGTATTTTCCGTTCATGGTTGTGGTCGCAGAACCCCAGGCCCAGCTTATAGGCAATGGGTCTTTCCTTTACCCCGCCGATGAACAGGTGGGCATCCTTTTCCAGGACGTATTTGGCCAGCTCCAGGGGGTTGGCGTCGTCCAGGATGATGGTCCCGGGATCGCACATGTCCTTTAAAAGCGCATAATCCTCTTTGTTTCCCGTCTGGGACCCCACCAGGACCACGGCCATGCCGAGATGTTTCAGGGCTTTGATCAACGAAAAGGCCTTGAAGGCGCCGCCCACGTAAACGGCGGCCCGCTTTCCCGTGAGATCCGTTTTCATTTCCCGGAGTTCCGGCAGGATGGCCTTGACTTCCTCCTGGACCAGGGCAGCGGTTTTTTCCATGATGTCGGGCCGGTCCCTGAAAAAGGAGGCCACATCATACAAGGCCTGGGACGTGTCTTCGATGCCGAAATAGGACACCCGGATAAAGGGGATGCCGTAGGCGGCCTCCATTTTCTGGGCCAGATAGGTCAGGGACCCGGAACACTGGACCACGTTGAGACAGGCCCGGTGCGACAGGCCGAAATCCTTTACCCGGCCGTCTCCCGTCATCACCGACAGGATATCAATCCCCATTCTTCTGTAATAGTCTTTGATAATCCAGGTTTCTCCGCCGATATTGAATTCCCCCAGGATATTAATGCTCAGGGGAATTTTTTTATCTTCCCGGTTCCGGTCGATGAGGTTGAAAAGGGCGTCACAGGCGGCCTTATACCCGTCCTTTTTGGTCCCCTTAAACCCTTCGGAATGAACCGGGAGCACGGGGATGCCGGTTTTGGCCTCCACTTTTTTGCAGACGGCGGCCACATCGTCGCCGATGATCCCCACAATACAGGTGGCATAGACAAAGGCGGCCTTGGGGTGATAGATGTCAATGAGTTCAAAAAGGGCTTTTTCCAGTTTTTTTTCGCCGCCGTAAATAATATCCGTCTCGGAAAGATCCGTGGAAAAGCTCATCCTGTGGAGTTCCGGCCCGGAAGACAGGGCCCCTCTGATATCCCAGGTATAGGAGGCGCATCCGATGGGGCCATGAACCAGGTGCAGGGCGTCGGCAATGGGGTAGAGGACCACCCTTGAGCCGCAAAATACGCAGGCTCTTTGGCTCACCGATCCTGCCAGGCTCTTTTTATCGCAGGAGATGTCAAACTCATCGCTCCCTTTTCTGAAGACCTGGGTTTTCCGGTCTTCCAGTATGGATATGGATTTCATTGCAATATCCTTTACATCACCAGTTCAAATCGTTCTTCGGGTGCATCCCGGTCCATGCGGTCCAGCAGCACGTCCAGAATTTTTTCCAGGAGGCGCATGCCGCCCCTGTAGCAGGTCGTGGGGAAATAGGAATGGCCCACCCGGTCCAGGATGGGAAATCCGAACCGCACAAAGGGGATATCCTCATCCCTGGCCATGTATTTTCCATAGGTATTGGCCATGAGCAGATCCACGGGATCATTTTTGATCCACTGGTGGAGCTGGAACATATCCCCGCCCGCAGCCACATTCACCTTGTGGGGCAGGTGGGCCGTGAGTTTTTCGATCTGTTTTTCAAAGGCCTTTCCCGGTGTTCCCGTGACGATATGGATGGGCATCATATCGATCTGGACCAGGAATTCCACCAGGGGGATCAAATGATCCGGGTCCCCGGCCAGGGCCACTTTTTTCCTGTAAAAATACTGGTGCATATCCGTAATAATGTCTAAAAGCCGGCCCCGTTCACGGGTGATGCTGTCCGGCACGCTGACCCCGGCTGCCTTTCTCAGGGCATCGATGAACCGGTCCGTGGCAGACAGCCCGATGGGCAAATCCTCCACCCGGCAGGGAACATGCCATTTGCCGTCCAGGGCCCTGGCTGCATCGGCCGATGCCAGGGGGCCCAAGGCAATGGTGCCCATGCTGTCCCCGGTACTGACCAGTTCTTGCATGGTGGTCCCGCCCTGGGGAAACATTTTGTATTTTCCGGTCTGGGGCCCGTTGAGCACATCCGAGGTGTCGGGGAATAAAATGGGCCTGATCCCCATTTCTTTGGCAAGCCGTTTGATTTCAGACATGTCGGAGGGCTCCACATATCCGGGAATGATATTGAACCGGCCGTTGTGAACCCCGGTGGATTTTGAAAAATATAGGGCCATGGCCTTGGTCATATTGGCAAAGCCCGTGATATGGGACCCGACATAGCTGGGGGTATTGGCATGGAATACATGTTTTCCCGGAGGGACCTTTCCCTCTTTCACCGCCTTATTGGTGATCTGGAAAACATCGTCGCCGATGGTTTCGGAAAGGCAGGTGGTGTGAACCGCAATAATATCCGGGTCATAGGTGGTGAAAATATTGTCAATGGCCTGGATCAGGTTGGCCTGTCCGCCGAAAACCGAGGAGCCTTCGGTAAAGGAACTGGTGGCGGCCATGACCGGCTCCCGGTAGTGTCGGGTCAGGGCGCTCCGGTGATAGGCGCAGCACCCTTGCGATCCGTGGCTGTGGGGCAGGCAATTGTGAATCCCTAACGAGGCGTACATGGCACCGACGGGCTGGCAGGTTTTTGCCGGGTTGACGGTGAGGGCCTTCCTGGGGAGAATTTCTTTATGGGTATGTCTAAGCAACATGGGTATACTTCTCCTGTATGAACATGGGTTTTGTTTCAGATTTCAGATCATGCATTAACCGGGCGGTTTTATTCCCAGCCGTATTTGGCGGAAAGCTCGGGGCTGACCTGCCAGGGGGCTTTCAGATAGTCCCAGATTTTGGAGTTCACCATCCTGTCGATCTCATGATAAAAATTGACGGCCCCCCGGAACCCGGCGTAGGGGCCGCCTGAATCATAGGAATGAAGCTGTTTCATGGGAATGCCGCTCTTCTGGATGGCGTATTTTTCCTTGATCCCGGCGCAATAGATATCGGGTTTATAGAGTTTCAGCAGCAGTTCGGTTTCATACTGGCTGACATCATCAATGATCAAGGTCCCCTTTGCCATGTCCTGCATCATGCCCTTGTAATCCTTGAATTCAAAGCCCTTTGTTTTCAGGTTCTCCATTTCTTCTTCGGTTTTCCGGGGACTGTATTTTTGGGTATCTTTTTCCACGGAAAGTTCTTCAATATTCCTGGAATCCGCATCTATTTTTATGTCGGGAATGACATCCCTTCCTTCATAGTCATCCCGGTGGGCAAATTCATACCCGGCTGAAACGGTTTTCATCCCGATTTCCTTGAATAATTCCTGGTAATGGTGGGCCCTGGAGCCGCCCACAAAGAGCATGGCCAATTTTCCCTCGCATCTCTTTTTTACCTCGTCCCTGACCTTTTCAATCTCGGGCATTTCTTTTTTAATGACCTCTTCCACTTTTCGGGTCAGTTTGGAGTCATCAAAATACTGGGCGATTTTTCTCAGGGACTTGGCCGTGGAAGCGGCGCCGATAAAATTGATTTTGATCCAGGGGATGCCGTATTTGATTTCCATCATGTCGGCCACGTAATTGATGGATCGGTGGCACATGACCGTGTTCAGGTCTGCGGTATGGGCATTGGCAAACTGGTCATAGGTTGAATTGCCGCTGAAGGTGGAGACAATGGAGATGCCGCAGTCTTCCAGGATCCGGTCGATCTCGAACCCGTCTCCGCCGATATTGTATTCTCCCAGAAGGTTGATCTTGAACTCGGCTTCTTTGATGGTGTCGTTTTTGCCCACCACATGGGTGAAAATCCCGTTGTTGGCGATGTGGTGGCCGGCCGACTGGCTGACGCCCCGGTAACCTTCACAGGAGAATCCGAACACATTGATCCCAAGCTTTTCTTTCATTTCCCTGGCCACGGCATGGACATCATCGCCGATGAGCCCCACCGGGCAGGTGGAGAAGATACTGATGGCCTTGGGTTTAAAAATATCATAGGCTTCCTGGATGGCGAGTTTCAGTTTTTTCTCGCCGCCGAAAACAATGTCCTTGTCCTGCATGTCCGTGGAAAAACAATAGGTCATGAAATTATCGTCGGCATCCGAGGCCGGCCGGGTTTGGTTCCGGCGGGTCAGCCAACTGTAGAACCCGCAGCCGATGGGTCCGTGGGTGATGTTGACGATGTCCCGGGTGGGTCCCAGGATGACCCCTTTGCACCCGGCATAGGAGCAGCCCCTCTGGGTGATGATGCCCGGAACCGTCCGGACATTGGCTCCGATCTCGGTGAAGGTCCCGTCTTCATCCTTCTGGTTGATGATGATCTGGTTGGACCGTTTCCTGGCCACCTTGGCCGGATACCGGGCCAGCAGTTCTTTTTTTACGATCTCCGGGTCCGGCAGATCCATGTTTGCCGGTTCTGTTGTTTCGGGATCTTTTATCGTGGTGCTCATATTATCTTTCCATCCTTATGTATGAATTAAAAATCATCCAGGACCTTGTCCCCGTTTTCGCCGGTCCTCACACTCAGGGAATCCATGATGGGCATGACCCAGATGACCCCGTCCCCGGATTTTCCGGTTTGGTTGGCGGTTATGATGGTTTTTACGGTTTTGGAGACCAGCTTGTCCGGAACCACAACGGAGATGGCTCTTTTCGGGATCAGGCGCCCGGACTGCCCGAGCTGGGCAATGGCTTCTTCATAACCCTGTTCCGCACCCTTCAGGAGGGTCAGATCCACCAGGCCCTTTCCCCGTCCCAGGGCTTCCATGGCCGTCATGGAGGAAACCCCCACATCGATGAGGGCTTTTTTCGTCTTATTGATCATATTGATCCGGATCATGGCCATTACCTCTTTCATGCCAAGGCCTCCTGTTTTTCCTCGATGCCGGTTTCCATGATGCCCGAGCTGATGGTATAGGTTTCCTCCACGGGGCTGACGAAAATTTTACCGTCTCCGAAAGCGCCGCCGTCTCCGGTTTTGGCGGTTTTCATCACCGTCTTGATGACAAAGTCCTTGTCCTTTTCATCCACTACCGTGATGAGCATTTCCTTGGGGATTTCATCATAGGTGATTTCCCCGATTTTTATGCCCCGCTGTTTTCCACGGCCCGTCACGCTCATGCGGGTGACTGCGGGAAAGCCGGCCTCCATGAGGGCGGCCATGATCTGATGGGTTTTATCCGGTCTGACAATGGATCTGATCATTATTTTCATTTAAGTGGTTTCCTTTTTTAATTTGAAGGGTTAGGCTGCAATCCCATAGGTGATCAGCAGGGTTTCCAGTTCCCCGATTTCAAGGGGAGTCGGGATGACAAACATCTGGTTCTCATCGATTTTTCTGGCCAGGGTCCGGTATTCGTCTGCCTGGGGATGGTCCGGGGCAAAATCGATGACGGTTTTGCGGTTGATCTCGGCCTTTTGAACCATATTTTCCCTGGGAATAAAGTGGATCATCTGGGTGCCCAGCTTTTTAGCCAGCACTTCGATCATTTCCCTTTCATTGACCACATTCCTGGCATTGCAGATCAGGCCGCCCAGGCGCACTCCCCCAGCCTCTGCAAATTTTACGATGCCCTTGCAGATATTATTGGCCGCATACATGGCCATCATCTCTCCGGATACGACAATATAGATTTCCTTGGCCTTGCCCTCCCGGATGGGCATGGCAAAGCCGCCGCAGACCACATCCCCCAGGACATCATAGAAGGCATAGTCCAGTTTTTCATCTTCCGAATAGGCGCCCAACTGCTCCAGAAGGTTGATGGAGGTGATGATGCCCCGGCCTGCACATCCCACACCCGGCTCAGGTCCACCGGACTCCGTGCACAGGGTCCCGCCGTATCCCACCTTCCGGACATCTTCCAGGCGGATATCCTCTCCCTCGTCCCGCAGGGTGTCGAGAACCGTTCTCTGGGCAAGGCCGTTGAGCAGGAGCCGAGTTGAATCCGCTTTAGGATCACAGCCCACCACCATGATTTTCTTGCCCGCTTCCACCAGCCCGGCAACAATATTCTGGGTCGTCGTAGACTTTCCGATACCGCCTTTTCCGTAAATGGCTATTTTTCTCATTTTTTTTCCTTTTTAATTTAATGTTGGATTAAAAACGTCTGTTCCAATCCTGTTGGTATCTTAAACAGCAATTAGCATTCCATTACCCTTTAAAAACAAAAATTATTTTATAACTAACCGAAATTAAAAAATAATAATGTGTATTGATGGACCATTAGAATATAAATATTCATGATAAATTATTATATTTAAAAATTTTTATTTCAATTTTGTATTTTAACTATTTCAATTTTGTCGTTTACTGGATTTGAGACCGGGTTTACGTTCGTCTCGGGAGGAAAGACTTTTTCTAACCCATTAAAAGCGGGTTGAGCCTTTGGAAATGGATTACATAATTGTAATTCCGCTTTACCCCATTCATAAAAATGTCTAAAACGGGGGCTTTAAATCTTCCGGGTCAGACAGACCAGGTTTGTCGGTTGCCATTCATGGCGTCTGTAAAAGGTCAGGGCAGGGGAATTGTCTTTATCGGCCAGTAGTTGAAGATGGCTGATCCCTCTTTTTATTGCCCATTGATCCATTACAGATAAAAGCGCCGGGCCGATCCCCTGATGCCGGTAATCCGCATCCACCACCAGATCCTCCACCACCGCGGTTATGTCTCCTTTGGCCGTGGATATGCGGGTTTGAGCCGTACACATACCGACGATTTTATCACGGCACACTGCCACCTTCACGGCCTTGTGCTTGCCGCATCCTTCAAGCAGCAGGCTCAATCCCCTGTGATGGTTTCCCGCGTTGAATTCAAAATCCTTTTCAATGGAAAAAAGCTGTTCCAGCAGGTTGACGAGGGAGTCAATATCCGCTGGTTCCGCATTTCTGATGATAAATGATTTCATTTTTACGCCTCCTGGTTTTTGCATTCGGTTTATCCTTTGCCATCTTCCATGAATCACGGCATCCGTTTTATTGTCAGCAAACTCTGTGCCGGATCGATTTTACGATCACAGGTTGCCTATCCGTATCGATTTGTGTTAATTAGATCCGGTATGAAAAAATTTGTTAAGAATAAAAAAAAACCGGCTTGGCGTTTTATCGGTCTTCTGGCTATTGTCTGCCTCTTCTTTTTAGGGGGTGCCGGGGTAGTGACCATCCTCTATCTTGCCAATCTGACGGAAGGCATGGATAAGCGGTTTGCCGGCCGCCTCTGGGACCTTCCCTCAAAAATCTATTCCGACATTACCCTGCTTTATCCCGGGCAAGCCTTGAATCCCCCTCTTTTGCTCGAAAAGCTGGATCGTTTAGGATATCGGGCGGTTTCAGGCACTCCTTCCCGGCCGGGGGAAATGCGCTTTTCAAAGACAGCCCTTGAGATTTACCTCCATGAATTCCACTCGCCCTTTCATGAGCAGCAAAGCGCCTCGGTATGGGTTGGCCTCAAAGACTCCCGGGTGACCTCCATCACCCGGAGCGACATGGATACAAAAGGGGCTATATTGGAACTGGAACCCGAAGTATTGATGCTCTATTACGGGCCGGACCGGGAACGGAGGCAACTGATTTCCATCGGCCAACTGCCCGGGCACCTTCTTCATGCGGTGATGGCGGCGGAAGACCATGGGTTTTATGATCATTCCGGCATTCAAATACGCGGGATTTTGCGAGCCCTGTTCACTAATCTCAAGGAATGGGAAATCAGCCAGGGCGGCTCCACCATTACCCAGCAACTGGCTAAAAATTATTTTCTGACGCCGGAGCGGACCTTGAGCCGAAAATTCAAGGAACTTCTCATTGCCGGGATACTGGAATATAAATTCGACAAAGACACGATTCTGGAAATGTATTTGAATGAAATTTATTTCGGTCAGGAGGGGCCGGTTTCCATCAACGGTATCGGTGAAGCCTCCCGGTTCTTTTTTGATAAATCCGCCGCAGACCTGTCCGTGTCCGAGTCTGCGGTCTTGGCCGGGTTGATCAAGGCCCCCAATTCATTTTCACCGCACCGGAATCTTGAGCGCTGCACGGCCCGGCGAAATGATGTGCTGGAGGCCATGCATAAAAATGGGTGGCTTACAGCAGAATCGTTCGAGGAAGAAAAGGCCCGGCCGGTCAAACCGGCCCCCTATCGCGGCTACCACCAGCAGGCCCCGTATTTCATGGATTATCTCACCGGGCAGTTGACCAGCCTCTACAGCCGTGAAACCCTTTCCAGCGAAGGGCTGTCCATTTTCACCACCATTGATACCGAGGTCCAGTCGGCAGCGGAAAAGGCTTTGAAGAAGGGCCTTGAACGCCTGGAAGCCGCCAACCCGGCCCTGAAACGGCAGAATCCGGGGCAAAGCCTTCAAGGAGCTGTCATTGTCATGCAGCCTAAAACCGGGTATATCCTGGCCATGGTGGGCGGCCGAGACTACGGCGTCAGCCAGTTCAACAGGGCCGTCCAGGCCAGGCGCCAGCCGGGCAGTGCTTTTAAACCCTTTGTCTACCTTGCGGCGTTGGATCAATATACCCCCGTATCCATGCTGGATAATTCTCCCCAGACCTTCATGGTCAACGGCCAACCCTGGACACCGAAAAACTATTATGCCCAGGCAGAGCCGGTGATCAGCTTCAGAAAGGCCCTGGCCCAGTCCCAGAATCTGGCCACGGTGAACCTGGCCTACGGTATGGGTCTTGAACGGGTTACCCAGATCGCCCGGACCTTTCATTTTTCCGCTCCGGATGATCCTTATCCGTCCATGGCCCTGGGCACCCTGGAAGTGGAGCCCCTGTCCCTTGCCCGGGCCTATTGCGTGTTCCCGGCCGACGGGGTGCTTCCTTTTCCGCTGTCTATCCGGGAAGTGGCGGATACCGGCGGCAAGACCATAGAAAGCCGCCATGCCACCATCGAACGGTTGACCACCCCGGCCAAGGCCTATCTGATGAGTGATCTTATGCGGGATGTGGTCCGTGACGGCACGGCCCGGTCATTAAAACAAATGGGGGTGACCTGGCCCGTGGCCGGAAAAACCGGAACCACCAACGATTCCCAGGATGCCTGGTTTGTGGGGTACACCCCGAACCTAGTGGCCCTGGTCTGGGTGGGATTTGACAATAATGATTCGATCAAGGCAACCGGGGCCACGGCGGCCCTTCCCATCTGGGCCGACCTGATGAAAACCTTGCCCCAGTATGTATCCGGGGAATGGCTGCCGCCCCCGCCGGGGATTGAAACCCTGACCATCTGCGTTGACGGCAGGGAAATAGCAAGGGAAGGCTGCTGTCCCAGGGTCATGGAAGAGATCTTCCTTTCGGAAAACCGGCCGGAAACCCTCTGCCGTCAACACGAATGTTCTTCAAATCTTGAAAAGGTCTGGAATGGAATTAAAAAAATATTGCCTTCTTTTTAAATGGGCTGCCATGGGCATGGCCTTGATTTTTCTGACCGGTTGTTCGATCCTGGCGCCAAAACCGGCCCCCAAGCCTGAAAAGACCGAGGTGGGCCGTCACCTTCCCCCAAAAGAAATCAGCCCGGAGCCGATCCCTAAACCCATGGAAGAACCGTCGGTCCCAAAACCGCTTCCCCCCAAAAGGGAAAGACCGGCAGAGCCGCCTGTGGATCAGCAAACTCCCATGGCCCTGGCGTCGGTGACCTTTTCCCGGCAGGGACAGGCCTACCTGAAAACCAATAAACCCGATGAGGCCATCCGGGTCCTGGAACGGGCCGTCAATCTGAATCCCAGGAACGGAGAAAATTATTTTTATCTTGCCGAGGCCTGGATCATGAAGGGGAATGCGTCCCAGGCCCGGGAATTCAACCGTTTGGCCGAGATTTATATGAAAGCCGATCCTGAAGGCATGGGCCGGGTTCAATCCCAGAAAGAGCGGATCAATAAATTAAAATAACGGGTTGCATATCCGGACAAACCTGTGCTAATTAAATTGCCTATGAAACAGTATGTCATAGACGGGCTGAGGCTTGAAGAGTATGAGAAATTAAAGGCGTATCTTGATCAATACTTGAGGTCTTCACCCCTGGGCGGTGTCTACTGGCTTGAACTGGATCAGGACATCCTGACCCCTCTGCAGAAAGATCATCGGGATTGCCGGCCTCATGTGTTTGCCCTGATGCTGGAAGAAACCTATCTGTCCTGTGAATTTCTGGTAAGAGTTGAAAAAAAAATCAAATGTGATTGTATGGGTTATGCGACCAAGGAGCAGCTTAATTGGCTCATAGACCAGGCTGATGCCATTCTTGAAAAGCTTGGTATTCGAATTTAGACCCGTTATTTAGGATATCCGGATGTTGAAAATAATTCCCCTGGGAGGCCTTGGCGAAATCGGGCTGAATATGATGGTGATTGAATATGATGATGTCATGTTCATCATTGACGCCGGTCTCATGTTTCCCGAAGACTATATGCTGGGGGTGGATATTGTCATTCCGGCCATGGATTATATCCGGGAAAACAAGGATAAGGTCCAGGCCGTCATCCTGACCCACGCCCACGAGGATCATATCGGGGCTCTGCCGTATCTGCTCAAGGAGATCCGGCTCCCGGTGTACGGCACCGCCTTTACCCTGGGGATTGTCAGAAACAAGCTCATCGAATTTGAACTCAACAAATATATTGATCTGAACCTTGTGAACCCCGGAGAGACCCTGACCATAGATCCCTTTGAAATTGAATTCATCCGGGTGAGCCACAGTACGGCCGACGGGGTCGGACTTGCCATCAAAACCCCCGAGGGTCTGGTGATTCATACCGGGGATTTCAGGATCAGCCATGATGCCGATCCCATGAAAAATACGGACATCTCAACCTTTGCCAGATTCGGAGACGCAGGCGTCCTGGCCCTGATGTCGGATTCCACCAATGTGGAGGCCGAAGGCTATACCATGAGCGAACAGGAAGTGGCCAAGAATCTTGAAAAATTCATCATTGCCGCTCCGGGCCGGGTGGTGATAGCCTTGTTTGCATCCAATGTCTTCAGGATCCAGCAGATCATCGACATGGCCGTCCGCGATAAAAGAAAAGTTGTTTTCAACGGCCGGAGCATGGACCAGATCATTGCCGTGGCCACGGAACTGGGATATGTCCACTGCCCGCCCAATACCCTGGTGGATGTGAAACAGATCGGCAAATACCGGGATGATGAAATCGTCATCATCACCACGGGCAGCCAGGGCGAGCCTATGTCGGCCCTGGTCCGGATGGCCTCGGGCATTCATAAGCACATCAATATCAAGAAGGGGGATACCGTCATCCTGTCTTCCCGGTATATTCCGGGTAATGAAAAAGCCATTGCCGGCATCATCAACAAACTCTACCGCCGGGGGGCCGATGTGGTCTATTCCAAGATTGCCCAGATCCACACTTCGGGTCATGCCCACCAGGAAGAATTAAAACTCATGCTGAACCTGACCAAACCCCGGTATTTTATCCCCATCCACGGGGAATACCGCCACCTGGTGGTTCATGCAAGGCTTGCCGAAGGCCTGGGCATGCCCAGGGAAAATGTCCTGGTGGTGGAAGACGGCAAGGTCATTGCCTTTGATGAGACCGGCGGCAGGCCGGAAGGCAGTGTCCACACCGGCCGGATTCTTGTGGACGGAAAAGGCATCGGGGATGTGGGCCGGAGCGTGCTGAAAGAACGGCGGGAATTGTCCGAAGGCGGCCTTGTCGTGGTCACCATGATCATCGACGAGGAAACCGGGGTGGTGCTGTACGGCCCGGAACTGATTTCCAAAGGCTTTGTCTTTGATGCCGCCACCGGCTACCTGGTGGACGACGCCCAATGTGTGATCCTTGAAATTGTTGAAGAAATCGAGGCCGGCAGGGAAGACCGGATTGAAATCCTCCGAAAAAAACTTCAGAAGGCCCTGAAACAATATTTTGCCTTTGCCATCAACCGAAAGCCCCTCATCGTTCCGGTCATCATTGAAGTATGAAAAAAGAACTCACGGCCATTCTTTTTTTATTTCTGGTCATCCTCACCGCAGTCAGCCTCTTGACCTATCATGCTTCGGACCCTTGCGTGGGGAACCATTTTTTTACGGCTCCCAAAACCGTTCATAATGCCTTCGGCCTTTTAGGGGCTCATACCGCCGGATTTTTCATCTATCTTTTCGGCCTGGGGGCCTACTGGCTTCCGGCCGTTCTGGGGCTTACCGGGGTCTGGGTCCTGAAGGGGAGATCCGGAAAGATCATCGGCCTGACCCTTCTGGGCGGATTTTTTTTAATGACCTGCACCGGTGGGCTGCTCTTTCTTGTCCGGACCGAATACGCGGCCCTGGGCACCCGCATTTCATCGGGCGGGGTGATCGGTATTGCCATGGCCGCCTTTTTGCTGAAATATGCCAATATGGCCGGGTGCGTGATTATCCTGGCCTTTTTTTTTCTGGTCGGCTTTATCCTGACCACGGGCCTCTCCCTCATCACCCTCCTGGCCTTTTTTCATCAAAAAATAAGCGGCGTCATAAAAGAGATCCAGGAGGGAATCCAGGAGATCCTGGATTTTGTCAAAGAAAAATACAATCGCCGGGTTAAGGAAAAGCAGGAACAAGAAAGGCAGATTGATATCACCCCGGTCAGGGAAGAACCTTTCATCAAACTGCCGGAAAAAATAACGGAAAGAAAGGAGCCGGTTGAAGCTGAGCCCTATTTTGAACCGGAAATCATCACCCTTGCCGTGGATGATTCGGAGTTCAAGCCTGACCCTGTTTTCAAAGACATCCGGGAAAAGATGGAATTTAAACTGCCCTTGATTTCATTTCTTGATGAGAAGAAAAAAGTTAAAAAAAATATTGATACCGAGCTTCTCAAGGAAAAGGCAAAGATACTGGAAAGCAAGCTCAATGATTTTAACGTATTCGGGGAAGTGGTGGAAATCCTTCCCGGACCCGTGATCACGACCTTTGAATACAAACCGGCCGCCGGCATCAAGATCAGCAAGATCGCCGGGCTGTCTGACGACCTGGCCCTGGCCCTCAGCGCCATCAGCATCCGGATCGTGGCCCCCATTCCGGGCCGGGATGTGGTGGGCATCGAAATTCCCAATGATGAAAGGGAAATCGTTAATTTAAGGGAATTGATCGCATCCAGGGAATTTGCCCAATCCTCTTCCTTTCTGACGCTTGGGCTGGGAAAAGACCTTTTGGGCAAACCCGTGGTAACCAAAATGGATTCCATGCCCCATCTTCTCATTGCCGGCGCTACCGGCACCGGGAAAAGCGTGGGCCTGAACTCCATGATCATCAGTCTTTTGTATAAGGCCACCCCAGATGATATCAAGATGATCATGATTGATCCCAAACGCATAGAATTGTCTGTTTATAATGATATTCCCCATCTCATCTCACCGGTGGTGACGGATATGAAAAAGGCCACCAATGCCCTTTTCTGGGCGGTCAGGGAAATGGAGCGCCGGTATGAGGTTCTGGAGCAGACTGGATTCCGGAATATTGTCCAGTACAATGCCATGGTGGCCTCAACCCCTGCCCGGGCCGTCGATGATCCGGCGGACACGGACCCCAGGCTTGAAAAGCTGCCCTATATTGTGGTCATCGTGGATGAGCTGGCCGATCTCATGATGGTGGCATCCAAGGACGTGGAATTCGCCCTGACACGGCTGGCCCAGATGGCCAGGGCCGCCGGGATTCATCTGATTGTGGCCACCCAGCGGCCTTCAGTGGATGTCTTGACGGGCAGCATCAAGGCCAATTTTCCCACCCGGATTTCCTTCCAGGTATCCTCCAAGGTGGATGCCCGGACCATTTTTGACGGCGGCGGGCCTGAAAGCCTCTTGGGCAACGGGGATATGCTGTTCTGCCCGCCGGGCACCGGCAAGCTGGTCCGAATCCAGGGGGCCTATATTTCCGAAAATGAGATTGGAAAGATTACCCGGTTTCTGAAGGACCAGAGGGAGCCGGATTATCTGGAAGACATCACCTTGACCAGTGGTGATGATGAAGAAGAAAAAGAATTTGACGAGTCGGATCATGATGATAAATATGACGAGGCCGTGGCCCTGGTGACCCAGACCCGCCAGGCCTCCATTTCCTATGTTCAGCGCCGCCTCCGCATCGGGTATAACCGGGCGGCCCGGCTCATCGAACTCATGGAGCACGAAGGTATAGTGGGACCCCAGATCGGGTCCAAACCCAGGGAAATTCTGGTAAGGTCCTATGATGACGATTGATTTTGATTTCTGGCGCAGCATCAAGGGCTTCATGGATGAAGAGGAGGCTGAACGGCTTTACAAGCTTTCGCTTCAGGCGGCAGAAACGGGACCTGTCCTTGAAATCGGCAGCTATTGCGGAAAATCGGCCTATATCATCGGATCAGCCTGCAAAGAAAAACATTCCATTCTCTATTCCGTTGACCATCACCGGGGATCTGAAGAACAGCAGCCCGGAGAAGCCTATTTTGATCCGGACCTGTTTGATCCCAAATCAAAAGCTGTCAACACCTTTCCCTTTTTCAGAAAAACCTTGGATCAGGCCGGTCTTGAAGATACGGTCATCCCCATTGTGGCAGCTTCAAAAGCGGCCGGAAAGATGTGGCAGACCCCGCTTTCCCTGGTTTTTATCGACGGGGGCCATTCCTTTGAGGCCGCCTATGCAGACTACCTGACCTGGGCCTGTCATATTCAATCCAGCGGTTTTCTGGTGATTCATGATATTTTTTTTGATCCTGAGAAAGGGGGGGAAGCACCCCGCAAGGTCTATGAAGCCGCGCTTTCCTCCAATGATTTTGAGGTCCTTGAAATGACAAACACCCTTGGTGTTTTAAAAAGAAAATAAAAGGTGGTATTCGGATATGGAAAAAACAATCATCGTGGAAGAGGCGCTTGAACGTATCAAAGCCTATTATCTGGACATGCTGCCCTTTAACAAGGTTCTGGGCATCGGCATCGATCTTCTGGATTATGAAACCGGGGAGGCCGTCACAAGCTTTAATATGAAACCGGATCTGGTCGGAAATCCTGTTGCCGGTATCCTGCATGGCGGGGTTACCGCCTCGGTCATCGATCTTACCGGAGGGCTTTCCGCTCTTCTCTCCTGTGCACGATACCACCAGAATAAACCCCTTGAGGTGATCGAAAAAAAATTGGTTTCTTCGGCCACCATCGATATGCGGGTGGATTATCTGAGACCCGGTAAAGGAGCCTCTTTTAAGTGCCTGAGCAGGGTGATCCGGGCAGGCTCCAGGATCGTGGTGGCCAAAATCGATCTGTATAATGACATTGATACCCGGATCGCCACGGGAACCGCCACCTATCTCATCGGCTAAAGATTTTTTGCAGTGCAGGTTTCAAGTCCATGAAATCAAAGCCATAAATCCTTTTAAACTGTTTCTATCTTGACTTTAAACCGGAGGTCTTTTATAAGGATTCGGGTGATCATGAGGGCATACATATAACCGGTTAACACAAAAAAATCCTATGAAACAAAAATTATATCAGACAATTGAAGGCAAAATCCTTTTTACCGGGCTTTTCCTTTCTCTGGTGCTCCTGATTGTCATCGGATATTTTGCCGCCGTTGACATTGAAATCGCAAAAACTCTGGTTCTGGCTTTTTTTGCCCATAGTTTCGGCGGTCGCGCCGCCGGGATCGGGCTCTGCATTATGAATAATTTCGGTGCCACAGCCACCATTGGTTATAATTTTTACCTGGAAGTCTTGATCGTCTGTTTTACCTATTCAATGTTTGTTCTTACGGTTACCAATTATGTTCAAGTGCTGTGGCTGAGAAGGGTGATGGAAAAGATAACCGATAATGCATTTCAGCAAAAAGATAAAATAGAGGCCTATGGCTGGATCGGCATTTTCCTTTTTGTCATGGCCCCGCTTCCCATGACCGGTCCGGTGGTGGGTTCCATTATCGGTTATATGATCAGGGTTCCCTTAATCAAAAACATTGCGGCTACCTTTGGAGGAACACTTGCCGCCATTATCGTCTGGTTTTTCTGTTTTGACTTTATGGAAGAGCGGTTCCATGCGATTCAATATGTCTTTGCCGGAATTATCATCGTGGTCATCCTGTCCAAGTATAAAAGCATTAAACATTTTTTCTTCGGTAAAAAGAACTGAACCCGATTCGTAGTTTTTATTCTTTGGCTGTAATCTGTTTTACAGTCTGTCAGTATTTTTAACACCTTTGGCCATGTTTCTTGTCAGGCCTTGTCCAATTGTCTAATAATATTAATAAAATCAAATAGATATACGCTAAGATACTCTATCCAGCCTGGCACGTTCCTTGCTCTTTTCCTGGTCAGTGAACCAGGCGATGGATTGCCTGATTTTTAACCCATTGGATAAGGAACGGCCATGAATTTATCTGCGAAAATTCGACTGCTGTCCGTGATTTTGCGTTGGCGGCTCACATGGAATAAAAATGACCTGGAGTATATGCCCAAAGGGATTGATAATCCAAAATTCATGACCGCCATGGAGGCGGTCCGGTTGATAAGGGACTGCACTACAACCTTTTCCTGCGGCATGGCCGGGAATGCCAGGCCGTCTGTCTGGTTCTGGGCCATTGAACGCCTTTTCAGGGAAACCGGGCATCCCAGGGGACTGACCCATATCATTGTCGGAGCCCAGGGCGGGCGGGGCCGGATTCCGGGGACCCTGGAGGAGCTTGGCAAATATCCCGGGTTGATCACCCGGCTGGTTGCGGGCCATATTGAGACCCTTAAAACATTTTTGAAGCTGGCGGACCAGGGGGCCTTGGAACTGCATACCCTTCCCCAGGGAATAGAGACCCTGCTCATTGAAGCCCAGGGACGGGGCCGGTTTTTTATTGAAAGCGACACCGGGACCGGGACCTTTCTGGATCCCAGAGTGGGAAACGGTTCCGTGATCATGCCCGGAAAAGGGAAAAGCATGGTGGAGGCGGCCGGGGATAAGCTGCGGTACAGCCTTCCTAAAATCGATACCGCTTATTTTATTGCACCGGCCGCCGACCGGGAAGGTAATATATATGTGAGAAACTGTGCCTTGTTTACCGAAACCCGTGAATCTGCCCTGGCTGCCAAGGCAAACGGAGGAAGGGTGCTGGTCAGTGTAGCGGAGATCATCGACAAATCACCCGATGATATTTTTTTGCCGGCGGAAATGGTGGATGCCGTGGCGGTTCATCCGTATAACGAGCAGACAGTGGCCGTACCCCAGAAAAAATTCTGGCCCATGTTCACCGAAGGCGCCAAGGTTGACCCACAAGCTGCCATGGCAGAGCTTCAGTTCGTGAACCGGGTTCTGGGCATTACCCCGATTCGCGGAAAGGTGGAAGATGCCCTTGCCCGGTTGGCCGCTTCAATTTTTACCCGGTTTGTAAAAAAATGCTGCAATATCATCATCGGCGTCGGGCTTCCGGAAGAAGTGGCCCGTCTGATCCATACCGGCGGCCTGTTTGACGATGTGACCTTCATGTCCGAAACCGGGGTCATCGGCGGTCTTCCCGCACCGGGGGTCTATTTCGGGGCCGGAGTCAATCCCAGGGAAATCATATCGTCGGCCCAGATATTTCATCTGTGTTATGAGCATTTGGATTGCGCTGTTTTAGGGATACTGGAAGTGGACGGTCAGGGGAACGTCAACGTTTCCAAACGGGGTGAAGGGCCCTTAAACTATGTGGGACCCGGCGGATTTCCGGATTTCTGTGCGGCAGCAGATACCTTGATTTTTGTGGGATCCTGGATGGCCAATGCGAAAATGGAAATCCGGGACAAACGGCTTGACATTCTCAAGTCCGGCACCCATAAATTTATCAAAAAAGTCGGCGAAATCACCATGAGTGGTGAACAGGCGCTGAAAAAAGGCAAAACCGTCCTGTACGTAACCAATGTCGGTGTGTTCCGGTTAACCCCAAAAGGTATGATGCTGATCGAAGTCATGCCCGGAGTGGATATTGAAAAAGATATCATGCAGGCCTGTCCCATGCAGGTTATCCTGCCCGAATCCGGTCAGGTTCCGGTCACCCCGGATGCCGTTGTGACAGGGGAGGGGTTTCGCCTAAACTGGCAATCCGTATTCAAATAAAAATGCACCGGCGGCATCCGGGGCATTGGTGGATTTTTTTTTAATATCTTGAAATTATGCGAAAATATTTATAGGATTCAGGACATACTATCCCTCATCCATAACCCTAAGGAGGATGCCATGACTTCTGAAAACCCGTTTCAAAATCTAACGACGGACCCTGCCGTGCAGCAGATGCTGGCAAAGGCAAAAGAAAACAATATTTCCACGGTCTGGGACCGGTATGAGCAGATGCTGCCCCAGTGCGGGTTCGGCGAAACCGGATTGTGCTGCCGCCATTGTCTCCAGGGCCCTTGCCGGATCAACCCCTTTGACCCGGATGCCGAGACCGGTATCTGCGGCGCCAATGCAGATGTCATGGTGGCACGGGGGCTTGACCGTGCCATTGCAGCCGGTACTGCGGCCCATTCCGGCCATGCCAAACACCTGGCCCATACCTTGTTGAAAATGGCCCGGGGCCAAGCCAAAGACTATAAGATCACGGACCCGGTGAAACTAAAAAAAGTCGCCGCCCGTCTCAATATCGCTGTGGACGGAAGACCGGAAACCGATATTGCTCTGGATGTGGCAAAGGCAGCCCTGGCGGATTTCCATGAAAAAGACACGCCGGTCCTGTGGGCATCTGGTGTGGTCACTCCGGGGCGGGTAGAGGTGCTGTCAAAACTCGGCCTTGTTCCCAAGGGAATCGATCATGAGGTGGCTGAGATCATGCACAGAACCCTGTACGGCGTGGATGCAGATACCGTCAACCTGCTTCTGGGCGGGCTGCGCTGCAGTGTGGCCGATCTTGCCGGATGCTACATGGGCACGGATCTGGCCGATATCCTGTTCGGTACCCCCACCCCGCTTGCAAGTCAGGCCAATCTCGGCACCCTAAAAAAAGAAAGCGTCAATATCGCCCTTCACGGCCACAACCCGGTCCTTTCCGAGATCATCGTCAAGGTTGCGGGAGAGATGACGGATGAGGCCGTGGCTGCCGGAGCCGACCGGATCAACGTGGTGGGGATCTGCTGCACCGGCAACGAACTCATGGAACGCCACGGGATTCCGTCCTGCACCCATTCCGTGTCCCAGGAAATGGCCCTTCTCACCGGGGCTGTGGATGCCATGATCGTGGATTACCAGTGCATCATGCCGTCGGTGGCATCAGTGGCCGAATGCATGGGCACCAAAGTCATCACCACCATGGACATCTGCAAGATCACCGGTGCGGAGCACATTGATGTAAAAGAGGAAACCGCGGCTGAAAATGCACGCCAGGCCATCTTACAGGCCGTTGCCGGGTTTAAGAAGAGAAAAAACAGACCAACCCATATCCCCGCCCTTACCAATACGGTGGTGGCCGGTTTTTCCACCGAATCCATTGTGGCGGCCCTGTCCAAACTCAATGCCAAGGACCCTCTGGCTCCGCTGGCAGACAATATCAAATCCGGGAATATCAAAGGCGTGTGCCTGTTTGCCGGGTGCAACAATGTCAAAATCCCCCAGGATATCAATTATACAAAAATAGCGGCTAAGCTGCTCAAGGAAAATGTCCTGGTGGTGGCCACCGGCTGCGGTGCAGGATCTCTCATGCGCCATGATTTCATGGACCCGGCTAAAACCCGGGACCTCTGCGGCGACGGCCTTTTTGCCGTGCTCAATGCCATTGGTGAGGCCAATGGTCTGGGTGGTCCTCTGCCCTCTGTTCTGCATCTCGGGTCATGCGTGGATAATTCCCGGGCCGTTGAAATCACCGTGGCCCTTGCCAATTATCTGGGCGTGGATATCAACCAAATGCCGGTGGTGGCCTCTGCACCGGAACCCACATCGGAAAAGGCCGTTTCCATCGGCACCTATGCCGTTGCCGCAGGGCTTCCCACCCATGTGGGCGTGATGCTTCCGGTCATGGGAAGCGCTCTGGTGGCAAAGGTCCTTACCCAAACCGTAAAAGATTTGACAGGCGGATATTTTATTGTGGAGCCGGACCCTGATAAAGCTGCGGACATGCTCTTGCAGGCGTTAAATGATCGCAGAAAAGGCCTTGGGCTGGTTTAATATAAAATCCGTAACATGCCGATAAAATGAAGGAAAGGATCTGTCATGCCAAATTATAAAGAAATATTTGTAAAAACAGATAAATGCACCGGGTGCCTGACCTGTAAAATTGCCTGCGCAGTGGAACACTCGGAAACCAAATCGCTTTTCAGCGCCATCCGGGAGAGTCCGGGACCTGTGTCCCGGGTTTATGTGGAATGGCTGCCCGGCAATGTCAAAGTGCCCGTCCTCTGCCGCCACTGTGAAGATGCCCCCTGTCTCAATGCCTGCATCAGCGGGGCCATCAGCCGGTCGGATACAAATGCCGTGATCACGGATGCGAGCAAATGCATCGGCTGCTGGACCTGTGTCATGGTCTGCCCCTATGGGGTCATCGGCCGGGACCAGACCTTTGCCAAGGCCTTTCGCTGTGACCGGTGCCCGGACCGTGAGATTCCAGCCTGTGTCGGCGCCTGCCCGACCCAGGCCCTGGTGTATGAGACCGTGGACGGTTTTTCAAAGACAAAACGCAAAACCGTATCCAGGGAGCTTTTAACCAGGGAAGGAGCCTAACCCATGGAAACCCGATATCTTATTGTGGGCGGGAGCGCCGCCGGTATGGCAGCCGCCCATACCATACGGAAAAAAGATAAAACCGGGATCATTACCGTTCTGTCCAATGAAGAGACGCTTCCGTATTTCAGGCCCATGATCCCCTATATCCTTACCGGGAAAAAACAGGTGTCGGATATCTCCCTTTCCGGGACCGGCATCTTTGTCCAGCCTCGTATTGATGTCAGGACCGGAACCATTGTTACCTCGGTGGACCCGGTTGCAAAAATTCTGACCACCACATCCGGTAAAACCTGGTCCTATGATAAGGTTCTCTTTGCCACGGGGTCCCGGCCCTATCTGCCGGAAACCGTCAAAGGCCTGGATTCCCCCGGCGTCTTTTCCCTGAAGACCGTGGCCGATGCCGCGGCCATGGCACAACGCTCCCGGAACACGGACCACGTGGTCCTCCTGGGCGGCGGCATCCTGAATCTCAAGGCTGCCTTTGCCCTGCTGGAAAAAAAGATCAAAGTGACCCTGGTGGTCTATTCTCCCGAGGTCTTGTCCCAGCTCATGGACCCGGAAGACGCTTTCCTCATCCGAAAAGCCCTGGATAAGGCCGGTTTAAAGATCATGACCGGGTGCAGCGCCGACCATGTGGTCACCGATGCCGACGGTGTGTGCGCCGTGGCCCTGGACAATGGAACACAGATCCCCTGCCGGATGGTTTGCGTGGGCAAGGGTGTGATCCCCAACACGGAATGTGTCCGGGGCAGCGCCATCACCGTTGATAAAGGCATCTTGGCAGACCCCTTCACCGCGTGCAGCGTGAAGGATACCTTTGCGGCAGGGGATGTGGCCGTGACCCATGATCCGGCCACCGGGGAAAAAACCGTGACCGCCCTTTGGACCAATGCCGTTGACATGGGCATCTGTGCCGGTCTGAATATGGCCGGTATCCCCACCCGGTATACCGGCACCCTGGGGATCATGAATGCGACCCAGGTGGCAAAGGAACCCTTTGTCGCCATGGGCCGGGTCCACACAAAGGGCAGGGACCTGGAAACCCATATTGATAAAACGGACAACACCTATCGCAAGATTGTTTTTAATAAAGAAGGGACCCGACTTGTCGGTGCGCTCTTTATCGGAGATATTACCCATGCGGGGATGTACCGGTATGTGATCCGGGAGAAAAAGCCCATTGACCGGATCAAATCCCACCTCATCCGCCACACCCTGCATTACGGACATTTTATGTAAAAAAAAACAGGGGGGCCGGTTGGTTCACAACCGGCTCCTTTTCTTTCCGATAGGGTTAGCGTTTTTTTTTGTTCGCTCAGATAAAAATGCCACAGCAGCCTTGCCGCCACTGCTCTCCAGGGCCGCCAGGCAGTGCTTGCGGCCTTTATTTCTTCCCATGTCGGTTTTTTTTGCATCCCTTTCAGCCGCTGAAAAGCAATTTCCAGCGCAAGATCCCCTTTCGGCAAGATATCGGGTCGGCCCAAAGCCATCAGAAGATAGATATCCGCCGTCCACGGTCCAATCCCTTTGACCTTCATCAGCAGTGCTTTTGCCTCCCGGTCCCCCAGCTCACCCAAACCCGGCAGATTAAGGCTTTTATCCATCATTGCACAGGCCAGGGCACGGCCATACCGTGTCTTTTGCCGATTGAACCCGATCTGTTTCAATTCTTCATCATTAAGTTTTAAAAAATTCCCCGGTGCCAATGGGTCTGCCGCCTGTTGTAGTTTGACGTAGGCTGCCTTTGCCGAGGCCAGAGATACCTGCTGTTCAAGAATGATATGGATCAGGGTGTGAAACCCCTCTTCTCTTTCCCAGAGCGGCGGAGGTCCAAAGGCTGAAACAACCCCTGCAAAATCTTCATCTCTTTTGCTGAGTTCTTCCACGCCCGTCAGCAAGGCAGGGTAATCCAACCGCTTGTTCATTCCCGGTAACTCCCGAAATCATCAGCAGAGGAAAGACTCAACCGAAAACCTCACTCATTTTTATCAAAAGATTGATATCCCCTTCAACCTTATATTTTTGTTCCATAAACATCTGAGATCCTTCTGCTTTTCTTGTGACAATATCCATCCAGACTTCAAAGGGAGCGGTGATAGTGATGTCTGGTTTTACAGATGATCCCAGGCTGCAATGGATTTTATTTTGATCGATCGTAAAATAGCAGTTGCCTTCTTGTTTACCTGAGAAAACAAATTGGTAACTTCCTTTAAATCCCTGTGCTTTTTTGGGATTAAACCCCGCTTTCATGAGCGCCAGGAAGGACTCCAGGGAGTTGGGTCGCGGCATCAGTTTCAGTTTATCAAATTCTTTGGGTGTTACCCCTTCGTCAATGCAGGTTTGCCAGAAAATATTGCCAAGGACAGCCAGGGTTTTAAAATCCGTGATGGGCGTATGGATTGCTTTCATTGTTCCGGCAGAGATGGTTTTGTTTCTGACAAGCTCCCTTCCGCCCTGGGTTACGGCGTCTAAGACGGATGCGACCAAAGGATCGGCAGTATTTCTTTCCATGCTTTCCGCACCGGGAATGTAAATCTCGGCTATTAGACGTTTACCATACAGATAGGTCATATATGCGCTTAACTGATCAAAAACGGAATGCTCGGGGAAGCCGGCAACAGAGAGGGCCACAACAGGCGGCGGCGTCTGCCGCAGCGGGTGCCGGGTGACACCGTTTTTCAGTTCAAAAAAGGGTTGGGCAAAGGGCAGGGTGCGCTCAATAAAGGTTTTCAGATTTGCGTTAAGGGTATAGTGAAACAGCGGTGTTGCCATAATACACAGGTCGCTTGCCATGTATTTGGGAAAAAGTTCCTTGCTCATATCATCATGATGCACACACTGCCCCGGCGTTTTGGTCCAGCAGGTAAAACACCCGATACAATAACGGATCTTTTTTTTGAAAATATTAACAACTTCGACCTCGGCCCCTTCTTCTTTCATCCCCTTAACCAAATGATTTAAAATCAGTTCGGTTTTGCTCTGCCCGCCCACCCGGGCGCTTGAATTAATTGCAAATACTTTCATGATAATTTCCTTTGATTTACAATCGCTGGATAAGGTAAACAAATACCGGCAGCCGGCTTTCCTTTTTTATAGTATAAAACCGCGGCAAAAGTTCCCTTTTCTTAGGGTTATCCTTTAGCGGTGATAAATAGATCACCCCTTTTGTTTTTGCATCGGTATGGTTTAAAAGCCGGGCCAGGGAATTGTCATGGTCCGGGGATAAATTGTCTCCGGCAATGAAATTACCCGTGACTTCTATACGGTCAAAGGCGGCATTGATGTCTATCATTTTTTCAAAGGCTTCTTTTACCTGTTCGGATGTAACGGGTTTACCGATGAGGGAGAGGGTTGCCGGATCAACAGATTCAAACCCGATATTGATATAGGTATAAAAAGGGAGTTGATTCAGGCGTTCAAACAGGGCCGGGTCTGATCTTAAAAAAGATCCCACACTGCCGAAAAGATACAAAAAGGGTTTCTGATCCATACGCGGCCTGAAGCCGAATGCGGCATAGGCTTTTTCTGCGGAAAAGCAGATAAGGTCCTCTCCGGCGGCAAGGGCATCATGATTACCAAGGAAAAGCGAATGGTAATTGACCAAATCGGCACCAAAATGATTTTTCAACGCCGCGATCTGGTCTTGGATATTCTCTTTTGATCTTTTTTGAAATTTTTGATCTGATTTCACACAGCAGAATTTACAATGATAAAGACATCCATCGCTGATGGTCAGGGGGAGGACATCATAATCCACATGGCGCGTGTCCGGCGGAAGTACTGAAACCCGGGTGCCGATGATCCGGTTCAACGTCTGGGAGCGCTCATAAAGTTTCTGGTCGTCATGGGATAGTATCCGTTCCATCAGGCCCCTTGCATGGGGGTACATCCCCTTTGAATGGGCCATATACAGGTTGGCAAACAATTGGGACCATTCTGCCAGGGCGCCCATGACCACGGGGTTGGAGAAATATTTGATCTCCCATACCGGGTTGCTGGGGTAGGGCAGACAGGGCAGATAGTATTCCCCCATCCAGGAAACAACCCCATCATAACCGCTCTTATCCCCCACCGTATAATACACCCAGTCGTTTCCCACGGTCCGCTTAAATTGCTCTGCCGGATGGGGCCAGTCCGGTCTGAGTCCCCGGATGGATTTGATTTCTCCGTTCAGGTTAAAGCAGAATTCAAAATCCCGGGTCCGGATTTCCGAATATCGGCCAAACCGCAAAGGGAAAGTCTGCTTGACCCGTTTTTCAGGGCCCTCTTTTTCAAGGCTGATCATCAAAGGTTGCTGCTGTGAAAAATTCATTGTTTCCATCCAGTTGATGTTGACGATCCAGAGCAGCACATATCTTGCCGTCATAAAGATCTGCAAATGAGAGCACCGGGAACTCCATCACGGAAAGATTTAATTGCTGATATCCGCCATGGTCCCGAAACCATTTCAACGTCGCCACTGTTCCTTTGGGCCAGTTGAGAAGGATTCGGTTTAATATATTTCTATTTTCACCCGTCATGTTTGTGATTATAGGAAAAATTTAAACTCAATGTAAATCATTAGTTTGAATTTATTGAGATTTAACAAGTTATGCGTGTGATTTCAAAGGCCTTCCGGCAGTTAAAGTGGAAGGACAAACGGCAGACCGGACAGAGCTGGTTCGTATCCATGGGATTTCGATTACACAATCCTTCAGGAGAAATGGGAATTGCGGCGAACTTGTAGCTTTGTGGTTTTTGAAAAGGCCATCATGTTCTCTCTTTGCTTTAGCATCCTTGTGCAGCCGCTTGTTTTATGAGCGCTCTTGGTGATGTAATCCCGTATTGCTTACGCTGGTATTGTCAAAGGTTCGATTTCAGCTAAATCGATATTTTCTCTGGCTACCCATAAATTATAAGTATCCTGCATGAGAAGCCAGCTCTCAGGGCTGCGACCTATACACTTAGAAAGACGTAGGGCCATTTCAGGACTTATAGAGCTTTGTCCTTTAATAAGCCTGGAAAAAGTTGAAGGCGATACTTTAAGCCTTAAGGCCACACTTCTGGGGGACATCCCAAGTGGTTCCAAATACACTTCTTTAATGAATTCCCCTGGATGGGGTGGGTTATACATAGCCATTAATGATAATCCTCATAATCTACAATATAGGCATTACCATCTTTAAATTCAAAAACGATACGCCAGTTTTTGTTAACATCAATCGCCCATAATCCTTGACGATCACCTTTTAAACTGTGGAGCCGCCAACCAGGAGTTTGCATATCTTCAATGCACGTTGCGGTATCAAGCGTAATAAGCCTAAGTCTCAATTTCTGTTTGTGATCTGGCTGAATACCTGACAAATTGCCTATTTCAAAAAATTTCTGCAGCCCTTTATGCTTAAAGGTTTTTATCATAAATACATAATACAACATATTGCGCAACACGCAACACTTTTCTTTGGAGTTTATATTGTTTGAAATCAAGGAAAAGCTCATAACGATCAAGGTCACTTGCGCCGCCACCAAACCTTGCCGCGTTAGCGCCGCAGACGTTCTCGGCGTCAAGTGAACCGCCTGGTTCTGCGATTTTGCCTTTTATCTATTATTGAAGTTCGATAGAAATTACAGCATCTCCACCCACATTCGCGGCATAAACACGCAAATTGCCGTAAGTTTGCGCCGGTGCTTGTTTGATTTGGCTGACCCGGTTAGATAAACTTTTTGATATGCTGTCCTTTATGTGTAATTGGGCAGTGTTAGGATCGAGAGCTTTGAGCAGCGCCAAAACAAATGACATTTTTAAAGTATCAAGGCCCGAAGTGCCTAAAAACATCACTCCAGCTTCTACTATGTTTTCCTTTTTGGTGCTTGCCGACAACATAGCTCCCTGCAAACGAGAAACTGACAGCTCATTGTTGAATGAACCGTCTCTTAAAGCCCACCCATCTTGTTTCGAGATTCCATATTGTTTTGCAAACTCACTCGTAAGGAATGAATCCAATTTCAACGTTGCTTTAGGCACAATAGAGTGAGACCTTACCTCTGTAGTCTGCTTGACTGGCGTAATACCTGAACAATCTTGCAGCATATTATACGATGCAGAAAACCCCAAAAGTGAAAAAGTGTGAATGCCAGGAGGGCCACTTCCAAAATCTACTGTTATTTTCGCAGTCCGCCCTTTTTTCATACTGTCAATTATGTTTTTGCCAGGCATGGGTTTTTCTGGGACTATAGAGGTACTCGGCCCATCATCGACCTGTAATATTGCTTGCTTACATATTTTGAAATATGCCCCGATATTATCACCAGAAAATGTGATATTGTTGCTTGGGTAACTTACTTCCAAAAAAGTAGTACCATATTTTGGATTCTTGCCGTTATCAAGATAATAAGGTGTAGACCTAATGGAACATTGCTTAAATTCTCCAGCTAAACCAACTTCAAACACTGTCCAATTTTGCCCCTGGTTAAATTTTTTAACATATGGTTCACCAGCACAGGCCACTGAACTCGAAAAAAGAACAAAAAATAGTATGATATTCTTCACTTATTTGCCTCCATTTTTGTTTCAATAGAGCCTTCAAATTAGAGATAAACAATTTCTGATATGTAGCGAGCAAGAAGATATAAAATATACGCTGCCTGCAATAGTGTTTATTTATCCAAAAGTTCTATTCCAGAGATAGGTGATGCCTTCCCCACTAGCCTGCCATTGCGATAATATTTTATTTCACGAGCTTTCCCAGTGAGACACGCGTCCGAATCAGCAAAAGTACGCATTAACCCTAAACGTTGACTTGATGATGCTTGATCCCAATCACCACCCCAATTAAAGGTTATGGAATCATTTGCTTCAGACCAAGACCCCATTTCTCCGATCATTGCCTGTACGTTTCTTGCTGATTGTTTATCACAAGCGTACACCCCTTGCGGCATGGCGAAATTGAGTATTGCAAGCATAAAAATAGTGAAAGTGATTTTGTTCAAGGTGCCCTCCTTTATGAGTAGCTCATGGTATTCTCCGCTGAACAAGTAGCTATGCGGTTCCGTTCATCTTGTAAATTTGAATGATATCCGACCAGATAAAAGAATCTGGCTCAAGGATTTCGTATCAATATTTCCCCTGCCTGTAAAGGCATTTTGACGGCTCAATTTCGGTGGAATTCAGTTTTGGGTCAGAAATTTCATCATTTCCCGAAGGATGAATTCAGGCTGCTCTTCCTGCAGAAAATGCCCGGCCTTGTCAACTGCTACAAGGCTGGACGTTTTGATATCTTCATGAAGTAGCCGTGCAATTTTAAAGGGAAAGAAGGCATCTTTTCTGCCCCAGAGAATCAGGGTGGGAAGATTGATTTTTCTTAGGGCTTCCCGATCCTCCACCATGAGTTCGGGCGGGACGGCAAGGGTTGCTGAAAAGGCGTTTCGGTCTTGTTTTGATCCTGTCCAGGGAGCCCTGAAGATATCAACGATGTCCGGCGTGATCAATTCTTTGTTATAAAATCCGTTTTTGAGGACTTCCCTGAATACAAACCGGTTCAGGAAAAGTCGGGTCAAAAGTTTCTGTTTTAACAGGAAAATGGATGCCCGGAGGGCAAGGGACCAGTCTGAATAGGGGCTGGTATTCATGACAATGAATTTGTCGATTCGTTGGGGGTAGCGGACGGCAAAGCTCAGGCCGGCCATTCCGCCGAGATCGTGAACGCAGAGGTGGGCTTTTTTCAGATCCAGGGCATCCCAAAAATCAAGGATAAACCCCCGGAGAAAATCGAGGTCATAGCGGGCGGTTTCAGGCTTGTCTGATTTTCCATGTCCGGGAAGGTCCGGAGCCAGCACATAAAATTGTTTTGACAACTCCGGGATCAGGTGGCGCCACAAAAGGCTGCTGGAAGGCCATCCGTGGAGCAGGACAAGGGGCGGCTGTGTTTTGTCTCCCTGGATCAGGGCGTGGATTTTCAAATTGCTTTTTAAGGTGATGGTTCGGCTTTCCATTTTGTCTCCTTTGATTGGGTATTGGCTGGACGGCCAGCCAATAAAGAATTAAAATTTTTTTGTTTATCTGTCCCGGCAGAACAGGTCAACCATGGCGGTTTCAATTCCCTGCCATAGGATTTGATTTTGGCACAGGTCCGGTTCGGTTAAGAGTTGAAGCCCCATGCCGTCTATGATCCCGGTGATGATGGCCGCCAGGGTCTCCACCGGGAGGGCAGGGGAGATGATTTGCCGGTCAAAAGCGCTTTGAAGTCCTGTTTCAAGCGCTTTTCTGAATTTGCCGTAAAGGGTTGCCAGCTCAGTGTTGACAAGTTCACTCTGCCTTGCCACGGCAAAACCTTCGAAAAAAAGGCTTAGAAAATCAGGGTCCTGTTCCATGACTCCCCGCAAAAGGTCCACAATGCCTTTTGCATAGCCTTTGGGTGTCTTATGTTGCTCAAATACAGTTCCGATCATGGCAATGCTGATTTCCATGTTTTCTTTGATGACCCGTGCCAGCATTTCATCCTCGTTTTTAAAATAATAATGCAAAAGCCCCCTGGAAACCCCGGCTTCCCGCGCCACCAGGCTGATGGTGGTGCCCATATACCCTTTTTGCGCAAGAAGGGTTCTCACGGCACTGAGGATGATCTGTTCTTTGGGGTCTTTATCTTTTGGAGGCATCAGGGTCCTTTGTCAATTGAAGGCTTTTTCATTTTCTGCATGGATTTTCTGAATGTTTCACACGGGTCTTCATAGGAAACCCGCTGGGTAAAAAACAGAAAATCCGCCGGAGGGGCTTTGGGATATCCTTCCAGGTCCAGGGGGACAAGGTATTCGGCCAGGCTGGCAGAGGTGATGCTGATTTCCCTGAAGGCAAAATTGACCTGGCGAAGATGGGGAGCCAGGACCGCCACCCGGTCCATAACCCCCAGGCCGTATTCGGTGTGGCCGCCGCCGATAATCACCACAAGGGGGCCTTTGTGATGGTGTTTGAGCCTTGTGATGGAGAGGGCCATTCTGTCGTTCCGGGCCAGCCAGGTATCATAGAGTTTTGTCTGCATCTGCTCGTTTCCCATGCCGCAGTGAACCGCTTTGAAGATAGAGAACATATAATCCTTATAGGCCTGGCCGGGCGGAGGGGTTGAAAATACCTGTTCTTTTTCAAGGGGGGTGATGCCGTCCATACCCTTGCGGGTAATCCTTTTTTTCAGGGTTTCGGGAAGGTCAAGCCCTGCGGCTTCCAGGCCCTTGTCCCGGGCCAGGGTGAGAAGATCGTAATAATAGGCCCACATCTGGTCCGGCTGGGTGTCCCAGCCCAGTTTTTTCCTCAGATCGGCTTCAACGATTTTTGTCATCTCCTTTGAATGGGGAGCCTTTGCCGAATCCAGGAAATTCAGGATGTCGGGCGTGTCTTCCATGGAAAAGAATTCAAACCCGATGAGGGGATCCAGGCCCTTTTCAATCAGGTTTTTTAAGACCCGCTGCTGCATGGCGTGGTGGTCGGGATGGTCATGCTTTTCAGACAGGTAAATCACGTCATGGGTGCTGATCCTTTCCATCAGGGCGTCAAACTCAATGGGTTCCGAGGTCCGGGTGTCGATGAGGGCGCTGATGAGAGGGTCCTGCCGTTTTACGGGGACGGGGGTTACGGCGCAGGATTGAATCAGGACGGGGATACAAAAAACCAGAGAAAGCAACAACAGTTTATTCATGGAAGGCTCCTGTTTAAAAATGGGTCAGGGTCTCAGGCAGAAAGCCTACCAGATTCTAGAATTTTTTAAAATAGAGAACCAGGCTTTTTCCAAGGATGGGGTTGAAAAGCCGGTCCAGAAATCGGGTGGCGGCCGGTTTTTTCATAAGATCCCAGACCAGGAGCCGGTGATACAGGTTCACGGCCGTCGAGTCCGTCCGTTCAAGGCCTGCAAGGCATTTCAGCCACCAGAAAGGCGCATGGAGGCTGTGGCGATGATGGGAAAAAAGAAAATCAAGCCCAAAGGCTTCAATGGTCTTGATCAAGGAGGTCTTTTTATAAATCCTCACATGGCCCATGGGGGTGCGGCTGTATTCAGGAGATAAGACCCAGCAGATTTTTTCCGGCCAGAATCTGGGGACGCTGACGGCCAGAATCTTTCCCGGTTTTAAGATCCGGACCAGCTCGGAAATAGCCTTGGCGTCATCCGGGATATGCTCCAGAACTTCCGAGCAGATGACCAGGTCAAAACTGTTGCTTTTAAAGGGAAGATGTCTGGCATCCATGCAGGAAAGATCAATACTTTTGCAGGAGAGATCGTCTATCGCCCGGTGAAAGTCCAGCTTTTTCCGGGTTTCCGTCAGGTTGTCAACCCTGAAATCCGCGCCCACGCAGCAGGTATCCTTTTGCCGGCAGGCTTCAATGGTATGCCGGCCTTCACCGCAGCCGATATCCAGAATCCGGTCTCCCGATTGAATCCGGACCCGGTCAAAATCAATGGTAAGCACGGATAATCTCCCGGTAGGCCTCAACGGTCCGGAGGGCGGTTTTTTCCCATGTGAATTCCTTTAACACCCGCTGATACCCCTTTTCAGCCATGGCTTCGCGGCGGGAGGGATCATCCAGCAGTTCCAGGATGGCGTCTCTCAGTGCCCCGGCATTGCCGGGCGGCACCAGTTTGGCCGCATCCCCGGCCACTTCGGGCAAGGCCCCGCCGGTGGTGCAGATGACCGGAACCCGGCAGGCCATGGCTTCTCCCACGGGGAGCCCGAATCCTTCATAGAGGGAGGGCACCACGGCCAGTTCGGCCCTGGCGTATTCTTTGACGAACTGCCCATTGTCGATACGGCCCGTAAACCGGACATGCCTTCCCAGGTCCAGTTTTTTGACGAGCTTTTCAATGCCCCCGTTTTCTTTGGGTGTTCCGATGACCACCAGTTTCACGGGCCGTGTTTTCAAGATATCGCTGACGGCAAAGAGCAGATGGTACAGGCCTTTCAAAGGCGTATCCGCACTGTTGGTGACGATGATGCGACCCGGTTCCTTTTGTAGGGTGTCCACGGGATAAAACAGGTCCGTATCAATTCCGATGGGAATGGTCAAAAATTTGGATTCAGGGATGCCGTATTCTTTGGCCACATCTTTTTTCGAGCTTTCCGAAACCGTGATGACATGGGAAAGCTTCCGGGCCACTTTTTTCTGCATGTGGATAAAGGAATACCAGCGCAGGGCCTTCAGTTTTTTATAAAAGGAACGGGTGCTCTGAACGGCCAGGCGCCGGTCAACGGTCATGGGATGATGGATGGTGGCGGTGACGGGCATGCGCCGGGCTAAAGATAAAATGCCGTAGGACAGGCATTGATTGTCATGGATGATGTCAAATTGCTTTTTGGTTTGGGCCAGGTGGCGTTTCACCCGCATGCCGAAGGTCAGGGGTTCGGGGTAGCCCATGGCCGACACATCCAGCCATTCGATGAGGTTGATAAAATCCCTGAGTTCTTCCAGGCGGGGGGTTCTGAAGAGGTCTTCAGGATTGTACAGGTCCAGGGTTTGGAGCCGGGTGAGGGTCACGCCGGGATTCAGGGGCAACTCCGGCGGCCCGGAAATCACCTCGACCCGGTGTCCGAGGTCGCTGAGGGCATGGCTCAGGTTCCGGATATAAACGCCCTGGCCCCCGCAGTGGGGGTTGCTCCGATAACTGATGAGGCCTATGTTCAGAGGGGAATTCATATCAAGAAGTAAATGGTGCGCCCGGCTGGAATCGAACCAGCGATCTTCAGCTTCGGAGGCTGACATCCTATCCACTGGACTACGAGCGCATGGGCCATTATACTAATGGAACTTTACCGATTGATCAAGGGTATTATCAAATTTTTCTTTGGCTTCCCCCACCACATAGAGAGACCCGGCTATACAAACGACATCATGGCTGTCCGACGTCTGCACGGCGTGGGTCACGGCGTCTTTGACATCTTCGATAATGGTCACGGGGTTTTGGGTGAGCCGTTCAGCCGCCTTTTTCAGGGTGGACGGGTCCAGGCTCCGGTCGATTTTGGCCTTGGTGATAATCACCCGGCCTGCCAGAGGCACAAGATATTCGAGCATTTTCTCATAGGGCTTGTCACTGAGAATACCCAGAACCAGGGTCAGGTGTCGCCCTTTCAGAAAGGAGGACAGATATTCTCCCAGGACTTTGGCGGCATGAAGGTTGTGGGCCCCGTCCAGGATCACCAGGGGATGGGCCATGACATGTTCCAGCCGTCCCGGCCACCGAGCCTTTGAAAGCCCTTCCCTTACCAGGGTTTTGGTAAAAGCATAGCGCGGGTCCGTTCCCTTGCGGGTTTTGAAAATGAGTTCACAGGCGGCCAGGGCAAGGCTGAGATTTTCTTTCTGGTGATCACCGGGCAGGGGTTTGACCAGGCCGTCAAAATGATGGTTAAGCCCTTTGTAGGCATAGGTTTCCCTTCCCCGGGCCTTTCTCATGGAAAAATCTGTTTTATAGAACAGGAGAGGGGCGGATTCTTTCGCTGCAATATCTTGAAGAACCCTACGACCTGTAGGCTGGGACACGGCCGTGACAACAGGAACGCCCGGTTTGATGATCCCGCCTTTTTCCCAGGCCAGGGCCTTGATGGTTTTCCCCAGATGGTCGGTATGCTCAATGGACAAATTGGTGATGACACAGGTCTCGGGACGGATGACGTTGGTGGCGTCGAATCGTCCGCCCATGCCGGTTTCAACCACGGCCCAGTCCACGGCCTCTTTTGCAAAATGATAAAAGCCCATGGCCGTTGCAATCTCGAAATAGGTGGCCCTTCTTTTCCCCGTGTCGGCGGCGCGAACCGCTTCATAGGTATCCACCACCTGGTCGTCCGAGATCTGAGTCCCGTTGACAGTGATGCGTTCATTGAATTTCACCAAATGGGGGGAGGTATACAGCCCGGTTTTGAATCCGGCTTGTTGAAGGATGGCGGCGATATAGGTGGCAGTGGAGCCCTTGCCGTTGGTTCCCGCAATATGAACCGTCTTAAACCCCTGGCAGGGATTGCCCAGGCTTTGTAAAATATCCTGGATGGTATCCAGCTCCAGTTTGATACCGAACCGGCCCAGCTTGTAAATGGTCTTAAGACATTCCTGATAAGATAGTTTTGTCATTTTGCACATAAAAAAACCCGGCAGAAATTTTACAAAAAATCAATGCCGGGTGAATGTATAATTTAACCGTTTCTTCTGCGGGATCGTGAGGCAGCAATTCTTTGTCTTCTCACTGCTTCTCTCATCTTACGCCGTCTGTATTGACAGGGTTTTTCAAAATGTTTTTTAACTTTAAGACGTTTGAAGAGGCCGTCATTCTGGATTTTTTTCTTTAATATCCGTAACGCACGCTCGACATCATTATCAATAACCTTGACTATAATTTCCTTCAAGAAACATCGCCCCTTTCATAGTGTATTTAAATATTCTGAAATATTTATAGCCTGACCTTGTAACAGACAAACCAAGGAAAAGCAAGGAAAAAATAAAGCCTTTCCAGCCTGGATAAAGGCGGAAAGGCTTTACAAATAAGTCGAATTTTGGGTTCTATAGCTTGGAAACCAGTTCGTTGGTTACGGATTTAAGATCTTTTTCACCGGCCAGGGTGATGTATTTTATCCCGACTTTTTCGGCCAGATCTCTGAAGTAATAAGTGGCGGCCAGGGTCCCGGTTTTTGTGTCATAGTAGATGGAATGCCGTTTATCAATGGCAACCTCATCCTGGTCATCATTTCTTTTGGTCAATGCACCGCCGCAGACCCGGCATTTGTCCCCATTGGGTTTGATGGCGTCAATATAGATATTATTGGGATGGTTGTTGTCTTTTTCACAGAGACGACGTCCCATGATCCTGTTTTTGGCAATCTGGCGGTCCAGAATCAGTTCAATGACATAGTTGAGCTTGATGCCGGCTTCTTTAAGGGAAGCATCGAGTTTTTCCGCCTGGACCTTGTTTCTCGGGAATCCGTCCAGGAGCCAGCCTTTTTTGCAGTCATCCTGTTTGATCCGGTCCAGAATCATGGGGATGGTGATGTCATCGGGAACCAGATCTCCCTTGTCAATATAGGCCTTGGCTTTTTTCCCCAGGTCTGTGCCGCCTTTGATATTGTCCCGGAAAATGGCGCCGGATTCAATATGGGCGATGTTGTATTTGTCTTTCAGGATGGCGCCCTGAGTTCCCTTGCCGCTGCCGTTGGGTCCGAAAAATAAAATGTTCATGCATTGCTCCTTATAGTATTCATTACAATCCACTTTCCCTGTAAATCTCACGAGTTTTTAAATATAAGAGTCACTTTTATTTGTCAAGGTTAAGAGGCCTTTGGCGGTTGTCTTTTTTCTATACTTTCCCGGCAGTCTGTTGTAACATCAGGATCAGTCCGGTTCAATTTTCAACAACTTCTGTTTTCAAGGGCATCAACATTCTGATCCGGGTTCAGATCATCCGGGTCAGCATTTAATCATCAAAAAAAGGAGGAATACCCCATATTTTGCCATCAATGCCAGGAAACCATGAAAAATACAGGCTGCTCCATGAAGCAGGGGATGTGCGGAAAATCCGCTGAAACGGCTGATCTCCAGGATTTTTTCATTTGGGTGCTCAAGGGCATCTCCGTATGGGGCCATAAGGCAAAGGAATTGGGTCTCTATGACGACAAAGCCGGTTTTTTTATTGCCAAGGGCCTTTTTTCCACCATTACCAATGCCAATTTTGACCGGGAGGATTTCATTCAGGGTATCAAACAAGGGATAGAATTGAGGGACCGGGTGAAAAAGGAATTTTCAGCAGCCTATAAAAAGAAACATAATATGGATTTTTCTTCCCCTGTACCCGAGTGCGCGAGCTGGGCGCCCAGGGATGATGCCGCCCTTCTTGCCAGGGCCGCCGGCGGCACCGGAGGATGGCTGGAAATCAAAAATGAAGATGAGTGCTCCTTGAAATCCATTATTCTTTACGGGCTGAAGGGCATGTCTGCCTATTCCGAACACGCCTGGCAGATTACCAAATCCTGCAAAGAGGTCTTTGAATTTCTCATGGAAGCCTTGGCCGCCCTGGTGGATGAGAAAATGTCCCA
>Ga0208968_1000217_pt1 | contig 49577 bp, 39 predicted proteins | sample RifOxyA3_FD_184031 | JGI IMG/M metagenome (GOLD analysis project Ga0208968, IMG submission 184031) | Groundwater microbial communities from Rifle, Colorado - Rifle Oxygen_injection A3 (SPAdes) | ecosystem: Environmental > Aquatic > Deep subsurface > Groundwater | place: Rifle, Colorado, United...
TGTCCCGGGGGTCATGATTTCTGCGGAAGCCCTTTTCCAGAGGGCCTCCAGGCTTCCCAGGGTGGAAATCTTCAAGGCTCCGGATACGGTCATCGGCAGGGATACCATTGACAGCATCAAATCCGGGATCATTTACGGAAATGCGGCCATGGTGGATGGAATGGTCGAGCGCATGGCAGGGGAGATGAATTCCAAACCCCGGATTTTGGCCACGGGCGGGATTGCGACCTTGATATCCGGGTTATCGAAAACCATAGAAAAAGTGGAACCGTTTCTGACCCTGGACGGCTTGAGAATCATCAGCAATGAAATGTAAAACGGTTTTTTTTCTTGTTCTTTTTTTCAGTCTTATCCGGATGCCGGCCCAGGCCCTGGAACCGGAAGAGGTTCTTGTGGTTGCCAATGCAAATGCGGCAAAGAGCAAAGGATTGGCCCGGTACTATATGAAAAAAAGACAGGTTCCCAATAAAAACCTGGTCTTATTGTTCATGACCGACAAGGAAACCTGCTCCCGGGAAGAATATGAAAAAAAAGCCGTTCCGCCCATCCGGCGTTTTTTGGATAAAAACACCGGGATCAGGGCCATTGTGACTGTATTCGGCGTTCCCTTGAGAATTTCAGGGCCTGAAATTAATCAGGATGAAGCATCAAAAGTGTCGGAGCTTGAGACAAAAAAGAGAGTTCTTGAAGAGGAATTGACCCGTGAAAAAAACATGGAGAATGGTCTGAGGCAAAAAAAAATTAAAGAATTATCCGCCATAAAAAGCGCTTTATCAAAGTATATGAACAGCATTGACAAGGTGGCGGCCTTTGATTCAGAGCTGGCCCTTGTCAAAAAAGACGGGTATGAGCTGAATATGTGGCTGCCCAATCCCTATTATCTTGGGTTCAGGGGCCAGGAACTCGCCATAGACCAGTCCGAGGTCCTGATGACCAGCCGGCTGGACGGCGCCACGGAAGATGTGGTAAAAAGAATCATTGACGACAGTATTGAAGCAGAAAGAACAGGTTTAAAAGGAAGGGCCTATTTTGACGCCCGGTGGAAGGATCCCGGAGACAAAAAACTTTCCGGTTATGCCTTTTATGACAGGTCCATTCATAAGGCTTCCCAATCCCTTTCCGGAAAAAAACGGATGGAAGTTGTCCTGAATGATTCCGAGGATCTTTTCCGGAAAGGGGAAAGCCCGGACACGGCCCTTTACTGTGGCTGGTACAGCCTTGCCAAATATGTCGACGCCTTTACCTGGCAGAAAGGGTCCGTGGGCTACCATATTGCCAGTTCGGAATGTGCAACCCTCAAGAACCCGGACAGCCAGGTCTGGTGTAAGAAAATGCTGGATCACGGCATCGCCGCAACCATTGGACCTGTGGGCGAACCCTATGTCCAGGCCTTTCCTGTACCGGAAGTGTTTTTTGAGTTTCTCACGGAAGGATATCTGACCCTGGCAGAAGCCTACCTGATCAGCCTGCCCTATCTTTCCTGGAAAATGGTGCTGATCGGAGATCCTTTATACAGGCTGAATTTAAAATTATGAACACAATGGACCTGCATATGGACTTGGAGTCCTTTCTTTCAAAGGTGCCGCTGTTTTCTTCCATTTCCCTTCCCCAGCTCCGTGAAATTGCATCCTGTTTCATCTCCATGGAACTGAAAAAAGATTCCATTGTTTTTTGCGAAGGAGATTCCAGCGATGCCTTGTATGTGATCCGCTCCGGGGCCGTCCTGATTTATTCTGAAAAAAAAGAGGAGCCTTCTTTTCAGGTGGAACTCAGAAGAGGGGATTTTTTTGGGGAAATGGCCCTGCTGTCCGATCTTCCCAGGAATGCCACGGCCAGGGTGACCCTGGATGCAACGGTTTTCTGCCTGAAAAAAAAGGAATTTGAAGCGCTTTTGTCCGGGAATAAGGATATCGGGCTCTTTTTAAGCCGTCTTTATGCCCGGAGACTTTCATCCGGATTTGAACGAGAAAAGGGCATCCGGAAACCGTCATTTTATTCTGTGTGTGCCTCTGACCCGGATCTCGGTCTTTCCCATTTTCTGTATTCCATGTCTTTTCACATTTCAACGGAATCCAATAAAAAAGTCCTTGTGGTGGAGCCCCATCTTGAACTTGAAAGCATCATGGAAAAATTTGGTCTTAAAATCATTGCCTGCCCGGATGAAAGCCTTTTTTCCCTCTTGCCTCCCAATATTTATGTGGTCCGGGATTTTAAATGGTTCTATCATCCATCCGGATTTACCGTGCTACAGGTCAATAAGGGGTTTAATGAAAACCTGGTCCCGGTCTTACCCTTGCTTATGGAAAGTTTAAAAACCCGGTATGATCTTATTTTTTTCAGCCTTGCCCACTATTTCGGCAATCTGGAACAGCAGGCGGTAAGGCTCTGCGATAAAAATTTGATACTGATCAACAATACCCGTAAGGCTCTGCAGGACGTAAAACAAAAGATCATCCGGCTGGAAGAAAAAGCAGGGGTGGGTCTGGACCGTGTCCGGGTGGGGGTCAGTCATCTTTGCGGTTCCAAGGGAATTCCACGGGATGAGCTGAAAAAGGAACTTCATCTTTCCGAGACCCCGCAAATCTGGGTGGACCGGTCGGACATGGCCCTGAAGGACCGGATTGATACCGAAAAAAGATTTCCGGTCAAGGGTGCCAGGGCCATTGCAAGGGAGATTGCCGGCGTTCGGGTGGGACTGGCGCTGGGTGCCGGGGCTGCCAGGGGATGGGCCCATATCGGGGTTTTAAAGGTTCTTGAAGATCATGGAATTCATATTGATATGATTTCAGGAACCAGCATGGGTGCCCTTGTGGGGGCTGTCTATGCGGCAATGGGATCGGTGGATGCGCTGAAACAGCAGACCATTGATCTTTTTCCGACCCGGGCCAGGGCCAGAAAAGGGATTTTCGATTACGGCCTTCCCTTCAAGGGGTTACTGAGAGGGAAAAAAGCCTTGAATCTTGTTGCAACGGCAGTTAACCAGGCCGATTTCATGGACCTTTTAATCCCAACCTTTATCATCGGCGTGGATATCCTGAAAGGAGAAGAGGTCCTCCTTGAAACCGGTGATGTTGCAAAAGCCGTCAGGTCCAGCCTTTCTCTGCCGGTGATCTTTTCTCCGGTAAAACATATGGGTCGGTGGTTGGTGGATGGCGGTCTTTTAAATCCCGTGCCCGTGAATATCCTGGAACAAAAAGGGGCTGATAAAATCATCGCTGTCTGTGTGGAAAATCCCCGACACCGTCTGCAAAGGCCGGCAAAGTCGCCGGGAATAATGGAAGTGGTGTCAAGAACCATCTCCATTGTTCATGGCCGGGCCACCAGCGGGTTTGTCCAAAAATCCGATATTGTCATTTATCCGGATGTCCAGGGTTTTGCCTGGGATGATTTTCATAAGGGCCAAGTCCTGATGCAGCGCGGTATCATGGCCTGTGAAGAAGTGATCCAGGAGATTAAAGCCTTTACGCCATAAATATTTTTATTGATTTTCCTATTGTTTTGCGATCTAATCCAGCCTTTGTGTTTATAATAATCTTGATGGCCATCCATGCTTTTAAATGAAATAAAAAAAACCGCCCGGCTTTCCATGCCCATTGTTGTGGGCCAGCTCGGCCAGATGCTCATGGGGGTGGTGGACAATATCATGGTGGGGAAACTCGGGGCAACGGCTCTGGCTGCCGCCTCCATTGCCAATTCCATGTTTATGCTGGTTATGGTGGTGGGTTTCGGCCTGACCATGGCCGTTACCCCTCTGACCGCCATTGCCTGCGGGGCCGGGAAAGATAAGGAATGCGGGGTGGTTCTGAGGCAGGGGATTCTGGTCAATCTGTTTTCCGGTATGGTGCTGTGCGGGCTCACCTTTTTTCTCTCGGAAGCGATTCCTTATCTGAACCAGCCCCCGGAGATTGTGGCGCCGGCTTCCCTTTATATGAAAATTCTGGGGGTGTCCATCCTTCCCCTTATGCTGTTCCAGAGCTATCGCCAGTTTGCCGAAGGGGTGAGTTTCCTGAAGCCGGCCATGATCATCACCCTTTTGGCCAATATCGTGAACATTCTGGCAAACTGGATTTTCATCTACGGGCATCTGGGCGTTCCGGCCCTGGGCCTGACCGGCGCCGGTATTGCCACCATCAGCTCAAGGCTGTTCATGGCGGCCGCCTTGATGGTGCTGGTGACCCGGTCTTCAAAAATGAGACGGTTTGAGCCGTTTTTGAACTATGCAAAAATTGATTTTCCCATGGTGCGAAAGCTTCTTAGCATCGGCATTCCGGCAGGCTTGCAGTATTTTTTCGAGGTCAGCGCCTTTTCCGCCTCCGCCGTCATGATCGGCTGGATGGGAACCACGGCCCTGGCCGCCCATCAGATTGCCATGAACCTTGCTTCCATATCCTTTATGGTGGCCATGGGGATCTCTTCCGCCGCCACCATCCGGGTCAGCAATGCCGTGGGAAGGCAGGATGTCCATGGGACACGTATGGCCGGATTTTCCGCAGCCGCCCTGTGCGCCCTGTTCATGGCATCGGCAGGCCTTGTGTTCGTTCTTTTCCGATTCCTTCTGCCAACCTTTTATGTGGAAGATAAAACCGTCATTGATATGACCGCCTCGCTTCTCATCATTGTGGCTTTTTTCCAGGTATCCGACGGAACCCAGGCCGTGGGGATCGGTATCTTAAGGGGCATGACCGATATGAAAATTCCCACCCTCATCACCCTTGTGGCCTATTGGGTCATGGGACTCCCGTCCGGATACATCCTGGCCTTTGGATTTGATATGGGCATTTTTGGCGTCTGGTACGGCCTTTTCATCAGTCTTACGGCTTCCGGGCTGTTTATGATGATGCGATTCCATACCAAAAGCAAAACCCTTGTCTTTCATCCCTGAGACCCGGCCTTAATGTTTCAGGACGGTCTCCACCCGGACCGGTTTTTTGATCTGTTTTTCATTCAGCATGATGGCCTCGGTCTGTTTCCAGGCCTCCACATCCATGGTCCCGATTTTTACGGCGGCGGAAGGTTTGATCAGCTCCCTGGTGGCAATGAGCTGAAGCCTTCTCAGTTCGTCATTGCTTTCCTTGTCCTGTTTTTTGACTTCCATGAGGACATCGGCTTCGTTGGCAGGGTCCATGGCCGCTTCCCATCCTTTGAGAAGGGCGCCCATGAATTTTTTCACTACCTCGGGTCTGTTTTTCCAGACCTTTTCCGATGTGACCACGGAATTGGCTACAAAATTGACGCCGAAATCCGCAGGATTGAAAAAATAAACCTTCTCCCCCTCCTTTTCCAGCTTGTCTTTCAGGATGACCCCCTGGGAATTGAAATATACGGGCCAAACATCCACTTCCCGTTTGAAAAAAGGGGTAAAATCAAACCGAACGCCGGTGATTTTGACATCTTTTGAGGTAATGCCGGCCTTTGCAAAAAGGGTGTTCATAACGGTTTCATCGTTGCCGCCAAAGGTAATGCCGATATTTCGTCCCTTGAGGTCGTCAAGGGTTTTGATTTGAGGCTGGTCCGCCCGGGATATCCATTGCATGGGGTTGACCTGGAAAAGCTGGGCCAGGACCATGATTTTGGCGCCCTTGTCCAGGGCCCGGATGACCTGGTCTGCCGAAGCCACCCCAAAATCCGCATGGCCCAGCTCCAGTTCATTGATGGCGTTTTTTTCCGGGCTTCCTTCCTTAACATGGACCTTGAGGCCCGCCTCCTTGAAATATCCTTTGGCGTCGGCATAGATATCTCCTGCCACACTGGTATTAAACAGCCATTTGAGCCGGTAGTTCAATTCGATTTCATCGGCAGAAGCAACTGAAAATAAGGCGGTGAATAAAAACAACACTAAAATATGGATTCTTTGTTTTTTCATCTTGGGTTTCCTCCCTTTGAAACAGACCATCGGTTTTTTATCTGTTCACCCAGGGTTTCAAGGCAACCCTGGTAAATGGATATGATGATGCCGATCAGGAACAGGGCGATGAGGATTTTGGCCAGGTCGCTTTGGTACAGGGCCACCCGGATGCTGTAACCGATTCCGGCATTGGCGGCAATGAATTCCGCTACAATGGTCCCGGCCATGGCCAGGGTGGCGCTGCCCGAGATCACGGTGGTGAGTTTGCTTAAATTTTCAAAGGCCCGGATTTTCACCTCAAGCTGCCAGCGCATCCTTCCCGTAATGATATAAAAATGTTCAATATCCTCCACCGGTGTGGCCATGATCCCCAGAACCGACAAGAGAAGGGGGAAATAGCAGATCATGGAAGCGATCAGGAGCCTTGAGATGAAACCGTCCCCCAGGAGGATAAAAATAATGGGAGCCAGGGCCACAATGGGATAGGCCTGGATATTATAGGCCGTGACCTTGATAAAGGACCCCATCCAGGAGGATCTGCGGCCGGCGATACCCACCCCGAAGGCCATGGCAATGGACACGCACTGGCCCAGCACCGTCACCGACATGGTGTTCATGACATCCAGAAAATAGGTGTCAAAGACCTGGCCGAGGGTTTCCAGGATCAGTCCGAACCCGGGAATGACATAGTCGGACAGGGATAACCCCGCCTTGATCAGCAGCAAAGAGATGAGGCCGATGGAATACACAATCAGAAACTGATAAATCCGTCTAAACAGCATTCATGATCTCCAGCATGGTCCGGTCAAGGGCTTGTTTATCCGGCGCATAGCCTTTTGTGTAATCCCTGCCCCGGATGATGGAACAGGTTTTATTTCCGAACGGTTTTCCAAACACAAGGATTTCCCGGCAGAAAGAGGACACTTCCATGAGATTGTGGGAAATGTAGAGGAACATTTTATCGGCAAAAAGATCCTTGATGGACAGGATAATGGTTTCCCTCAATTTTTCATCCACATTGGCAAGGCTTTCATCCATGATCAACAGATCAAAATCCTGCAACAGGTACCGAACCAGGTTGATCCGGTTCTGCTGGCCCATGGACAGCTTTGAAAATCTGGATCGCAGAATGGGTTTTAATTCAAAGATGTCGATGAGTCGGTCTTTGAGCCCCTGTTTCCCTTCCGGCGTGACCTTATCCAGGTGGTTGCCCGTGCCGGACCACCCGGGAAGTCTTTCCTGGTTATAGGAATAGAGAATAATGTCCATGGCCCGGGTGATAAGGGTACCCGTGAAATGGGAGTCCATTTTTGCAATGAGCTTTGCCAAGGAAGTTTTTCCGACCCCCGAAGGCCCGAACACCGCATTGAATCCAGGAGTTTTCATCAAAAAGGAGAGGTTTTGGATCACCGGCACATCACTTTCCGGGTATGTGAAATTCAGGTTTTTACATTCAAGATGCATGTACCGCTCCAGGATATTGTTGAAACAGAGTCACCTACAAATACCTGTCTTTTCCTGAAAAATCAATATGCTTTGTCGTGCAAAATCAATTCTCGGTATTGCAGCCTGTCCGCAATCATCATTGCTCCGCCGGGCAGTAGGAATAGGATGCTTGAAAGCGGGTTTATCGGGTTTTGAACAAAGGCAGGGGCGACGGGCAGAGGCTGTCCATTTCTGCAAGATCTTTGGCAGCGCAATATCCCTTGGACAGATAGCCGTTATCAAGGCCTTCTTGCGTAATGATCTGGAGGTGGGTATGGTAAAACCAGTTACCGTTTTCATGGAAATCCCCGATAAAGGCAAAGGTTTCTCCGGCGGTAAAATGCCGGCCCAAGGGTGGAAGTTTTTCCCGGTTCAGATGGCCGTAAAAACTGTAAAACGGTTGAAAATAAGGACTGTCATGAAGCAGAAGAACATGGGCCCCGTAATTGCCGTCTCCGGCTTCATATCCGCTGACGGCAACCCTTGCATCCAAAGGGGCGCAAAGGGGGGTTCCCAGGGGAACGATAATATCAAGGCCCAGGTGAAAAAAACGTTGTTCCTCCTTCATCTGGGGATAGCGGGCCAGGAGGACCTCCCTGTTTTCCAGATAAGAGGCAAGGCCAAAGGTGTGGCGGTCCTGCATACATTCATCCACGAATTTCTGAAACACCTGCTGATCATGGATGTCCACAAGATCAAAAACGGGTGAACCCGGTGAAAGATTCACCACCAGGGGATCACCGGTGAGGTCTTTAAAGAGGGGCCTTATCCGGATCTTATCACTGTAAGCCATATAGGGATATGGGATCGGATTCCGGATGTGAGGATCATTCATGGCCGGGCTTTATTAGAATCCGATCCGTCTGAGCAGCCGCTTAAAAAAGCCCAGCTTCTTGATTTGGGCCGGAGCGATCAGGTCCACGGTACCCAGGGTTTCGTTTTCCAGCATAAACACGATATCGCCTACCTTTTGGCCTTCTTCCACTCCGCCTTGAAGTTCCCGGTGCAGATGGATTTCTTTTTTTACGGCCGACAGCTTTTCCCTTAACACCGGGTAGGAAACATCAGCGGCAGCCACAGCCTGAAAAGACTGGGTCTCCCCCTGGGGTAAGGCGATGGTTTCTCCCATGGCCTGGCCTTTTTTGGCCAGGGGGGCCATGCTGTATTTGGCCATGTATTTTTTGAATTTTTCAATGGCGATATTGTCTCTGATCCTGGCGCTGGGACTTCCCAGGACGGCGACAACGAGTCTGAGCCCGTCTTTTTTGGCGGTGGCCACCACATTAAAGCCTGCATCTGAATAGAATCCGGTCTTGAAGCCGTCCGCGCCGGGCAGTTTGCCGAGGATCCGATTGTGGTTGTTCATGATAAAGGCGCCCTCCCTGAACGGTTCCGTCTGGATGGCCGTCCATTCAAGAAGTTTGGGATATTTGAGCAATTCCCTGGACAGGAGCATCAGATCACGGCAGGAACTGACATCTGCAATCTGGCCCGCAGCCGGCGGCAGGCCGTGAACACTGTGAAATTCGGAATCATTCATGCCCAGGCTTTTGGTTTTTTTATTCATTTCTTCCACAAAGGCTTCCCGGGTTCCGGTAAGATGCTCGGCAACGGCAAGGGCGGCGTCATTTCCCGAAGCAACCATGATGGCCTTCATCAGCTCTTCCAGGGTAAAGGATTCCCCTTGCTTCAGATAAACCTGGCTGCCGCCCATTTTGGATGAAGCGGCAGACACGGTGACGCTTTCCGTTAACTGATGGGCTCCGGATTCCAGTTTTTCCATGACAACGCATGCCGTCATGAGCTTGGTGACACTGGCCAGGGGATGTTTCAGATGCGGGTTGATTTCTTCAAGGATCTTGCCGGTGCTTGCCTCCATGACGATCAGGGCCTGAAAAGGATCTTTTTTCTCCGGAGGAGCGGTCTGTTCTTTTTTGGCCGGTGCCGGGGGTGTTTTTTTAGGTTTCCGGGTTTCTTTTGCCAGGGCATTTGATGCGATCAAACCTGAGATTAATAAGCATATAAACAATTTTTTCACGATTTGATGTCCTTCTTTGAAATCATTCATTTTCAGCCTTCATCAAGAACCTTGATTTATAAATAGAATAGCCCTTTTTGTCAATTAAAATATGAGAGAGCGAAGGTAACCGGTTCCCTGGAAAAAACCCTAGTCCGCGCCGGAGCCCCAGATATCAATAATCCGCGTATCCCCGGGATATTCCAGGGTCTTATACCGAGTGATATTGGAAAGTCTTCGGGTGATATCACCGATCCGTATGGCCTGTTTCTTTATTTTCTGCAGGTCTTCCGGGGAAATGGCTTCATTGTCCTCCAACAGGGTTGAATATCCGAGAATGGTCTGAAGGGGCTGATTGATTTCATGACAGATGGCTCCGGCCATTTCAAGAACGCCTTGGAGCTTTTCCCGCTTCATTTTTTCCTTCTGGGCCTCTTCTCTCTGGGAAATGTCAACAATGGTGACAATGGTGCTTTCAAGAGGGTTTTCCTGGTGAGGGCTGGTGATGATGACGTGGGCCTTGAACGGGGTATTGTCTTTTCTTCTCAGATCAAAATCAAAATCCGATTTTCCCGATTTTTTCAGGTCGGTATAAATCAATTTACCGGCGGTTGAAAAATCCTCGTTCGATTTATAGATCATCCGGACATTCAAATTTTCAAACTCCTCCTTTGTTTTATAACCGAACATCCTGACCATTTCCGCGTTGACCCATTTGAAAATCCTGTTTTCCACAAGGCAGATGCCCACAGGAGAAGATTCCAGGATTTTTTCCAGAACCCGCTTCTGTTCCGAAAGCGTTTCTTCCGATTCTTTTCTTTCAATGGCCAGGGCGATATGCTGGGATACGGCCGTTAACAGGTCAAGGTCCTTTTTTGTATAATCCGCCGGGGAATTAAAGCTTTGAAGGGCAATCACCCCGATGACCCTGTCCTTGATGATCAGCGGCGCTCCCAGCCATATCTTGCTGACGGTGCCGATGACCTTTTGGCCCTGGGCCTTTGCAAAATCCAGAATATCCTTGTCGTAAAAAATCAAAGGGCCCCTGGCCCGGATGACCTTACCGGTTAAAGAGGCGGTCTTGCTGAAATGAAAGATTTCTTCAGGCCGTTCATCCTTTTCATTGACGTAATAGGGAAAGGTAATGGAATCCCTGTCTTCATGGTGAAGGGCAATAAAAAAATTCTCCACCTTGAGGATCCGGCCAAGGGAAGAGTGCATGACCCGGTATAGTTCCTCCGGGTTCCGGGTGGTGGAGACAGCCTCTGAAATTTCAAACAGAACCTCCAGGGTCCTTGCGTCATCCCTTTCTCCGGCTCTTTTCCGACTCTGTTTATCCGCCTTCATTTTTCATCCTGCGCCAGGTATTAGTTCTTGTTATGGATTACGGTTTTATGTAATAATGCCCCTGAAGTCAAAGACTATACCATTGAAAAGGTGAAGGCAATATCCTAAATTCATGAAAAACAGCCTGGAATAAAATGAATGAAATCCTTTGAAGAAATCTCCCTGTTGTATGAAATCAGCGAAGCCCTGAATCAGCACATGGACATGAAAAAATCCCTGTTCAAAGTCTTGACCGTCCTCTCGGAATCCCTGAGCCTTGTGAGAGGCATTATCTTTTTGATCAACTCGGAAACCGGAGATATCAGGATTGAAATGGCCCACGGCATTTCTGAAGAAACCACGCGCCTGATCCGGTATACCCCGGGTGAAGGCATTGTGGGAAGGGTAATCCAGAGCGGAGAACCCGCCGTTGTGCCCAGGATCAGCGAGGAGCCCCTGTTCCTGGACAAAACCCATTCCCGGCAGGTTCCCGGCGGTCTGGATTATTCTTTCATCTGCGTCCCCATTAAAAAAGAAAACCGGGTGGTGGGCGCCATCAGTGCGGACAGGCCCTTTGAAGGCAAGGCTTCCCTGGAAAAAGGGGAAAAGCTCTTGTCGGTGGTGGCGACCATGGTAGCCCATCATGTCATCAATATCGAGACCATCAGGATTGAAAAAGAACAACTGAAAACGGAAAATATCCGGCTCAAATCCGAACTTGAAAACCGTTACAGCTTCACCAATTTCATAGGCAATTCCAACAAAATGCGGGAGGTTCTCCAGATGATCTCCCAGGTGTCTTCTTCTTCGGCCACGGTTCTCATCCGGGGCGAAAGCGGTACCGGAAAAGAACTGGTGGCCAATTCCATCCACTATAACAGTGAGAGAAACAAAAAACCCTTTATTAAAATCAATTGCGCCGCCATTCCTGAAAACCTCATTGAAAGCGAATTGTTCGGCCATGAAAAAGGAGCTTTTACCGGGGCTTCCCACCTGAAAAAAGGCAAATTTGAAATCGCGGACCAGGGCACCATTTTTCTGGATGAGATCGGCAATATGTCCCTTTCCGCCCAGGTCAAACTCCTGCGGGTGCTCCAGGAAAAGGAATTTGAACGGGTGGGGGGATATAAGCCCATTAAAACCGATGTCCGGATCGTGGCCGCCACCAATTCCAATCTCGAGGAAATGGTCCGCCAGGGAAGATTCAGGGATGACCTGTATTTCAGGCTCAATGTCTTTCCCATTTATCTTCCCAGCCTGCGCATGCGCAAAACCGATATCATCCTTTTGGCCGATCATTTCCTTGAAAAATACGGTACCCTTCATAAAAAAGACATCAAACGGATTTCCACCCCTGCCATTGATATGATGATGGAATACCATTGGCCCGGCAATGTCAGGGAGCTTGAAAACTGCATGGAACGGGCCGTCATCCTCTGCAATGAAGGCGCCATCCACAGCTATCATCTTCCGGCCACCCTTCAGACCGGCACCAAAACCAAGACCCTGCCCCAGTCCCTGGAAGATGCCGTGGGACGGCTTGAAAAGGAAATTCTGATGGACGCCCTGAAAAACACCAAGGGAAATATCAATAAGGCGGCCAAACTCATCGGCATTACGGTTCGAAAATTCTCCTATAAGGCCGAGCATTACGGTATCAGCTATAGGGATTACCGATGAGAAAGACGCAACCCATGGAACAACCCATCATTTTAGATGTTAAACAAAAGAGGCTATTATGAAAATGGAACATTATATCCGGGCCATTGCCGGTTCGTTTATCCTGATTTCCCTCGCCCTTTCCCGCCTGCATTCCGGCTACTGGCTGCTTTTCACCGCCTTTGTGGGCCTGAATCTGTTGCAGTCCGCCTTTACAAGGTTCTGCCTTATGGAAACCATCCTGGAAAAAATATTCAGGATCCCCAGAGATCGCTGATCCCGAACTCCTTTTCACCTGAAGGGGTCCGGCGGATATACAGGGGGATCTCCCTGCCGGAGCATTCCTTCCGGACCTCCGAGGCGATGTCTATAATTCTTTGGGAATCAATGGGATGCCCAGAGAATTTTTCCTGGATATCCAGACCCGACACATAGAGATGATGAAATTCTATGGCGGCCTGCCTGAGCCCGTGGGCAAGGGCCACAACGGTTTGGGGCGAATCATTGAGCCCCCGGATCAGGGGGACGTCGGCATAGATGTTCACTCCCTTGTGAATCAGCTTTTTTGCAATTTCTCCATGCCGGGGACCAAGGTCTTCCGGCAGAATAAACCAGGTTTCCACCTCCACCCGGAAAGGATCGCCGATGGAAAAATCACACCATCGGGATATCTTTTCCATCAGGTCTTCTGTTATCAATTCCGGTCTGTTGCAGAATTCCCGGCAACAGATCCGGAGGCTGGAGATATGGGAAAAAACCTTGAGGCGCTCCGCCATCCGGCCGATTTTTTCCATGCCCGGGTCTTGGGCGGCCTGCCAGGAAACCACCACATCCGTAATCTCCGGGTCCTGTTCAATATAATCAAAGGCCGGATCATCCGCCTGTACATCCATTTCAACCCGGGTTTTATGGACACGGGATACAAATTTTGACGGAGTCGGGCAAAGAGATGGGCTGAGACCGGAGCCGGCCACAAGAAAGGCCCTGATGGCTTCTATTGTCTCAGATGAAAGACCGGGTTCGGGGGAAATCCCGGTTTTCTCCGGCCGGTTTCCGAGAAAGAGGGCCTCATCTCCCATGGCCACCTGAAACCGGGCATCCAGGGTGCCTTCCGGATTGATTCTCATATCCGGCATGTGAGTCATGTCCGGTATGAAATCCTTGAAATAGGAAAGGGTATAGGGCGTCCTGATCCAGGTAAAGGCCTCGTCATCCTTTTCTACGGCAAAACCGCTGGTATGCCATTCAATCTTTCCCAGGGAAGTTGCCGTACACAGTTTCGGAACGCTTCGGTCGGAAACATGATCCCTCAGCCAGGCCTGAGCCTCCAGGGCTTTGGAAATGGGGGTCCAGAAATCCTTTGTCCCGTGGATGGGGCTGCACGGGGTAAAAATATAATAAATTTTCGCCCCGGCCCGGCGCAGCAGGGTAAACAACCGGCCCAGGGTTTCTCCGTCCGTGTTCAACCCGTTTAAAAACGGGGTCTGGACATAGACCTGGATACCCTCTTGAACCAAGCCGGAAATGATCTCAAGGCTTTGAATGGACACTTCATCCGGGTGGACAAAATGAACCCCGACCTCGATGCGCTTGCCATGGGAGCGGCATTGATCGTTCTTATCGATGAGATATTGAATCAAAGCCTTATCATCCTTTAAAAAAAGCTCGGGATAATAGGCAACGGACCGGGTGGCGATCCGTATGACGTCTATATGATCGACGGTCATGAGGCCGTTCAGGGCCGCTTCAAGATTGGATCTGCTGATCAGGGGTTCTCCGCCCGTGATCAGGATTTCCCGGATGGCCGGGTGGGTCCGGACATGGTCGACGGCCGCAAGGACATCGGCCCTGGACGGGGTTTTTTCCTTCCGGTTACTCTTGTGCTTTCGAAAACAGAACCGGCAGTAAACCGGGCAGGCCATGTCCAGGAGAAAAATGACCCGGTTTTGATACATCTGTTCCAAAACCCCTGATTTAAAATGACCGTCAAAGGTGATGGGTTTTCCTGAGGGGTCGAGTTCTCCCGCAAAGGGCAGATATTGCTTTGCAACCCCCTCGGAGACCCTGGACTGACGGATCACATGATCGGACAGCCGGACGGGAAACTCGTCCATGACCTGTTGCAGGCAGGCCCTGTCTTCTGCTCTCACAAAGGCGACCCTCTCAAGTTCATCCACGGTTTTGACGGCATGGAGCCGGTTTCCGGGAAAGAGATGGGAAAGAAGGGCGTACAGATAAAATTTCGGGATCTCGGCCCCGTTAATAACAAATGGATCTGTCTTTTTTTTGACCTGGGAAAGAACATCCTCAAAAAAACCGGTTTCATTCTTTTCATACCCGCAGCGTTTCACCAGGGCATTAAAAACATCTTCTTTCCTTTGGGTTCCGATCTCTGAAAAAAAGCCTCTGCCCAGAAGCTTTGGCGTTCCATAGGTGCAAAAAAAGTCCCGGCTGACGGTTTCAAGCGCTTTTACATTGAATTTCATATGATTATTTCTTCAGGATGTCCCGGATCAGGGTCAAAGCTTTTCGGCCCCGACCCGGCCGTTATCGTCGTCTGATGTCTTTTAAATAGATTGATTTTGAAGGGCCGTCGCCCACTTCTCTTTCTTCGATCTGGAAAAGCTTTGTGGCAGCAACAAGTTCTCCGAGTTTTTTATACCCGTAATTTCTCGGATCAAATTCCGGGGCCTGTTTTGCGATATGGCTCCCCACCGAGGCCAGATGGGCCCAGCCGCTGTCGTCGGAGCTGTTTTCAACAGCCCGTCGCAGAAGATTCACCATCTTTGTATCCTGTTTTAATTCAGATGCGGTTTTGCGGTTGATTTTAACGGCATCCTCATCCTTTGACCGCAGCACCTCGGTAAAGATGAATTTATCACAGGCCGATACAAAAGGTCCCGGCGTTTTTTTCTCGCCGAATCCATAGACAAAAAGGCCGGCCTCCCTGATCCGTGAGGCCAGTTTGGTAAAATCGCTGTCGGAAGACACAATACAGAATCCGTCAAAGCGGTTTGTATACAAAAGATCCATGGCATCAATGATCATGGCGCTGTCCGTGGCGTTTTTCCCTGTGGTATATCTGAACTGCTGGATGGGCTGAATGGAATATTGCAATAAAAATTCCTTCCATCCCTTCAGATCCGGTATGGTCCAGTCCCCGTAAATCCGCTTTACATTGGCGGTTCCATATTTTGCAATTTCCGTGAGCAACCCTTCCACAATGCCGGGCTGGGCGTTGTCTGCATCGATTAATACGGCCAGTTTTTCGGTTTTTAAATCCGTCATATGTCCCTTTGTTGTTTCCGGTAATGTCTTTGCCTTTCAGGTCCGACGCCATGATAAACCGGCAGGTCTGATTATGCAAGAAAATTTGACGGAAGCGGATAGGGTTAAGGGTTCCCGTTTGTCAGCGAAGATAGGTCAGAATCCGGCCCTTAAACGACAGGCCGGCACAGGCCTCATTTTCCGGTGTATACCCTCTGCCCGCATACCCCAGCTCGGCCATGCATTTGGTGAACCGCCCCTGGTTGCCCCGGCCGGGGTCCACCAGGACCACCTCACAACGGGGGTTGGCATGCTGATCGATAAAATGGGATAGAAGTCCGGCATGACCGCGCTCATAGAGAAGATCACTACCGATGACAAGGTCAAACCGGCCAAGGCCGCCACCTTCATCCTCCCACCCTGTCCGGAAAAAAGGTATTGCTTTCCCCTTATTCAAAACCACGTTTTTCATGAGAAAGGATTCTGCTTCAGGATGGTAGTCGGTGGCCGTGATATCGGCAAGGCGGTGATTGAGAACCAGGCTTGCCAGCCCGATGCCGCATCCGACCTCCAGAATTCTTTTCCCGGCAATCTTAAACTCCGCCATATGCCGGGCTAGAATCCGTCCGGAATCCCAGATCACACCGAATATGGGCCAGGTGGCCGAGGATATGCCGAGGTTTTCGGCAATTCCGTCCACATCCAGATATTGCATATGGTCCCTCAGGGTTCGTACATGGATATCCACGTCGCCAAACTCGACGGTCTGGTAACGGATGCGCGGTAAAGAAACCATGGGACTCCTTGTTAATCATAGATTAACGCGGCAGGTGCCTTAAAAAATTCCGCAGCGCATCTAGTGACCATACACCTTTAACTCCGGCTTGACCAATGAATATTTTCGCTTGAACCGGGTAAAAATTTAGTTTATTTTCTGCATGAAAGCATGGAACCCTTAACAAAAGGACGCGTTCGAAAGCCCTTGCCCATGGAAAGAAGACGCTTTTTAAAACAGGCGGCCCTGGCCTTGACCCTGGCTGTATTTCCTTTTGCAGGAACTCATGGGGCAACCCCGGTTCCAGACCCATCCGGGTCTGTGGATGATCATATCAAGGACCGGTTGATCAAGCAACGCCTCTTTGACAAGGTTTTTGAGGATGATGTCTTCCTTGACGAGGCTCACCTTCCACAACTGGATTTATCCCTGGCCCGATTGAAAAAGGTCCAGGCCCTGGTGGGCTATTCCAATTTCTGCCTCCTGGATTTTGATGAAACCTTGAAATTCGGCAAAGCCTATGCCGATATCGGTGAATTCACACAGCCGGAACTGGATTTCCTCGAGCGGATTTTCTATTCCCAGGGTGAAACCTATGGGTTCATGGGTGAAAAACCCATCAAAACCATTACCGGCAAGATCAGTAAAAACAAGGTGGAAAAAATCCCCTTCACCGGTAATTATCTTTACCAGGGCAGGCCCGCTGAACTCTACCGGGAAATCCAAAAACAGGTGGGCAGCGATGCCGTCCTGACCTCGGGGGTCCGCAGCGTCATGAAGCAATTTCTTTTATTCCTGAACAAGGCCAAGGCCGGCCGGGGAAATCTTTCCCTTGCATCCAGATCCCTGGCCCCGCCGGGCTATTCCTTTCACGGCATCGGGGATTTTGATATGGGGCAGAAGGGGTATGGGACCCAAAATTTTACGGAAGCCTTTACCCAAACCCGTGTCTATAAAAAACTCATTGATCTCGGGTATCTGAAATTCCGGTATGAGCGGGGCAATAACCTGGGCGTCCGGTTCGAACCCTGGCATATTGAAGTTGCCTAAAGTATATGGATCGCGATATACAGACAAACAGGTTGTCAAAACAAAAAATCGAGGAGAAGAGAGACCCCGGATGAAAGTTTTTAAAGGACTGGTCATCACCTGCGATGCAGCCGACACGATGTGCCAATATCTGGTTGAAAAAAACGGGACCATTGAATTCACGGGCAATTCCCTGCCGGAACAGTACCAAGGAGAACCGATCACTGACCTGGGCGAAAAGACCCTGATTCCGGCATTTACAGACTCCCATCTTCATTTCACCTCTTATTCGCTTTTTTCATCCACCCTGGATGTGAGGGAGGCTAAAAACTTTTCAGACCTTTCAGATATCCTGAAACGCTACATCCATGACACCGGGTGCAAAATCGTTTTCGGGTTCGGCCTTTCCGCCCACAGCCTTGAAGAAAAGCGGATGATCACCCGAAAAGAGCTGGACGGCATCGAAAACAAACGGCCTCTGATACTGGTGAAATACGATGGCCACGCCGGCGTTGCCAATACGGCCATGCTGAATCTTTTGCCCGCCGGAATAAAAGGCCTTCGCGGCTATCACCCGGAAACCGGGCAGTTTTTCCAGGAAGCCTTTTTTAAAGCCGTGGATTTTGCTTCCTCCAAAGTCTCTCCGGTGGCCCTGTTAAAACATATGCTGACGGCGGTGGACAAAATGGCGGAAAAGGGCATCGGCCTTGTCCATCCTGCCGAAGGCGTCGGCTTTCCCCTGGATCTGGATGTGGATCTGGTCCGGTTCATGGCCGGGGGCCTGGCCAATCCCTTTTTGTTCCGGGTGTTTTTCCAGACCATGGACATCCAAAAGGTGTTGAAACGCAAACTGCCCCGCATCGGTGGCTGTTTTGCAACGGCCCTGGACGGTTGTTTCGGCTCCCTTGACGCAGCCCTGAACCAGCCCTATGAAAATGATCCGGGCAATTCCGGCATCCTGTTTTATGAGGATGACACCCTTCTTGATTTTGTCCAAAAAGCCCATGATAAGGGACTCCAGGTCCAGATGCACGCCATCGGCGACAGGGCTTTTGACCAGGCCACCCGGATCTTTGAAAGAGTTTTGAAACATAATTACCGGGAAGACCATCGCCACAGCATCATCCATGCCTTTATGGTCACCCCCAAGGGGCTGGATATCTGCGCCCGTTACCATATCGGCATCGCAGCCCAGCCCTCCCTTCTCCATCAGAACCTGGAACCCCTGTCCTATCTTCAGGAAATCCTGGGGAATCGCGCCCTTGGGATGTCCCCCTTCAGGACCATGCTGGATATGGGCATCCATATCTCCGGCGGGTCCGATGCGCCGGTGTCCCTGCCGGACCCGATTTTGGGTATCCACTCGGCCTGCAACCATATTAATGAATCCGAATCCGTTTCCGTCATGGAAGCCATCCGGATGTTTACCTGGGAAACGGCCTGGGCCGGTTTTGATGACAAGACCAGGGGCTCCCTTGAGCCCGGGAAGAAAGCCGATATGGTGGTGCTGAATAAAAATCCCCTGGACTTGAAAAAAGAAGCTCTTTCGGGGCTGAAGGTCGAGTCCCTTTATCTGGAAGGCAATTCCTATAAAAAAGAGCAGGGGCTCGGAAATCTTTTATGGAAGGCCCTTTTCAACAGGAGGCGTTGATCTTTGCCGGGGTTTACCGGTCCTGCATCAGTCGGTCCTGCATCAAAGGATAGGCGGCATCCGACAATTTGTTGGTCGGGTCTCCTTCCGTGACCATGGCAGCCAGAACCTGTTTTTCCTTTTCCATGGGCAGGCGTCCCGTCATATGGGCTTTCCCCACCTCCTGCCCGTCCTGGTTGGTGAATACCGCCTCAGCCTCGGCCCGGCCCTCGTTGCTGATTTTGGTAATGGTGACCCGGCATTGAATGGTGTCCTGGAAATAAACGGGCCGGATAAATTTAAAATTCATACCTGAGGCCAGCCAGCCCACCTGGCCCCCGAACTCGCAGATCATGGAGCCCACGAGAAGGCCGTGGCAGATCAGGCCCTTAAACCCCTTTTCCCCTGTCCAGCGCCCGTCATAATGCACCGGATTGTAATCCCTGGTTAGGTCTCCGAAGTCAAGGGTTTCTTCCCGTGTAAACGTCCTTTTATAAACAAAGGTCTCTCCCTGTTTCAGGCCGGTTATGGCTTTTTGCCGCATGACATTGGTCATCATTTCCCCCTTTGAAAAAGTGTCTTTATCCCAGTTTTCCCGCAATCCTGCTGTAAATCTTATCCGGCTGCCATACAAAGGGTTTTCCCCATATCATCCGGGCCGCTCTCAGGGTCTCGGTAAAACCGTTTTCCATGAGAAATTCAATACCGGCCCCGTTGTCAACCGGCAGAACCGCCTTGTCATCAATGCCGGCATATTTTTTTCTCAACAGCGCTGTTCCGGCCCGGCTATTTTCCGCGATAATCATCCCTTCTCCCAGATCCGGCAGATAAATCCCGGTTACCTGATTATTTTCCCGGTATAAAAATGCACTTTCAACTTTGCCTGCAAAAATAAGGCGACGATCTTCCCCTGATATGGACTGATCCAGCTCAAACACCGCTTTCTGATAATCAGGAGAAAAGGCGATGATATGGGGATAATCCGGATATGGGGTCAAAGGCACTTCTTTTTTAAAAAACACATAATCGGTCTGTTTTTTAAAACCTGCTTTTTTATATATGGGATAGCCCATGTCCGTGGCAATCAAAGAAACGGATTCACACTGAAGGGCCGTGAGTTTCTCCAGTAAATGGGAGACAATTTTATGGGCCAGGCCTTTTCCCCTGAATTCGGGATCCACAATAATATGGGCCAGCCAGGCGGTTCTGCCAAATACGATCCCGGCCCCGATCCCCATCAACCGGTCGTGTCTGCTGATTTTGACGGCATGGCAGAAAGGGTTGGCAAGGTAAAATTGCAGACCGGGTTTTATATCGGGCCAGCCCTGGGGCTGCAACGGCGTAAGCTGATCCAGGTCTTTTTTTGCCAGAGGTTCTATCTTCATTGTGAGTAAGTGAGGATATGAAAAGGGCCGGAAATTTTTATCCCGGCCCTTTTCTATCTGTTTATAATATTGTTATTTTTCTTTTTTACCCACCTCGGCCATCATTTTGAGCATGGTGTATTTATCCGCCACCTCTTCTTCGATTTTGGCTCTCAGGCGCTTTGATTCCTCGGGCAGGCTCTTTTCAAGGGCTGCAAACCGGGTTTCCCCGCTGAGAAATTCCTGGAGGGTTCCGTCCGGCGCCTTTGAATCCAGGATAAAGGGATTTTTCCCGTCCTTGATCAGTTCGGGATTATACCGGTAAAGGGGCCAGTAACCGGAATCAACGGCCAGTTTTCCTTCAAGCTGGGATTTGCCCATGCCTTTCCGGATGCCCTGGTTGATACAGGGGGCATAGCAGATGACCAGGGAGGGTCCGGGATATTTTTCCGCTTCAACAAGGGCCTTCAAGGTCTGGTTCTTGTTGGCGCCCATGGAAATGGAGGCCACATAGACATAACCGTAACTCATGATCATCCGGCCCAGGTCTTTTTTGCCGATCTTCTTGCCCGAGGCGGCATATTTTGCAATGGCTCCCGTGGGGGTTGCCTTGGAGGATTGGCCCCCGGTATTGGAATAGACTTCCGTATCCATGACCAGGATATTGATGTCTTCACCCGAGGCCAGGACATGGTCCAGGCCGCCGAATCCGATATCATAGGCCCAGCCGTCACCGCCAAAGATCCAGTGGGATTTTTTCACAAACAGGTCTTTTTCATCGTATATTTCTTTCAAAAGCCCGTTTTCTTGATCTTTTAACAGGTTTTTCAAGGCAAAGGCATATTTCCGGGATTCTTCAGTATCCTCTTTCCCTGCCAACCATCCTTTCAAAGCTTCTTTCACGGCAGCGGTGGTTCTGGTTTCAAGGGCTTTTTGAACCTTCTCAGCCAGGGTATTTCTCCTGGTTTTGGTGGCCAGCATCATGCCGTAGCCGAATTCGGCTGCATCTTCAAACAGGGAGCTGGCCCAGGCCGGGCCTTGGCCATCGGCATTGGTGCAGTAAGGCGTTGCCGGTGCAGACCCGCCCCAGATGGAGGAACAGCCCGTGGCATTGGCAATGGTCATGCGTTCCCCGAAAAGCTGGGTCAGGAGTTTTACATAGGGAGTTTCCCCGCACCCGGCGCAGGCCCCGGAGAATTCCAGCAGGGGCTGGAACATCTGACTGCCTTTAACCGTATCCCGTTTCATGATTTCGGTTTTAAAAGGAATGGTTTTGGAGAATTTATGGTTCACCGCCTGGGTCTCCACCTGGCTATCCAGGGATTTCATGACCAGGGCCGGCACCTTGGCCGGGCAGATATCGGCGCAGTTGCCGCAGCCCTGGCAGTCCAGAGGGTTGACCTGGATTCTGAATTTATAGGCCTCCATATCCTTGCCCTTGCCGTCCACGGTGATGAAAGTTTTGGGCGCACCCTTCAGCTCCTTGGCTGTGGCCACAATAGGAATGATGGCGGCATGGGGGCAGACAAAGGCGCACTGGTTGCACTGGATGCAGTTCTCCGGGATCCATTCCGGAACATCAATGGCCACTCCCCGTTTTTCATACTGGGCCGTTCCCTGCTCAAAAATCCCGTCCGGTGTAAATACGGAAACCGGAAGGTCGTCCCCGCCCTGGGTATTGATTTTCCGCATGACCTGGTCCACAAAGGGGGTGGCTTTTTCAACGGTTTTTTCCGTGCTGACGGCGTCCTTCCAGGATTTGGGCACCTTGATTTCAATGAGGTTGTCCAGGGTCTTGTCCACGGCTTCGATATTCATGGACACCACTTTTTCCCCTTTTTTGCCGAACATGACCTTGATATCGTCCTTCAAAAGACCGATGGCTTTGTCCACGGGCAGGACATTGGCTAGCTTGAAAAAGCAGGTCTGCATGATCATATTGATCCTGCCGCCGAGACCGGCCTCCTTGGCAATCTTAACCGCATCGATATTATAGAATTTCAGCTTTTTATCATAAATGGTTTTTCTGACCTTACCGGGAATGAATTTCTCCATTTCCTTGACCGACCAGGGGGAGTTGAGCAGAAAGGTTCCGCCCTCCTTGATGCCCTTGAGCACGTCATAAATCTCCACATAATTGGATTTATGGCAGGCGACAAAATCCGAATTATCGATCTGGTAGGTGGATTTGATGGGTACATCCCCGAACCTTAAATGGGAGACGGTAAGTCCCCCGGATTTTTTGGAATCATAGGCAAAATACCCCTGGGCATATTTGTCCGTATTGTCCCCGATGATGGCGATGGCGCTCTGGTTCGCCCCCACGGTGCCGTCGGCGCCCAGGCCCCAGAATTTGGCGGCAATGGTGCCGGCCGGTGCCGGATGGAACCCGGTCTTGACTTCCAGGGAGGTATGGGTGACATCATCGATGATGCCCACGGTAAAATGGTTCTTGGGCTGAAAGGATTTCATATTGTCATAGACGGCCTTGATCATATTGGGGGTAAATTCCTTGGAGGAAAGGCCGTACCGGCCGCCGATGATTTTCGGGGTGATGCCGTGTTCCATGAAAGCGGTGCAGACGTCCATATAAAGGGGTTCGCCCAGGGCGCCCGGCTCCTTGGTCCGGTCCAGGACCGTGATGGTGTCTACCGTGGCGGGAATGGCCCGTAAAAAGCTTTCCCGGTCAAAGGGCCGGTAAAGACGGACTTTCACCAATCCGTAGCGTTCGCCATCGGCATTCAGCCAGTTAATGGACTCTTCAATGGCTTCACAGCCCGAGCCCATGGCCACAATAATTTTATCGGCTTCCGGATCTCCCACATAATCAAAGAGATTGTACGGGCGGCCGGTGAGGTCCCCGACTTTTTTCATGTATCCTTCTACAATGGCCGGAACCTTGAGATAATAGGAATTGGCCGCTTCCCTGCCCTGGAAATAAATATCCGGGTTCTGGGCCGTGCCTCTTGTGTCCGGGTGTTCCGGGTTTACGGCCCTTCGTTTGAAGGCTTGGTAGGCTTCATAATTGAATAAGGAAGCCATGTCTTCATAGTCGATCATTTCGATCTTCTGGATTTCATGGGAGGTCCTGAATCCATCATAAAAATGTACAAACGGCACCCGGGCGTCCAGGGTTGCCAGATGGGCCACCAGAGCCATATCCTGGGCTTCCTGGACCGAATTGGAGGCCAGCATGGCAAAACCGGTCTGCCGGGCCGCCATGACATCCTGATGATCTCCGAAAATGGAAAGGGCATGGGCGGAAATGGACCTGGCCGTCACATGAAATACACAGGGCAGAAGTTCTCCTGCAATTTTATACATATTGGGGATTTTGAGCAAAAGTCCCTGGGATGCGGTAAAGGTGGATGTCAGAGCGCCGGCGGCCAGGGATCCGTGAACAGCCCCGGCGGCTCCGGCTTCGGACTGCATCTGTTTGATGACCAGGACCTGGCCGAAGATATTTTTCCGGCCCTTGGAGGCCCAGGTATCGGCGATTTCACCCAGGGGGCTGGACGGTGTTATGGGATATATGGCGGCAACCTCACTCATGGCATAGGCCACATGGGTTGCAGCCGTATTTCCGTCAATGGTCTGCATGGTTTTCTTCATTTTTTCCACCTCATTTATAATATTAAAAATGTTTCAAATCCCGATTTAGCCCTTCAGTCATACAATAAATGTTTGGATAAGTAAATAATTTAAAGAAACTCGATAGTTAAGATTTGTTTCTCAGGCCCGGCCCATTTCATGAATATATTTTCCCGCTGCTATCAATTTTTGTTCACCTGTGATAAAGAGACGCTGTCCGTCAAATATATTTTTTAATAAAACTGATATGTTAATCTTTAATACGACCAAGGATACAATATGGGTTTAATTTCTTCCACACATTCCATCAGCCGGTATCATATTGAAGGAAAATTTGAAGGTTCCGCCGCTGAAGAAGTCCGCAATAATTTAATCGCTTATTCCATTCCAAAACTGGAAAGCGAATTTGACGCGCTTTCCGCCGGGTGGACCCCGTTTGAAAGCCCTTATAATCCGGATTTTGATAAATTTTCCATCCAGTTCGGGACCTTTTTCCTGTTTTCTTTAAGGGTTGATAAAAAATCCATCCCTGTTCGGCTGGTTCAAAAATACATGGCCCTTGAAATAGAAAAAAAAATGGAAAAATCCGGGCGTGAATTTATCTCGAAAAATGAAAAGACTGAAATAAAAGAAATGGTGATGGATCTTCTCATGCACAAAATTCCTGCTGTTCCCAGCGTTTATGAAGTGCTCTGGAATTATGAAGAACAGAATCTGTATTTATTTACCACCCAGAAGGCGGCCAACGAACTCTTTGAAACCCTTTTCTTTAAGAGCTTTAAGCTCAAACCCATCCGCCTTTTTCCCTATACCCTGGTCGAAACAAAATCCGCTTTTTCAAATTCGGATAAAGACAGGATATTTTCCCTGGCCCCCTTAAAATATACGAGGTAAACCCATGCTTGATATTGCAACGGCTTATAATAAGTACACCTTTCTGGGCAATGATTTTTTGACCTGGATCTGGTTCTCCATTGAAACCCAAACGGATTTTTCCGCCCTGCTGGGGTCAAAGGATGTGATCACCCTTGAAATCGGTAATTCCATTGTTCTTGAAAATAAATTAGGGGATAAATCAAAGGAAAAAATTACCATTAAGGGTGATGAGGCAGGGCTTGAAGAGGGAACCACTGCCTTGAAAAAAGGGGCCTGGGTGACCCAGATCAATCTAAACTGCAAGATCAATGAAGATGAATACAAATTCACCATCAAAGGGGAAAGTTATAATATTACCGGCCTTAAAACACCGAAAACAGATCTTTCAAAAACCGGGGATGAGATTGAAGGGCTGGTTCTTGAAAAAGCATTTTTTTGTTTCAGGGTTTTTGAAATTATGGACACCCTCTTTTTAAAATATCTTGACCAACGGATTGCAGATGACTGGAATCATAAGGGATTGCAGGATATTAAAAACTGGATCGGATCTGTTTAAAAAATGTTCAAAACCGGGCGGTTTTAAACACGGAAAAAAAGGGGGTTAAAACCCTGGAGTTTTACCGGAAAAACAAACATTTTTTAATCATTAATTTTGATAATTTTACGAATGAATTCATTTTATTAAAAAGTTTTCAACATTTGAACACCCCTTATTAATATTATTGTTTTTTTTTAAATGATATTTATTAATAGGACGCAAATATTTAATATTTGATAAATCAGGTGTTTTAAGATAGATTTACAGATGCAAAAATCACAAATTTTTGAAAAAGGGGATAGATGAAAATCTCATTCAATAAAAAAGAAATTGTAGATGTGCTTTCAAAAATTCAGGGCATCACCGGAAGAAAAACCAGTTTGACCATTACTTCCGACATTCTGATAAAGGCCGTCGGTTCCAGTATCACCATCACTGCCAACGATATGGAAACCGCATTTTACGGCACCTATGGGGCAGAGGTAGACAGGGAAGGGATTTTATCCATCAATTCAAAGAAATTCTATGAGATTTTAAGGGAATACCCGGACGATGAAATCCTTGTCAATGAAGTGGAAAACAGGTGGGTGGAAATCGGAAGAGGAGACAGTATTTATCATATTGTATCATCCGACCATGAAAATTTTCCTGAAACCCCGGTCATAGAAGATGTTGAATTTATAGAAATAAAGTCTAAAGACCTTAAAAAAATGGTCGAGATGTCATCTGTTATCGGTTATTCCGGGGATGAAAAAAGGATTTATGTTATAGGGTCATTGATCGAGAAAATCATAAACGACGGCAGCGAAAGACTCAGGATCGTATCCACGGATTCAAAACGACTTCATTGTTATGATGCTGAATTCAAAGGAACTCTCAATCTTCCCGAGGAAAGCATCATTGTTCCGAAAAAAGGATTATCCGAACTGAATAAATTTATTGACGGGAACAAGGAAAGTTTCAACGTGGGAATAAAGGATAACCATTTTATTTTCCAGGATGAAAATGAATCCGTCATGATTAAGCTTTTAGAGGGAGAATATCCGGATTATAAACCGGTCATCAACTACCAGGACATGATACCGGTTGAAGTGGACAGAATGATGTTTTCAACCCTGATGAAGCGTATTTCCATCCTGACCTCCGATGACTATAAAAGTGTGATCCTGAATTTTAAGAGCAATGAGCTGATGGTGACCATCACCAATCCTGAAATCGGTGAATCAAAAGAAAGAATCATGATTCCGTTTTCAGCCGATGAAATTAAAAGCGCCTTTAACCCGAGGTATTTTATGGATGCTTTGGGTTTATTTGAAGACAGTATAGTGGTATTAAATCTTAAAGAAAGCAAGAGCCCTTGTATTATTAAAAGTTTAGATAATGACAGGCTTATTTGTGTAATCATGGCGATGCATATATCATGAATGAAAATATGGAAAAAAAAGAATACGATGCCGGTAGTATAAAAGTATTAGAAGGTCTGGAAGCGGTTCGCAAAAGACCTTCCATGTATATCGGAAATGTGGATATCGAAGGTCTTCACCATCTGGTCTATGAGGTGGTGGACAACAGTATTGATGAGGCCATGGCCGGTCAGTGCGATACGATTATTGTGACGCTTCATCCGGACAACCGGGTGAGTGTCATAGATAACGGCCGGGGCATTCCCGTTGAAATGCATGAAACGGAAAAAATTCCTGCCTGTGAAGTGGTCATGACCAAACTGCATGCCGGCGGAAAATTCGACAAGGATTCCTACAAGGTGTCCGGCGGATTACACGGGGTGGGCATTTCCGTGGTCAACGCCCTTTCCAGCCGGCTTGATATGGAAGTGTATAAGAATGGGAAGATTTATCATCAATCCTATTCAAAGGGTCATAAAATAACCGAACTCACAGTCATTGGGGACACCGATAAAAAAGGAACAAAGATCACCTTTTCTCCTGATTTTGAAATCATGAACCAGAATGAATTCGACTATGAAATTCTTTCCCGGAGAATGAGAGAGCTGGCCTTTTTAAATCGAAAAGTCAGGATCATTATTGAAGACGAGCGGTCGGCGGAAAAGGATGATTTTTATTTTGAAGGCGGGCTGGTGACCTTTGTGGAATATCTGAACCGTTCCTGTACGGCCCTTCATGATCCCATTCACATCGAAGGGGATAAAAAAGATGTGCAGATCGAGGTGGCCATCCAGTATAATGACACTTTCAAGGAAAAACTCTATTCCTTTGCCAATAATATCAGGACCATTGAGGGCGGGGCCCATGTGTCCGGATTCAAGGCGGCCTTGACCCGAACGGTAAATGCCTATCTGACCACATCCAATAATGTCCCCAAAAACATGCAGAGTATGAAGATCAGCGGGGATGATATGAGGGAAGGCCTTGCGGTTATCATTTCCGTAAAACTCATGGAACCCCAGTTTGAAGGCCAGACCAAAACAAAGCTGGGAAATAATGAAATCAAAGGGATAGTTGAATCCCTTTTAAATGAAAAACTGGGCCAATACCTTGAAGAAAATCCCAATGTTGCCAAGAAGATAATTGCCAAGGCCGTGGATGCGGCAAGGGCCAGGGATGCGGCCAAGCGGGCCAGGGAGCTGGCCAGAAAAAAAGGAACCCTTCTGGATGCGTCTTTACCGGGGAAACTGGCGGAATGCCAGTTTGCAGACCCGGCTGAAAGAGAATTGTTCCTGGTGGAGGGAGATTCTGCCGGCGGCAGTGCCAAACAAGGCAGGGACAGAAGGTTCCAGGCCATTTTACCCTTGAAGGGGAAAATCCTGAATGTGGAAAAGGCAAGATTTGATAAAATCATCCGGAGCGATGAAATAAAAAATATTTTTACCGTATTGGGAACCGGGGCCGGCAATGAAGAATATGATATCGAAAAGATCCGGTATCATAAGGTCGTGATCATGACCGATGCCGATGTGGACGGCTCCCATATCAGGACCCTGCTGTTAACTTTTTTTTACCGGCAGATGCCGGATCTGATTTCAAAAGGCTATCTCTATATTGCCCAACCTCCGCTGTTCAGAGTGGGATCAAGAAAGGGCGGGGTTTATCTGAAAAACGAAGAAGAATACTCCGACTATCTGGTCAAAAGAATTGCTGCTCAAAAAGACATATTTCTGGACGGGAATAAAGAACCTCTCAGCGAAGAAAATTTTTATACATTTCTGGTCGATCTATCCGATTATTATCAGGCCATATCCCAGTTAAAGAAACGGGATATGGATACAGCTCTTTTGCTGGCCCTGATCAAAAACGGGGTAAAAGATAAATTTTTCCTGGAAGACCGGAATAATTTTATTGCCCTGTCCGAAGACCTTAAAAAAATTGGTTATTTACCGGGTGACATCCAGTATGATGAAGAAAGAGCCATTTACGAGATGGATGTCTATGAAAAACAGGGAAAAGAGATTCTTTTACGGGTGGGACGGGAGATCCTTGCCACCACGGATTATAAAAGAATGCTCAGGGGATATGAAAAAATCAGCGATTTTAACAAACCCCCGTTTTCCATATGTTCCAAACTGTCTGAAGCAGAGGAAAAAAGAGAATATTCTTTTGACTCCACAGACAGTCTGTTTGAGTTTATCCTTTTGGAAGCCAAAAAAGGTATTACCATCCAGCGCTATAAAGGTCTGGGAGAGATGAACGCAGACCAACTCTGGGAAACCACCATGAATCCTGAAAAAAGAATCATGCTCCAGGTCAGCATTGACGATGCTGAAAAAGCCGATGATATTTTCACCCTGCTCATGGGTGAGGAGGTTGAACCCCGGAGAAATTTTATCCAGAAACATGCTTTGGAAGTGTCTTCCCTGGATTATTGATCAGGCTATTAATCAGACCATTGATCAGATTATTGATCCTCCCACCAACATACAAGGCTAGCGGAGGGGTTGAATTTTCAACCCCTCCGATTCTAAAACAGACCCCATAAATGAAGGCATTTTTCAAAAATCTGCGTATCCGGTCCAAACTTTTGGGCGGTTATACCCTGATTTTTATCCTGGCCACCATTCTGTGCGACGGTGTGATCTATTATACGGTCCGGTCCACCATAGAAGCCAATATTGAAAGTGAACTAACCAATTCCACGGCCATGATTCTCAATATGGTCCAGACCGCTGCCGGCACTTCCATCAAAAATCATCTCCGGGCCGTTGCGGAAAAAAACAAAGAAATCATCGAGCATATTTACCAGGATTATCAAAACGGTCTGTTCAGCGAGGAAGAGGCGAAAAACAGGGCCCGGAACATTTTATTTTCCCAGACCATCGGCAAGACAGGCTATATTTTTTGCGCCAATACTCAGGGTATTGCCGTTGAACATCCCAATGCAGGTGTGGCAGGCAAAAATTTTCTGGATCATGGGTTTGTAAGGGATATGATCCGGCAAAAACAAGGGTATCTGGAATATGACTGGAAAAATCCGGAAGATGACCATGAAAAACCCAAAGCCATGTATATGTCCCATTTCGAGCCCTGGGACTGGATCATTGCCGCCTCTTCCTATCGTGAGGAATTTAAGGAGCTGGTCAAGATTTCCGATTTCAAAGACAGCATCCTGAGCTTGAAATTCGGGAAAACCGGTTATGCTTACATCACCGACAGCCAGGGCAACCTTATCATTCATCCGTTTCTGACCGGAAATTATTATGATGACAAGGACAGCAATTCTTTTGTCAGAAAAATATGTACTATGAAAACCGGAAAGCTGGTCTATTCATGGAAGAACCCCCAGGATGAACGAGAACGTGAAAAAATGGTGATCTTTAATTATATTCCGGAATATGACTGGATCATCGCATCCACCAGCTATCTGGATGAAATATTCACCCCCCTGAAAACCATCCGCCATATCATCATGACAACGCTTTTTCTGATCCTGGCCCTGGTCTTTTCAAGCTCTTTATGGATCAACAGCACGATCATAAAACCTTTAAAATCCCTGATGAATCGCCTGTCGGCAGGAGCTTCCGGCAATCCGGCCGGCCGGATGCAGGTTACCTCAACAGACGAGATCGGGCAACTGGCCGGATATTTTAATAATTTCATGGACAAACTGGAAACCTACAGCGCCAGTCTGAAAGCGGAAATCAACCAACATCAGAAAACAGAAGAAGCCCTATGGATCAGTGAAGAAAAATACCGGATGATCCTGGAACGAATGGAAGAAGGGTATTTTGAGGTGGATTTTTCAGGGCGATTTACCTTTTTCAATCTTTCCATGGCCACCCTTCTCAAAACGCCCAAAGACACCCTTTCAGGAAAAAATATCCATGACTTTCTGGACCTGGAAAATTCTGAAAAATTGCACCGGCTGTTTAAAAAAATCAAAGCCTCGGGCCTGGCCGTGCAGGTCTCTGATCTGGAAATGGTGAAATCCGACGGCTCTCCCTGTTCGGTTGAAACTTCCGTGTCCTTGCTGCTGGACCCGGACCAGAGCCCTACCGGATTCAGAGGGGTATTGAGGGATGTGAGCGACCGTAAAAAAACCGAAAAAGCCTTAAAACTTTCGGAGGAACTGTTTTCCAAGGCCTTCCGAAGCAGCCCCAGCGGGATGTTTATTGCTTCCATAAAGGACACAAGGATCATCAATGTCAACGACAGCTTTCTGAAAATTACGGGATACAGCCTCTTTGACCTCGTCGGCAGGGAACTCACGGCTATCCGGTTCTTTTACACCCCATCGGAAGGTGCGAAAATATTGGACGGCATCATCAAAAACAACCCGCTTCAACCCCTGGAATTTAAATTTTTAAATTCATCGGGTGAGGTCCGGGTCGGTTTGATTTCCGTGGAAATCGTGGATGTCTGGGGGGAAAGATGCATGCTGGCGGCTATGGAAGATATGACCGAATCCCGGGAGTTGGAAAAGGAAATATTGAATATCAGTGAACGGGAGCGCCGGAAGATCGCCATGGAGCTTCATGATGATCTTTGCCCCCATTTGATTGGTATAGAGGTATTGACCAAAATTCTAAAGGAAAGGCTGGAATCAAAAGCTGTTGATGAAGCCCGTAATGCGGATAAAATCAGAACCCTTATATTGGAAAGCATTGGTAAAACAAGGCGGCTGTCCAGGGGCCTGTTTCCCATCAACCTGGTGGAACACGGGTTTCATTCCTCCCTTCAAGAACTGTCGGCCCAGGTCAGGGACATGTTCGGCATTTCATGCGAGATCTCCTGCCCACAGTCTCTTTCGTTCAGGGACAATGCCGTGTCCACCCATTTGTATTATATTGTCCATGAAGCCGTCCATAATATTGTCAAGCACGCAGGAGCACGACAGATTCATATTTTGTTAACGGGTCACGACGACAAGATCAGATTAACCATCCAGGATGATGGAAAAGGCATATCCGATATGGACCAATCTCAAGGCATGGGTATCAAAATCATGAAATACCGGGCCGCCAGAATCGGGGCCTCTCTGGTTATTTTCAGGGATCCCGGAGGCGGTACGCAGGTTGTGCTGGAGATGGAGAAAGAACCGGAGCTTTAGCAAAAAGGAGTTTTGATGCCGGATATCATTAAGATCATAATTGTTGAAGATCATCCGATCTTCAGGATGGGTATGAAGGAGTTGATCAACCGGGAAAAGGACCTTGAGGTGGTCGGGGATGCCGAAACCGTTGCCGAGGCGCTTGATCTTATTGAAATCCAACCCCCCGACCTGGTGATCGTGGATCTTTCCTTAAAAGAAAGCAACGGCATCGAGCTGGTGAAAGAGATCCAGCATAATTATAAAAATATCGCTTCTCTGGTATTGTCCATGCATGACGAAGCCCTGCATGCCGAGCGGTGCCTCACGGCCGGAGCCCGAGGTTATATCATGAAGCACGAAGCCTCTGAATCCGTGGTCAAGGCCATCCGTCACATCATTGCCGGTAATATTTATGTGAGCCCCGGTATCATGAGCACCATTTTAAACAAATTTCAAAATAAACCGGACCCGGTTTCCGCCTCCCCTTTAAAACGCCTGACGGACAGAGAACTTGAAATTTTCCGGCTCATCGGCCAAGGGCTTTCTTCAAAAGAGATCGCTGTTCAACTGGCCATCAGTATTAAAACCGTGGGCACCTACCGGGAAAGAATTAAGGAAAAGCTGAATTTAAAAAACAGCGGAGAACTGCTCCGGCATGCCGTGATCTGGGTTGAAACCGGTAGGTAACCCACCTACCCGAATTTGGTCTGTTGACTTACAATCCTATGGGTTCCCGGCGGATTTACCCCGGCGGATGGGAATATTATAAAAAATGATAGGAGTGTTTCATCTTTAACCCTCAAGGAGGTCATATGGCTACAAAAACAATCAAGCCCACAAAAAGCGCATACGCTTATCCGCTTCTCATCAAAAATCTACTCACCACGCCCCTGATCTATTCCCCGGACAGAGAAATCGTCTACCGGGACAAGCTTCGGTATACCTATGCCGATTTTGATAAAAGGGTAAAAAAACTGGCCAATATGCTGGAGCGGCTCGGAGTAAAGCCCGGACAGACCGTGGCCGTCATGGACTGGGATTCCCACCGGTACCTGGAATGCTTTTTTGCCGTTCCCATGATGGGAGCCGTCCTGCACACCATCAATATCCGCCTGACCCCGGAACAGCTCATTTATACCATCAACCATGCCGAAGACGATGTCATTCTGGTCCACGAGGATTTTGTACCGCTTCTGGAATCGGTGAAAGGCAAATTTGAAACCGTCAAACAGGTTGTCCTGCTTTCGGATAAAATTGAACCCCTGGCCTATGATCTTCCCTTTGCCGGAGAATATGAGGCCATGATCTCAGAGTCTTCTGATATCTATGACTTTCCTGATTTTGATGAAAACACCACGGCCACTACCTTTTATACCACCGGGACCACGGGGCTGCCCAAGGGCGTTTTCTTCAGCCACCGCCAGATTGTGCTTCACACCTATGGGGCCATGTCCGGGCTTTGCGCTTATGAGGCCCAGGCCAATATCAATTCTTCGGATGTGTACATGCCCATGACGCCCATGTTCCATGTCCATGCCTGGGGCATGCCTTATCTGATGACCCTTCTGGGGGCCAAGCAGGTCTATCCAGGCCGGTATGAACCTGAAATGCTCTTAAAGCTTATTGTCGGGGAAAAGGTCACCTATTCCCATTGTGTGCCCACCATCATGAATATGCTGGTCACCAGTCCGTCCATCCATAAGGTGGACCTGAAGGGATGGAAAGTCATTATCGGAGGTTCGGCCCTGTCCCGGGGGCTCTGCAAGGAAGCCCTCAAACACGGGATCAACCTGTATACAGGCTATGGCATGTCGGAAACCTGTCCCTTGCTGACCCTGGCCAATATCAAGCCCCATATGATGGATTGGGACGAAGAAGCGCAGATCGATATCCGGTGTAAAACCGGGTTGCCTGTCCCCAATGTCCGGCTTGAAATCGTAGATCTGGACGGAAACCCTGTGCCCCATGACGGGAAAACTGCGGGTGAAGTGGTGGCCAGGGCTCCCTGGCTGACCCAGGGCTATGTCAAGGATGAAGTCAAAAGCGAGGCCCTCTGGGAAAAGGGCTGGCTCCATACCGGAGACATCGGCGTGATCGACGCTGAAGGCTATCTGAAAATTACGGACCGGCTTAAAGATGTCATCAAAACCGGGGGGGAATGGATATCCTCCCTTGAGATTGAAGATATCATCAGCCGGCATGAGGGAGTGAGTGAGGTGGCCGTGGTGGGGATCACCGATGAAAAATGGGGGGAACGGCCCCTGGCCATGGTGGTATTAAAGGAAGGATTTCAAAAGAAGGTGACGGAGGCGGATATCGTGGATTTCTGCAAGACCTTTGTGGACAAAGGGATCATCCCCAAATACGGGATCCCGTCCAAAATCGTCATGACCCAAGCCATTCCCAAAACCAGCGTGGGCAAGATCAGTAAAAAGGATATCCGGGCCCAGTATCCGTAAAGATAGAAATTTTAATGCCCTGTCCTGTTTTTCACAAGGCAGGGCATTCATTTTTTTGGATTGAAATTAAACCGACAGATTGTCCATGGCCTTTTTCATCTGGCGGACAGCCTGTCTCAAGCGCTCCTCATTTTCCACCAGGGCCAGCCTAAGATAGCCTTCTCCTTCTTCACTGAACCCGGTTCCCGGGGAAACCGCTACATTGGCGCGGTTCATCATCTCAACGGCAAACTGCAGGGAACCCATTTTGGCGTAGGGTTCCGGGATTTTGGCCCAGACAAACATCCCGGCCTTGGGTTTTTGAATATCCCATCCGGCCCTCTGGAGGCTGCTGCAAAGGACGTCCCGCCGGGCTTCATAAACCCTGGACTGCTCCGGCAGGGTGTCGTCGCAATCCCGCAGGGCAATAATGCCGGCCACCTGGATGGCGGAAAAGATGCCGTAGTCAAAATAGCCCTTGATTTTGCCCAGGGCCTGGATCATCTGCGAATTCCCCACGCAATACCCGATGCGCCACCCGGCCATGTTATAGGATTTGGAAAAGGACCCGAACTCCACCCCCACATCCTTGGCGCCTTCTGCCTCCAGAAAGCTGGGGGCCCTATACCCGTCAAAGGTGATTTTGGAATAGGCAAAATCGCTGATCACCATGAACCGAAACCGTTTGGCCAGTTTGACGATTTCTTCAAAAAAGGCCTTGTCCGTCACCACGCCCGTGGGATTATGGGGATAATTGAGCATGAGCACCTTGGGTTTGGGATAGCAGGACTCACAGATATTGATGATCCGGTTTAAAAAGCTTTCTTCCGGCGCTATGGGAATTTTCATGACATTGGCCCCGGCAATGACGGCGGCGTAAATATGGACGGGAAAGGCCGGGGCCGGCACCAGGACCGAATCTCCCGGACCCATGAGGGCCAGGCACAGATGGGAGATGCCTTCCTTGGAACCGATGGTGAAATAGGTCTCTTTTTCAGAATCCAGGTCAATCCCGTAATGCCGTTTATAATATTTTGCGATTTCGATCTTGAGATGGGGCATGCCCGAGCTTTCCGGGTACCGGTGGGATTTGGGGTCTTTCGCCACTTCCACCAGTTTTTCAATCACGGCTTCGGGTGTGGGGTCCATGGGATTTCCCATACCCAGGTCAATGACGTCGTCCCCGTTGCGTCTTTTTTCCATCTTCATCTTGTTGATCATTCCGAACAGATACGGGGGAAGCTGATCCATACGGCTTGCAAACCGGATAATACCCTTGTCTTCCAAAGTCAGAACTCCTTAATAATGGTGGTGTCAAATTTGAAAATAAAATTTAAAAGAAGAACCATATCAGATTTTTTGAACCGAGGGAAAGAAAATTATGGATAATTTTTAGCCTTGACAAAGACACCCCGGCACAGGATATTAACCCTGTCCATTGTCTCATGCACTGAAACGAGGTGATAATGAAACAGATGCTTTTGGGAGTATATTTCGTCCTCCTGTCCTGTTCCCCGGCCCTTGGCGCTGAATGGGAGGACATTGTCGCGGCGGCCGCAGGGCAAACTGTCTATTTCAATGCCTGGGGCGGGTCCCAGCCCGTCAATGCCTATATTGAATGGGCTGCCGAAAGGGTGCAGGAAAAATACAAGGTCCGGGTGGTCCATGTCAAGGTCACGGATATCGGCGATGTGGTGTCCCGGGTCCTGATTGAAAAATCCGCCGGCAAAGACACGGGCGGCAGCGTGGACCTCATGTGGCTCAACGGGGAAAATTTCAAGGCCATGAAGGAAAACAACCTCTTATACGGACCCTTTTCCCGGAAACTGCCCCATTATGCCCTGGCCGATATAAAAAACAAAAAAAACCTGCTCTATGATTTTACCGTGCCCGTGGATAACCTGGAATCGCCATGGGGAGCGGCCCAACTGGTGTTTTTATATGACAGCAAACGGGTGCCTGAACACCCGCAAAGCATGGGGGATCTCCTGGCTTTTGCAGAAAAAAACCAGGGAAAATTTACCTATCCGGCCATTCCTGAATTCCACGGCACCACCTTTATCAAACAGGCCCTCATGGAATTGATAGAAGATCCTGAAGTCCTGAATCACCCGATGATCGCCTCGGATTTTGATGCCCATACCCGGCCCCTGTGGGATTTCCTGGACCGGCTCCACCCGAGGTTGTGGAGAAACGGGAAGGTTTTTCCCGACAGCGCCTCCCGGATGTTCAGCCTTTTAAATGACGGAGAAATCCATATTTCCCTGAGTTTTAATCCCAATGCCGCCGCCAATGCCGTTGAAAACGGAGAGCTGCCCCCTACGGTCCGAACCTATGTCCATGCTTCGGGCACCATCGGCAATGCCCATTTCGTGGCCATTCCCTTTAATTCCTCGGCCCGGGAAGGGGCCATGGTCTTTGCCGATTTTCTGCTGACCCCCCTGGCCCAGGCCAAAAAGGCAGATCCCAAAATCTGGGGAGACCCCACCGTCCTGGACATTCAGCGCCTTTCACCCGAGGACGGGGCCCTGTTTGATGCCCTTCCAAGGTCGCCGGCCACCCTGGCTCCGGAAGACCTGGGCCGGGTTCTGCCCGAACCCCATGTGTCATGGGTTCAGGCCCTGGAAAAGGCCTGGCTTAAAAAATACAACCAATAAAGAAGCCTATGTTACCCTTGACCAGCCTGGGAAAAAGCGGGTTTTTTCCCGTTTTCATCATGGCCTCCTTCGGCCTAACCCTTCTGGCCGGGCTTCTGGGAACAGTCCTGCCTTCTTTGGACTATCTGCCCGTCATCGGCCATACCCGGTTTTCATGGTCTCCCTGGCAGGAATTTTTGTCTTATCCCGGGATTTTTTCCTCCATCCGGGTGACCCTGATTTCTGGTATCACGGCTTCCGCTTCTGCGGTGGGCCTTTCGGTTTTCTGGGCCTGCTGTGCCCACGGCAGCCGGACCTGGAGGCTTTTTGAAAAAGCCCTGTCCCCTTTGCTGTCCATTCCCCATGCCGCCTTTGCCATCGGCTTTGGTTTTTTAATCGCCCCTTCCGGGTGGCTCGTCCGGATGGTTTCTCCGGGAATAACGGGCTTTTCCTCCCCACCGGACTGGATTCTTCTGAATGACCCTTACGGCCTCAGCCTTGCGGCGGCCCTGGTCATCAAGGAAATCCCCTTCCTGGTCATGGTGATGATCAGCGCCATGGGCCAATTGGATATGGAAAAAACCCTCCTGGCCGGAAGGGCCCTGGGCTATAAAAAAGAACAGATCTGGCTGAAAATTTTGATCCCCAGGCTCTATCCCCATATCCGGCTGTCCGTGTTCGCCGTGATAGCCTATTCTTTTTCCGTTGTGGATATGGCCCTTATCCTCGGGCCGGGTTCGCCCCCGGCCCTGGCCGTGCAGATTTTGAAATGGTTTAACGACCCGGATCTGAGTCTCAAACTGGTGGCGGCCTGCGGCTCTCTGTTTCTGTTTGCCCTGGTGGGGGCAGGTATTGGTGCGGCCTTTCTCATGGAAAAAATTCTGGGGTTTTTTTTAGCCCCATGGGTGGTCAACGGCCGCCGCCGCTCCATCCTCACCCGGCTGAAGCCCTTGTTTCTCCTGCCCGGCCTGGGGATTATGGGCATTACCGGGGCCGCCACCCTTCTTCTGGTGATCTGGTCCTTTGCCCGGCAATGGCAATTCCCGGAGGTTCTGCCGGCCTCATGGTCCTTAAAATTCTGGACCACGGGCCTGGTTTCCTGTTTTTATCCTTTCGTGACCACGCTTTTGACCGGCATGGCTGCTGCGTTGCTAGGCCTGGTGCTGACCATCGGATGTCTGGAACACGGGGCCGGTGCAAAACGAAAGGGGACCCGGAACCTGAACACCCCGGTGTTTTATTTTTTATATCTGCCCCTGCTGGTGCCCCAGATCAGTTTTATGGCCGGGATCCAGCTTGTGCTGGTGGTGGTGAACCTGGACGGGTCCTGGATCACCCTGCTCTGGTCCCACCTTATTTTTGTCCTGCCCTATCTGTTTATGGTGCTCCAGACCACCTATCTGTCCTATGACCAGCGGTTCTGGGACCAGGCCCTGCTGCTGAAAAGATCCTATTTCCCGGCTCTTTTTAGAATCAAGCTGCCCATGCTGGTGAGACCGGTTCTGTTTTCGTTTGCCATCGGGTTTTCCGTGAGCGTGGCCCAGTACATCCCCACCATGGTCGTGGGGGCGGGCCGGTTTTCAACCCTTACCACGGAAGCCGTGAGCATGGCCTCGGGCTCGGACCGGCGGGCCCTGGCCGTGTACGCCCTGCTTCAGCAGGCCCTGCCGATGATCATCTATGCCCTGGCCCTCATCACCCCGAAAATTTTGTATTACAATCGGAAAGGAATGCAGGTATAAACAAGCATGTGTCTTGAACTGGAAAACCTCCATATTCAAAAACAGGGGACCAGCCTATTTGACCCCGTGAACCTGGTGATTGCGCCCGGCGAGATCGCCACCCTCATGGGGCCTAGCGGCTGCGGGAAATCCACGCTATTGTCGGCCGTGTCCGGAAGCCTTGACCCGGTGTTTACCCTGACCGGGAAAATCCGCCTCAACGGCAGGGAGATCACTTCCCTGCCCATGGAAGACCGGAATATCGGGATTTTGTTTCAGGAGGATCTGCTGTTTCCCCATATGGATATCGGCAGCAATCTGGCCTTTGCCCTCAGGGAGAACATTCCCGGCCCCGAGAGGCGAGCTCTGGTCGGCCGGGCCCTTGAATCAGCCGGGCTTGAAGGATTTGAAAAACGGGACCCCTCAAGCCTGTCCGGGGGGCAGAAGGCCAGGGTCAGCCTCCTGCGAAGCCTTCTGGCCCGGCCCGGAGCCCTGCTCATGGACGAACCCTTTTCCCGGCTGGATCAGACCCTGAAAGCCGTCATCAGGACCTTTGTCTTTTCCCGGATCGAGGAGATGAATATCCCGGCCCTGCTGGTGACCCATGACCCCGCCGACTGCCCCGGGGGCGGCAGGATCATCAACCTGGACAAAGGATAATATATGCTGGATGCCTGGATCATCAAACGGTTGAATCTTCCCTTGACCGCCCTTGCCCGGATTCTGAAACAAAAAAGAATTCAGCCGGACCAACTGACCCTGGCCGGGTTCGGCCTGGGGATAGCTGCTTTTCTATCCATATGGATGAATTATTATACTATGGGGCTGGTTTTCATCCTTTCCAACCGGATCATGGACGGGCTGGACGGGGCCCTTGCAAGGCTGGACGGGCCTACGGACGCCGGGGCCTTCCTGGACATCTGCCTGGATTTTATCTTTTATTCAGCCGTGGCCGCAGGGTTTGCCCTGGCCGCCCCCGAAGCCAATGCCCTGGCCGCCGCCCTTCTCATCTTCGGGTTTGTGGGCGCAGGGACCAGTTTTTTAGCCTTTGCCGCCCTGGCCCGGAAGAATAATTTAACGTCCATGGCCTATCCCCATAAGTCCATCTATTATATGGGGGGTCTCACCGAAGGAACTGAAACCCTGGTGTTTTTCGGTATTATCTGCCTTTTCCCGGCCGGGTTTCCGTTTTTTGCCGGTCTTTTTTTTATCCTTTGCCTGATCACAACGGCCACACGGATTTTCACCGGATACAGAACTTTGAAAGCGGTTGCCAAGCATTAGAAAAAGGTGGTATTCAGTTAAGCATGGGAACAACCAACCATTATAATAAAGGGTAAATCCTCATGAAACCCCAGGAAATAGAAGACCTGAGCTTTAAGATCATCGACGCCGAAGCCGGACCCCATTCCTTTGGCCCTGCTGAATGGCCTGTGGTCCGACGCATGATTCATACCTCGGCGGATTTTGACTATATAAAAACCGTCCGATTTCATCCCCAAGCCGTCCAGGCCGGAATCGAGGCCATCAGAAGCGGGTGCCGGATCTTTACCGATACCCGCATGGCAAGCGTGGGCATCCGGAAAAAAGAAATAGAAGGCTTCGGCGGTGAGGTGATCTGCCTCATGGCCGACGAAGTGGTGGCCAGTTCAGCCCTGGCCCGGGGCACCACCCGGGCCGTGGCTGCCGTGGACATGGCGGCGGACCGGATCACCGGCAGCATTTATGTGGTGGGCAATGCGCCCACGGCCCTGCTTCGGCTCATTGAGCTGGTCCGGGAGAAAAAGGCGTTACCCGCACTGATCATCGGCCTGCCCGTGGGCTTTGTCAATGCCGCCGAATCCAAGGCAGACCTGTTGACCCTGGACCTTCCCTTTATCACCAACACGGGAAGAAAGGGCGGGTCCAATCTGGCGGCTGCCGTTGTCAACGCCCTGGCCATCATGGCCCAGGCCCAGGGATAGAGCGGAGGCTGAAATCAAAGGATTTGTCATTGCCGCCACAGGCAGCGGCACCGGGAAAACCACCCTCACCCTGGCCATCTTGTCCTATCTGGCCGAGAGGGGGTATAAAGTCGCGCCTTTTAAGATAGGGCCGGATTTTATCGATCCCGGCCACCATACCCAAATTGCGAAAAAAACCAGCGTGAACCTGGATTCCTGGATCCTGACCCGGGAATACAATCAGCGGCTTTTCCGTGACAATGCCCGGGATTCGGACCTGGCTGTGGTGGAAGGGGTCATGGGGCTTTTTGACGGCATGGACGGCCTGTCTGAAGCCGGTTCCACGGCCCAGATGGCCAAATGGCTGAACCTGCCTGTCGTTCTGGTGGTCAGCGCCAAGGGCAAGGCCAGGAGTGCGGCCGCCATTGTCAAAGGCTTTGAAGCGTTTGACCCGGATCTGAACCTGGCTGGCGTCATCTTTACCATGACCGGCAGCCCTCGGCATTATGACTATCTGAAACAGGCCGTGGCGCAGAACTGCCGGACCCGGTGCCTGGGCCATCTGCCCAGGGACGAATCCGTCATCATGCCCGAGCGGCACCTGGGGCTGGTTACGGCCGAGGAGCAGATTCTGGACGGTAAGGCCCTGGCAAGGCTGTCGGCCCTGGTCCGGGACCATGTGGACATGGAGGGCCTCATCACCGGCCTTGAGTCCTTTGACCTCCCCCAGGACGGTGAACCGGCGGATATTCCGCCCTGGGCCGATGAAACCGGCCCCCTCATTGCCGTGGCCAGGGACAAGGCCTTTTGTTTTTATTATCCGGACAACCTGGATATCCTGAAAAAATCCGGGGCCAGGCTTGTTGAATTTTCGCCTTTAAAGGAGGACGGGCTGCCCGATGGCATTGACGGCCTCTATCTGGGGGGCGGATATCCCGAGGAATATGCGGAAGCCCTGTCCCGAAAAACCGGGCTGTTCCGGCAGATCCGGGAGTTCAGCCGGAACGGCATGCCCATTTACGGGGAATGCGGCGGGTTCATGGTGCTGTGCAAAAGCCTGTGCACCATGGACGGGACCAAAACCTATCCCATGGCCGGGTGTTTTGACGTTGACGTCCGGGTCTCGACCCGCCTCCGGTCCCTGGGGTACCGGGAAATCACCCTGGTCCGGGACACCATCATCGGCAGGCAGGGCATGACCCTCCGGGGCCATGAATTCCATTATTCCTCCCTGCAAAACCCTGAATTCGGTGCGCCCGATGTCTATCGGGTGGCCTCCCGGCAAGGCCAGACTTTGTCCCTCAAGGGATACCAGGTCTTCAACACCCTGGGCAGCTATCTTCATGTTCATTTCGGCAGCAACCCGGCCTGCGCCCGTGAATTTGTCCGGGCCTGCCAAAGGTTTAAGGATCAACATGCCGACGGCGCTTAAAAAAGGATTCACCACCGGGGCGGCTGCTGCTGCTGCGGTCAAGGCAGCCCTGATCTCTTTTTTTTCGGACCCGCCCCGGTCCGTGGACCTTCTTTTTCTGAGCGGTGAAAGGAAACCCATTGAGATCAAGGCCGTCGAAAAGATTTCCGGTCATGAGATCCAGGCCCTGGTGGTCAAGGACGCCGGAGATGATCCGGATATCACCCACCGGGCGGTAATCGGGGCACGGGTCAGGCTTTCGGATTCAGCATCGCTCGTCATCACCATCCGGGGCGGAAAAGGGGTGGGCCGGGTGACCAAGCCGGGGCTTGAGCTGCCCGTGGGCGAACCGGCCATTAATCCCGGCCCCAGGACCATGATTCAAAACTCGGTCAGGGAAGTGTTTCAACAATTCAAGATCCCGGCAAAAGAGGTGGATATAGAGATCTTTGTCCCGGAGGGCGAGGCCCTGGCCTTGAAAACCCTGAACCCCAGGCTCGGCATCCTGGGCGGGATCTCCATCCTGGGCACCACCGGTATTGTGACCCCCATGTCCCATGAGGCCTATATCGCCACCATCCGGTCCGGCATCTCCGTGGCCGCGGCCGGCGGGGCCGACACCCTGGTATTTACTACGGGCCGGAGGAGCGAACGCTTTGCCATGGAAAAATTCGATGAATTCAAAACCGAAACCTTTATCCAGACCGGAGATTTTTTCAGGGCCGCCCTGGAAGAGGCCCTGGTCCGGCCTGAAATCAAGGCGGTGGTCTATACGGTATTTTTCGGTAAGGCCCTGAAAATGGCACTGGGGTATGAACATACCCATGCGGCCAGATCGGAATTGACTCTGCAACGCCTGGCCCAATGGGCCTATCAGACCACAGGCAGCAGGGAGCTTGAACGGCAAATTGCCGGGGCCAACACGGCCCGCCATGCCTTTTCATTCATCTATCCCGGATATCCGGACCTCCTGGCCTGGGTGGGGGAGAAAGCCCTGGCTGCGGCAAGATCCTTTTCGAAGGAAAGACTGGAGATCCGGATCATCATCCTTGATTTTGACGGAAACCCGGCCTTTGATTCAGCCTAACACATTTTTTTGCGGAGGTTCCATGACCCCATACGTCGGCGCCGTTGACCAGGGCACCACCAGCACCCGGTTCATGATTTTTGATATCCGGGGCCGGATCATTTCCATTGCAAAGAAGGAACACGACCAGATCTGCACCCGGCCGGGATGGGTGGAGCATGACCCGATTCAGATCTGGACCCATACAAAGGCCGTCATCGAGGAAGGGCTTGCCGGTGCCTGCCTGGAGGGAAAAGACCTTGCCGCCGTGGGGGTCACCAACCAGAGGGAAACGGTTCTGGCCTGGGACAAGATCACGGGGCAACCCTATGCCAATGCCGTTGTCTGGCAGTGCACCAGGTCGGACCAGATTTGCGCGGAACTGATCCAAGAGGGCGGCCAGGACCGGTTCCGTCAAAAGACGGGCCTGCCCGTGGCCACCTATTTTTCCGGGCCCAAAATCAAATGGCTCATGGACAACATCCCTGACATTAAGGCCGGGGTTGAAAAGGGCCGGGCCCTCTTCGGCACCATGGATGCCTGGCTCATCTGGAACCTGACGGGCGGGCCCGGCGGGGGCCGCCATGTGACCGATGTCACCAACGCGAGCCGCACCCTTCTGATGAACCTGGAAACCCTGGAATGGGACAAAGACATCCTCTCGGTTCTCGGAATTCCTTCCCAGGCCCTTCCGGCCATTGTTCCCTCCGTCGACCCAAAGGGCTTTGGGATGACCCGGGCCGACGGGCCCTTCAGGGCCGTCCTTCCCATTGGCGGCGTCCTTGGAGATCAGCAGGCCGCCCTTTTCGGCCAGACCTGCTTCGAGGCCGGGGAAGCCAAAAACACTTACGGCACCGGGTGTTTTCTTCTGTTTAACACCGGTGAAGCAATTCAGTTTTCCCGCCACGGCCTTTTGACCACCCCGGCCTATCAGATCCTCGGGCAACGGCCCTGCTACGCCCTGGAAGGCTCCATCGCCTATGCCGGGGCCCTGGTCCAGTGGATGAGGGACAATCTGGGGCTCATCCAAAAGGCGCCGGACATCGAGGCCCTTGCCGAAACCGTGGCCGATAACGGGGATGTGTATTGCGTACCTGCCTTTTCAGGCCTTTTTGCCCCCTATTGGCGCTCCGATGCCAGGGGGGTCATTGCGGGCCTGACCCAATTTGCCGGCAAGGGCCATCTGGCCCGGGCCGTTCTTGAAGCCACGGCCTTCCAGACCAAGGATATTGTGGAGGCCGTTAAAAAAGAATTCCAGGGCGGGTTGGATTTTAAGTCCCTGAAAGTAGACGGGGGTATGACCGAAAACCGGTTGTTGATGCAGTTCCAGGCCGATATCCTGAATGCGGCCGTCATCCGCCCGGAAATTTCCGAGACCACGGCTCTGGGCGCTGCCTATGCCGCAGGTCTGGCCGTGGGCCTCTGGTCCGGCCTGGAGGAATTGAAGCGGAACTGGGCTGTTCATTCCACCTATCTGCCCCAAAAAGACCGGGCCTGGCGGGAGAATCTCTCGGCAGGATGGGAAAAGGCGGTCCAGCGGACCCTGAACTGGAAATAAGATCATGCCGGAAAAAAAACGCTTTCATACGGAGGTTCTCATCATCGGCGGCGGTGTCACCGGCACCGGCCTGGCCAGGGACTTGGCCCTGCGAGGAATCTCCTGTCTGGTCCTTGAAATGGAAACCATCAATGCCGGGGCCTCGGGCAGAAACCACGGCCTTCTTCATTCCGGAGCCCGGTATGTGTCCTCGGACCCGGTGTCGGCCAGGGAATGCAGGGCCGAAGCAGAGATTTTAAAAATCATCGCCCCCCACTGCATCGAAGCCACGGGCGGGCTTTATATTGCCGTAAAAGGGGATGATGAGGCCTATATCCGGCTCTTCCCGGAACTCTGCCGAAAGGCCGGCATTCCCTGTGAGCCCCTGACGGTCAAAGAGGCCCTGGAATTGGAACCGGCCCTGTCAAAGCACACCATTGCCGCCTTCAGGGTGGAAGATGCGTCGGTGGAGCCCTTTCATATCAGCTTGGAAAATATGAACCAGGCCATTGAGCACGGGGCCAGGTATTTTAATTTCTGCAGGGTCGTCAAATTTCACATGGCCGGCAAGGCCATCCAAAAGGTAACGGTGAAAAATCTCGTCACCCGGCAGGATTTTGAAATCCAGGCCCGGATGGTGGTGAATGCGGCCGGGGCCTGGGCCGGAGAGATTGCCCGACTGGCCGGAATCCATGTGGACATGATCTATTCCAAGGGCAGCCTGCTCATCACCCACAGCCGGGTGTCCGGCCATGTGCTGAACCGCCTGAGGCCCCCTTCCGACGGAGATATCCTGGTTCCGGGCGGGACCGTGTCCATCTTCGGCACCACCTCCCTGCGGGTGGATCACCTGGATCATATCCGGCCCACGGTGGCGGAGACGGACATCCTGGTGAAAGAAGCCGCCGCCATGGTGCCTGAGCTTGAACAAACCCGGTATATCCGGGCCTATGCCGGGGTCCGGCCCTTGATCAGCGCCAGTGAACCGGAGGGCTCCGGAGACGACCGGTCCGTATCCAGGGGCTTTTCCCTCATGGACCACGGGGCCGAAGGGATTGAAAATTTCATCACCATCACCGGCGGCAAGATGACCACCTTCCGGCTCATGGCGGAAAAAACCGCCAACCTCATTGCCAACCGGTTTCATAACACAAGGGAATGCCTTACGGCGACGACTCCCTTGAAATCCAAGGCCCCCTCCCGGATGACCGAGGCCGGCATGTCCTTCCGGCTCCGGTCCGGCAGGGACGAAACCGGGGATATCACCCTGTGTGAATGTGAGATGATCTCCCGGAATCAGTTCAAGGAACTCATCGTCTGGTTGAAAGAAAACCGGAAAACCTCGGATCTCAACGCCCTTCGCGTTCATTCCAGGCTGGGCAAGGGGGCCTGCCAGGGAACCTTCTGCAGCCAGAGGGTCACGGGGTTCATGTATGATGAAGACTATCTGAAGGCCGATGAAGGCATTTATAATATCAAGGACCTTCTCCGGGAACGGTTTATCGGCCAGCGTCCCGTTCTCTGGGACGGGCAACTGGCCCAGGCCGAACTGAATGAGGCCCTCTTCTGCGGATTTTACGGGCTTGACCTGGCAAAACCCTTATAGATTGAGGCGATAATGGAAGCCATTCATAAGACAGATCTCCTGATCATCGGTTCCGGCCTCTCCGGCATGTCGGCGGCTGTTTTTGCCGCCAACCGGAAGATCAATGCCGTGGTGACCGGGGGAGCCGGCGGGTTTGAATATTCAAGCGGCCTCCTGGATCTCTGGGGGACCTCCCTGACCCAAAAAAGCCGGATTACGAAAAAACCCTGGGCCATGCTGGAAAAACTGTCCGAACAGGAACCCAGCCATCCCCTGGCCAAAATACAAAAGAAAACCATTCAACAGGCGTTCTCCGAACTTACAGAAGCCTTGAAACAACAGGGGGTGACCTATGCCGGGTATGAAAAGAAAAACACCCTGGTCATGACCCCCTTTGGGACCCTGAGGCCTACTTTCCGGCTGACCCCCTCCATGAGATCCAATGCCGAGGCCATCCAGGCCCGGGAGCCCTGTCTTATCCTTGATTTTAAAGGACTCAGGGAATTTTCCGCAGTCTTTGTCAAAGAGATGATGAAAAAGACCTGGAAAGGGTTAAGGGCGGAGACCCTCGAATTTCCGGAGACCCGGCTGCGAAGGGAAGTCTTTACCCCGTTTTTGGCCAAAATCCTTGAAACGGATCAGGCCCAGGACAAATTCCTGACCCTGATCCGGTCGGCGGTAAAAGATGAAATCTGGCTGGGTCTTCCGGCCGTCCTGGGCGTTCATTCTTCGGAAAAGATCCTGGACCGGCTCCAGGTGGAATCCGGTTTAAAATTCTTCGAAATTCCCACTTCCCCGGTTTCCGTCCCCGGCATCCGGCTGAAGGAGGCCCTCATGAGATCCCTTGAAAATACCAGCGTCTCCCTGTTTCAGAACCAACGGGTAACCGGGGTCAAAGCCATGCCCAAGGGCGGATTCCATTGCAGGCTCGATTCCGATATCCAGCCCGTCATTGTCCATGCCAAGGCTGTTCTTCTGGCAACGGGCCGGTTTTTAAGCAGGGGCCTTTATGCAGACCGGAACAAAATCCATGAATCCCTGCTGGACTTGCCCGTATGGCAACCGGAGAGCCGGGACCAGTGGCATCAGCAGGCCTATTTTGATCCGGGCGGCCACAGAATCAACCGGGCCGGTATCGAGACCGATGCCTTTTTAAGGCCGGTTGGGCCGGATAAACGACCGGTGAATGAGACCCTGTTTGCCGCGGGCACCCTTCTGGCCCGCCAGGACTGGATAAGGACCCGGTGTGGGTCCGGGCTGTCCATTGCCACTGCTTTCAAGGCCATGGAATCTTATCTTCAAATCCGTCGAGAAGCATGCTAAGATGGGCCATATTTAAGGAAACGGTTTATGAAAAAAAACAGGTCCGACGCCAAAATTATACTGAATCATTTGGGCCGGCTTTTTGGATTTCTAAAAAATCTGGATGCCAAAGCCGGTATTGATGAAAGTTTTGATTATCCCCTGGAAATCCTCCGGCAAACCATGATGTTTGATGTGAGTGTCTTGTACAAGGTGTCCAATGTCATAGAAGACCGGCTCATCCTGGAAATCGTGAAAAAAATCGATCCAAAGGGGTTGAGGCCGGATCTCATTGAGGGCGGCAGATTAAGAGTGTTTCTCAACGCCCCGGACAAACGGTATGTCAATGAAGCCGCGGCGTTTTTGACCAAACAGATATCCTATGAAAATGTCCCGGGCACCGGATGTGACATCATCGGTTATGTTTATCTGCCGGACAGTTTTGGCGGAGCCTATCTCTTTGGCGGGGATTTTTACGGAAAAGAATCTTCCGTTAAATATTATGAAGTTGCCGGAATTGAAATCATGTGCAATTTTTTGAGCACCCTTCTGATGAAAACCCAATTTCAGTACCAGGCCGAGATTGATCATCTGACCGGGCTGTTCAACAGTTACAAAATCAAACAAAAAGCGGAGTTTGTGGTCCGGCGCTTTGAACGGAAACCCTTGTCTTCTGCCTGTATTGCCATGGGAGACATTGATTTTTTCAAAGCCGTCAACGATACCTACGGCCATATCCAGGGAGACCTGGTTTTAAAAAAAACGGGTGAGATTTTATCCACTTCCATGCGGGGGGTCTTTGATGTGGCCGGCCGTTACGGCGGGGAGGAATTCCTGCTGATCTTTGATGAAACCGACGAGGCCAATGCCTTACAGATCGTTGAAAGGCTCCGGAAAACCATTGAGGCCACTCCGTTTGAGCAGGCCGATAAAACCGGCAAGAGCCTGGAACATAAATTTTTACACATCACCATGTCCTTTGGGGTTGCAAGCCTAACAAAAAACTCGGATATTAAAACTTCTGTAGACTGGATCGCCCGGGCAGATGCAGCCCTTTATGCATCCAAACAACAGGGCAGAAACAGAATTACGCTCTACAAGGAGAACCCATGAATTTAACCATCACCCCCATCGGTGTCATTTATACCCCCTTTGAAAATCTTGAAGGCATGCCTATCCAGCCTACAGGCGCCCTGGACGTCACGGGAAGCATTGTCATTAATGAGGAATATGAACCAGGGTTGAAGGATATTGAAGGCTTTTCCCATCTGATCCTGTTGTACCGGTTTCATTGCTCAAGCGGATATGACCTCTTGGTCAAGCCCTTTCTGGATACTGAAAAAAGAGGACTTTTTGCCACCCGGGCGCCGAGGCGGCCCAACCCCATCGGCCTGTCCATTGTCCGGCTGGTGGAAAGAAAGGGCAATGTCCTGACCGTCAAAGATATTGATGTGCTGAATGGTACGCCCTTGCTGGACATCAAACCCTATGTCCCTGCCTTTGATGTGAAAACCGTCACTGCCGTGGGCTGGCTTGAAAAAAATCAGGAAAAAGCCGGGTCCTTAAAATCCGACAACCGGTTTATTGAGGGTTGAAATATATTGCAAAACGATGATATGACCGTCCGGGCTGCTGCTCTGACGATATTTTTATGTATTCTCTTCGGCGCCAATACCGTGGCCATCAAATTGTGCCTGACAGGGCTCGGGCCCTTCACGGCCGCCGGCATCCGCTTTGTCATTGCAGCCCTGGCCATTTATATCTGGGCCAGGCTGAAAAAAGCCTCCCTGGCCCTCAACCGGGAGCAATTGGGCCAGATGCTCATTCTTGCCGCTATTTTTGTGGTCCAACTGTCCTGTTTTTATCTGGGCATGGGCAGAACCACAGCCTCCCACGGGGCTTTGATTTCCAATGTACTGCCCTTTATCGTATTGGTCCTGGCCCATTTTTTTATTCCCGGAGACACCATCACCCTGCAGAAGGGAATCGGCATCACCCTTGGTTTTGCCGGGGGTTTATTTTTGTTTCTGGATGA
>Ga0208968_1000225_pt1 | contig 48436 bp, 40 predicted proteins | sample RifOxyA3_FD_184031 | JGI IMG/M metagenome (GOLD analysis project Ga0208968, IMG submission 184031) | Groundwater microbial communities from Rifle, Colorado - Rifle Oxygen_injection A3 (SPAdes) | ecosystem: Environmental > Aquatic > Deep subsurface > Groundwater | place: Rifle, Colorado, United...
TTTAATGGTGCGATCCAAAAGTTAAACAGAGTTGCTCAAGGCTATAGAAATTTTGATAATCTGAGGATTGCCATTCTCTTCTTCAACGGCAAACTCAACTTATTTTCACACTATTAACGGTAGAACCAAATTGTTTATATGAATACTGCAGCGACAGGGTTTGGTTCTGCAATTTCTAGTGATTTGGTAAATTGGACAAAAGAAGCGACTAACCCGATATTCAGAATTCAGAACACTTCTGGAAATTGGACTACGGAAATCGCTTGTCCTTATTGGAGAAAATTTGGCACTGAATATCGAATTTATTATACCGGTTATAAAAATGGGCAATCATTGATAGGGCTGGCAAGAAAATTTAATAAAAAAATTATAGACAATATTTTATTTGTATTATTTTATAAAAATTTACATCAAACTCTGAATACTCTTTGTTTGATTTCAACTGTCTACCCTTTAACAGATTGTAAGATTGTTATTAGAGGCAAATAAAAATTATCTAACAACTCATCGCTTTATTATTTTCTCGTAGATATCTGATGAATTCTTCTCTTTTCATTTATGTGAGTGAAATATAAATAATTATAGATATTTTTAATCGAGTAAAAAATTTTAATTTAATCCTATGAAGAAAAAAGCTTTAATAATCGGCATATCAGGGCAGGATGGATCATATCTTGCGGAATTTCTTTTAAATAAGGAGTACGAGGTTTACGGTACATCCCGCGATTCTGATCTATCAACATTTCATGGTTTGAGAAAGCTCGGTATTGTTGATAAGGTTAAATTATACTCAATGTCTCTAATAGATTTTAGAAGCGTGATGCAGACAATTTTGCAAATTATGCCTGATGAAATTTATAATCTTGCCGGGCAATCATCGGTTGGACTATCATTTCTTCAGCCTGTGGAAACTTTAGAGAGCATCGGCATAGGAACATTGAATATACTGGAGGTTCTAAGATTTCATAAGCTGCCGACGAGATTTTATAATGCCTCATCAAGCGAATGTTTTGGAGACATAAAAGGGAAAGCTGCAAATGAAGAAACACCTTTTATGCCGCGAAGCCCTTATGCAGTTGCTAAAGCAACAGCTTACTGGCAGGTAGCAAATTATCGCGATGCTTATAATTTATTCGCTTGCTCGGGAATTTTATTTAATCATGAATCTCCGTTAAGACCTAAAAGATTTGTTACGAAGAAAATAATTGAGAGTGTGTGCAACATTGCAAAAGGAAAAAATGAAAACCTTGTGCTTGGTAATGTATCAATTAAGCGTGATTGGGGCTGGGCACCGGAATTTGTAGAAGCTATGTATTTAATTCTCCAGCAGGAAAAGCCGGGCGACTTTGTAATTGCAACTGGAAAAAATTTATCGTTGGAAGAATTTGTAGATAAGGCTTTTCGATATTTCAATTTAGATTATAATGATTATACTAGTTACGATAATTCACTTTTTCGTCCGTCTGATATATCGGAGAGTCTCGGTGATCCGTTAAAAGCTGCGAGAATTTTGAAATGGAAAGCAAAATATCTGGCAGATGATGTGATTAAAATGATGATCGAAGACCAACTAAAGGGGATGGAAAATTAGTAGCTGTTTTGGGAACTCTAATTTTTACAATTCATTTTGGCCTTATTAAATTATTTAAAAATAGAGGATTAAAAGTTATTTACTCGTGCTTAATTATTTTAAATATTGCGAATATTTAATTAATCTGTCACAAAGACGCTATTCGTAATTGACGTACACAAAGCGGTACAAAAGCAAACTCAAGCAGCAATGTAATGATGATTAAGTTCTTAGTATTTACGATTCACGGACAAATAGGTTCGCTTAATATTAAATAAAACAAACAGCTAATGTCAAACATAGATTCACCATTGCATAACGATAACAGAAATTACGATTACAGCAATACCTTTACCGAGGAGAGGGAAGAGTATAAACTGATTTGCGAAATGGTTGAACCGAATTCCAAGGCGCTCGATCTTGGGTGCGGTAATGGTTCTCTTCTTGAAAGATTAAGGAAGGAAAGAAATGTTACTGGTGAAGGTATTGAATTATCTTCAAGCGGAGTTGAAGCTTGCAAGAAAAAGGGATTGAAAGTTAATCAAGGAAGGATTGATGAAAAGCTTCCTTTTGATGATAACTCTTTTGATTACTCAATTTGTAATGTTACGATTCAAATGGTAATGTACCCGGAAGTTTTATTAAATGAAATGAAACGCATTTCGAAATATCAGATAGTTTCATTCCCCAATTTTGCACATTACAAAAATCGTCTGGATTTATTGTTTAAAGGAAAAATGCCAAAACCAATGTTGTTTGGTTACAAATGGTATAATACCGGACATATTCATCAGCTCTCAATTAAAGATTTTTACGAACTGGTGGATGATGTGGGAAATCTGAAGGTTTTGAAGATGAAAAATTTAATGGGACCAAATCCGATAAAAAGATTTATCTCTATGTTTATTCCGAATGTGTTTGTTCCTGAAACAATTTTCTTGTTGACTTCTTCAAATGATTAAAGCTATTGAAAATATTGTTGCTAAAGAGCAATTTGAGCCATCATTTATTGGAATTTTCTTAAATCCATTTTTCATTGCCCGACGTGGACTGCTAAAAAGCATTAAAGAACTTGGAAAAGAAATCACAGGAAAAACTCTTGATGTTGGCTGCGGAACAAAACCTTATGAAAAGTTTTTTAACTGCCAGGAATATGTTGGATTAGAAATTGAAACAACTATAAATCGTGAAAAGAAACAAGCGGATTATTTTTATGATGGTAAGAAATTCCCATTTGAAAATGGAGGGTTTGATTCAGTGGTAACAAATCAAGTTCTCGAACATGTATTTAATCCCGATGAGTTCCTGTCCGAAATTAATCGTGTATTGAAAAAAGATGGCAAGCTTCTTCTTACAGTTCCATTTGTTTGGGATGAACATGAGCAGCCCTACGATTATGCTAGGTATTCTTCATTCGGTTTGAAATCACTATTGGAAAAGCATGGGTTCGAATTAATTAAACATCACAAAAGTGTTAATAATTTTGGAGCAGTTATCCAGTTAATGAATGCATATCTATATAAAATTACTTACAGAATTCCACTTGTCAGGCAATTGACAACCATAACACTAGGTTCAATTATTAACTTTCTGGGAATCATAATCTCTAAATTGCTACCAAAGAATAACGATCTTTATCTCGATAATATTATACTTGCTCGCAAATTGAATGGCATATAACTTTTCCACACTCTTCGATTCTAATTATATAACTCGCGGACTTGCGCTTTATTACTCGTTAGAGAAACACTGCGCTGACTTCCATCTCTACATTGTTGCATTCGATGAAAAGTGTTACCAAGTATTAAAAAAAATAAATTTGAGTAAAGCCACAATTATTTCGCTCACCGAGTTCGAAGATGAGGAGCTTCTCAAAGTTAAACCCGCAAGAAATAAAGCCGAGTATTGCTGGACATCTACATCTTCTACTATTCTGTATGTGTTGGAAAAGTATAAAGTTGAAAGTTGCACATACATTGACTCCGATATTTATTTTTATTCTTCTCCCAAACCAATTTTTGATGAGCTGGGAAGTAAATCAATTCTTATAACCGAACATCGGTATTCGCCGCAATACAATAAAGAAGTAAAGAGCGGAAAGTATTGTGTTCAGCTCATTACTTTTAAGAACGATGAATATGGTTTGAAAGCATTGAAATGGTGGCGTGATCGAAGTATTGAATGGTGCTTTGCCCGTTATGAAGATGGGAAGTTTGGCGATCAACTTTATCTTGATGATTGGACGGAACGCTTTGGAGGAGTTCACGTTCTGCAGCATCTTGGCGGCGGCATTGCGTCATGGAATGTTCAACAATATAGTTTTATAAATGAAAACAATCGCTTAGTCGGAATAGAAAATAAAACAGGGAAGAAGTTTGATATAATATTCTATCACTTTCATTATTTAAGATTTTTTACGAATGGAAAAGTAGAATTGGGAAGAAGACTTCTCTCAAAAGATGTGATCGATATTTTTTATAAGCCATACATTCGTGAGCTTGAGCAATATAAAAAGCAGGTTCAATCTTTGGATAACACAGTAAATTCTAACGGGTTAAGTATTCGGCAAATTTCCTGGAAGACTCCAATTTTGTATTTGTATCGAAAAGCTAAAGGCGTGTATAATATTTTTGATTATGAGGAGATGATTGCAGATTGACAATCAGGAGGGAAGAGATTTTTTATCTGATTAGATGTTATTCATAATTTCTGCCAGGTCTTTCGCAATATTTCTTCTGTCAAATTTTTTCACAAAAGAAATATCAGTCTTAAACTTCTGCACGTTATCAAAAAATTCATGCCCGTCCTGTGAATAGCTGAAGAGCATTCCCGCATTTGCCTCTGATAAAATTTTATTCACTTCTTCGTTCTCATCACCAAAAGCTATGATTGGTTTTCCGGTTCGTAAATATTCAAACAATTTTCCGGGAACATGCCTCGGTTCCGAGGCACAAACCATCAGGTAATTTGCTTTGTGCAATTCTGAAAGCATATCAGAATAATTTAAGAATCCAGCGTACTCGGTAATATCGTTTAAGCCAGCTTCTTCTATACTCTTCTTAATCTCTGGTCCGACAGTTCCAATAAACTTAATCTTAAACTTTCTACCCTTAGCTTTTAACCGACTAATAAATTTCCACAGGACTTTTGGATTTTGGTAATCAAAAATGTTTCCAGCATGCAGAAGAATTTCCCCATCTAATTTTTTCTCGGTCTTAATATTTGTGAAACTCTTTTCATCATATCCCCAGTAAAGAACAACTGATTTATTTTTCAACCAATCATATTTCTTAACATAATTGTTTTTCATTGTTTCAGTTACAAACACAACCTTTTTAGCGTTGAGCAAAACTCTTTTTTCCAGGTAGTTATCAATTGCCAAAGTCAGCTTATCTCTTTTAAAATTTTTGTAGTAAATAATATCTGTCCAGGGATCTATAAAGACAGGAATGTGAGGAATGCCGAACATTTTGCTTAACCTACTTGCAATTAAATGCGAAGTATGCGGCGGACCAATAGAAACCATTGCATCAAAATAATTTCCTGTGAGGAATATTCTGCCTTCAACAATTGAGGGAAAGTACCAGCCCATTCTTGCATCGGGAATGAATAAGTTCATCCTAATCCAAATTGCTATTTTATGCTTCAGGCTCTCATTTGTTTGAGAAATTGTCTCAGATGCAACGAGAGGTTCATTCTTATCCTTACTGAGAAATTTTTTATAAAAATTAAAAGGTTCGGGAGATTTGGTTTTTATTACAAGCAGGTTTGGATCGATCTCGTTTAACAAGCTTTCATCTTTTTGCGAAAAAGTATCTTCGGCGGCAGTAAGAACAACAGGGTGCCAGTTGCTTTCGGGGAGATATTTTATCATGTCGAAGGGCCAATGCAAAGATGCTTTTCCCGATGGAGGCCAAAAGTATGTTATGAATAAAACCTTTTTCATTTTATACCGACAAATCTTATAACAGATGCTTCACCCTGGTGAAATTCACCCTCTGACAATAAAATGTTTTCTTCCAGAAGCAATTCGTGATTAAATATCGAAAAGTTTTTACTAATTTGCTCAACAGAACAAAGCAGCTCCAAGTCTTGTGGCCCGCCGGATGACTTGCCAAGCTGGTTTTTTGAGAAAAGTTCTAAAATGATTTTTCCGCCTTTTTTCAAAGCTTTAGAACAATTCATATAAAAGATTCCACATTCATATTCGTTCATGTGAAGAAAAATAATTCCCACAGCATCATATCTGTCTTTTGGAAAATTGTAAGAAAGAATATCACCAACTTGATAGTTTATAGAAGCATGATTTTGTGCAGCCAACCTCAATGCTTTTTCTTTAGCTATTGTGCTTGAATCTATTGCATCAACCTGCCAGCCAAGCTTTGCTGCATAAACGGCATTTCTGCCCTCACCTTCACCAAGCATAAGAATTCTTCCAGCTTTCAGCTTCTCAATCTGCTCTTTGAAGAATTGATTAGGCGAAGTTCCGTAAACATAGTCTTTAATTGAGTATCTTTCGTCCCAAAAATTTTTCATTAACATCTGATAATTGTTGCTAACCTTTTATTACAAAGTTAAAAATAAAATTGAGCTAAGTGAAACTAAAACACAACAATTGTTTGTTTTTAATCTTAGATTTAATGTACAAAAACATTAATTGATTCAATTACTAAAAAAGGATAATAAATGCTCATAGATATTGCAACGGCATCGCCGCCCTATAAAGTTTCTCAAACTGCTGCTTCAGAGGAACTTAAAAAAAGAATGGGAGCAAGACCTGCTGTTTCGAGAATGATAGATGCTGCTTCCGCTCACTCAGGAATTGAATCGCGTTATATTGTAATGCCGGATGCTGACCTAAATGCTGAGAATAAATTTTATTCAATTAACGGAGAATATATTAGTCCCGATACTCAAACGAGAATGAACGAGTACGAAAGCTGGTCTAAAAAACTTACTGTAAATGCTGTTGGTGAATTATTCAAAAAAAATAATGTTGATCCGAAGAGTATAGATCGTTTAATTACAATTTCGTGCACGGGGTTCTTTGCGCCGGGTCTTGATTATCATATTGTAAATGAGTTTCGAATTCCCAAAAGCGTTAAAAGAACAAACATTGGATTTATGGGTTGTGCAGCGTCTCTAATTGGTTTTAATTCTGTTTTAGAGTCAATGAATTCTGCCAATAATAATGGCTCAATTGCATTATTAGTTTCGGTTGAGCTATGCAGTCTTCATCTACAAACCGAACCAACGCGGGATAATATTTTAGCCAATATGATTTTTGCCGATGGATGTGCAGCAGCTTTGTTCTCTAATGGTAAGTCAAATTCATTAAAGCCAAAATTTAAATTGCTAAGCACATCATCATACTTGTTTGATAACTCATCAACATTTATGGGATGGAAGATTGGTAATTTTGGTTTTGAAATGTCTCTTTCTCCTGAACTTCCCAAAATAATTCTTGAATCGGCTGTTCCCACACTTGAAAATATTTTAAGGGAAAATAATATCAAGAAAGAAGACATAAAGCATTGGGCTTTGCATCCTGGCGGTCGGGCAATTTTGGACGCACTTCAAAAAGGATTAAACTTAGCCGAGGAACAAATGCACCTATCAAGAAAAGTTTTAAGAAATTTTGGAAACATGTCTTCAGCATCAATACTTTTTGTGTTAAAGGAAATTATCGATTCACAGACAGTTGAACCGGATGAATATTGCTGTGCAGTTGCTTTTGGACCTGGATTAACAATGGAAGCAGCCTTAATGAAGGGCATATAATGTTTTTAAAAAAATATTCTCAGCCGGAATTAATGGATGACTTTTCTATCCAGGATGAAAGAGTAGATTTAGCATTACGCGAGCTACGGCTTATCAATTATTTTCTCGGTGGAAATAAAGGATCGAAGCGCGGTGTTTTAAAAATGATTTCAAACTTACCAAAGGATAAAATTTATCTTCTCGACGCAGGTTCAGGTTCTTCGGATGTTTTGGACGACTTAAAAAAGAAGCATAAATCGGTTCGGGTTATTTCGCTTGATAGAAATAAAAGAGTCTGTAATTTTATAAAGAAGAACAATAATTTTAAGCCGATGGTTGTTTGTGCTGATGCCTTCAATTTACCGTTCAAGAATAAATCAATTGATATTATTCACACCTCGCTATTTCTTCATCATTTTAACTGTCAAAACTTAAAAAATATTTTGAGCAGGTTTAATGATGTGGCAAAGCAAGGAATAGTGATTAATGATCTCAGGCGATCTTTACTTGCATTCCTTGGCATCAAAATTCTCACAATGCTATTTTCTAGAAGCGAATTGGTTAGGAGCGATGCACCGATATCGGTTAGAAAAGGATTTATCAAATCGGAGCTAACGGATTTATTGAAAGAAATGAATTTCGCCAATTATGAAATTGGAAGAAAATGGGCATTCCGGTGGGTAATTACCGCACATTTATAATCCCTACTATTCAAGCAAAACCAATTAATGCAGCATGAAATAGCGGTCATTGGCGGTGGTCCCTCAGGTTCAACAGCGGCGATTTATCTTGCCGAATTTGGTTTTGATGTATGTCTCATCGAAAAGAAAATTTTTCCGCGTGAAGTTCTTTGCGGTGAATTCCTTTCTCGAGAGGTTGTAAATAATCTTAAAGAATTAAATATGTTCAGCGACTTCTTAAACCTGAATCCAAATCCAATAAATTCTTTCGCGTTGTTTTACGATAAAAAAGAAATTTCCACACAATTGGATTTTCAAGCTTATGGATTAAAGAGATCTGCATTTGATAATCTTCTTTTAATGAATGCTAAGGCAAAAGGGGTAAAAGTATATCAGCCGTATGAAGTTTCTGAAATTATTAAAAAAGATAGCGGGTATAAGTTGAGTTTGAAATCATCGGTTCAGTCCTCTCAAATAATTAATTCCAGATATGTTATAGCCGCTTATGGAAAAAGAAACCATCTCGATGCAAAGCTGAACAGAAAGTTCGTCTCGTATAAATCAAATCTGAATGGAATAAAATATCATGTTAACAAAAAGTTTTTAAGAAATGTTAAAGATGATCAAATTCAAATCTTTTCTGCTGATGGAATTTATTGCGGCGTAAACTCTGTCAGCAATGAAGAGGTAACGTTTTGCTTTTTAGAAGATAGAGACGGTATATCAAGAACGCCGGTACAAAGTTTAGAGAGATTAGTAAACAGTAACAGCTCCTTCAAATCTCTCTTCAGTTTGGGAATAGGGAATGTGTTTTTATCAAATCGTGTATATGGTTCGGGAGATATATTCTTCGGTCGAAGGGGTAGGGTTGAGAATGGAATATTTATGATTGGAGATGCTGCGCAAGTTATTACTCCACTTGCCGGAGACGGAATCAGCATGGCAATGGATTCGGCTAAGCTGCTGGCAAATTTATTTAATAATAAAAAACAGAAGCATATTTCCGATGCTGGATTATACGAAATGTACAACGGTGAATGGCAAAAGTGTTTTGAGAGGAGATTAAAGACAGCACTATTCATTCAAAAAGTATTATTCAAGAAAGCCGGTAGAAGGATTGGTCTGAGCGGTTTACGATATTTTCCGCAAGCATTAAATTATTTTATAAAGAAAACGCGGGGATGAATTGTTTATACCTCTTGAATTACATTCAAAATCAGAATAAAGTTTGATATATTAAAACGAGTCATAAAATAATTTTTAACAAATAGCCGTGACTATAAAATTAAAAAACCTGGACAAATTCATCGTGGTAGGGGACCGCGTTTTGATCCGTCCTGAAGAAGACAGCTCCAAAACAGCCAGTGGCTTATATCTTCCCCCTGGAGTTTCTGAAAAGGAAAAAATTCAAAGCGGGTACATTCTTAAAGTTGGGCCCGGTTATCCCACAGCTTCTAACATGGATGAAGAACCGTGGAAGGAAGCAAAAGAAAAAGTAAAGTATATCCCGCTTCAAGCAAAAGAAGGTGATCTAGCAATTTTCCTTAGAAAAGAAGCTTTTGAAATTGAATTTGAAAAGGAAAAACTTCTTATTGTGCCTCAATCGTCTGTTTTGTTATTGATAAGAAACGATTTTCTTGATATGATATAAAAAAAGCCGCTCTTACAGCGGCTTTTAATTTGGCGGTCCCTCTTCTGAAAATTTACATAAAGAGCGAAACTAATTTTTCTAATACACTTGTCTTCTTTGCATCAGAATCCACATTAGTTTTTCTATCATCATCCAAACCTTTATCATTAAGTTCTAAATCATCAAAGTCATCATCGTGTGCCATATCAATGTACATCTCTAATGTTTCTTCATCTTCATCTCCAACTACCGGCATGCCTATTTGTAGGCACTGATCGATAAGCTGGTCTCTTCTCGTTTGTCTAACTTTCTCATACGTGTCTTTGCGTTTATCATTCATTTGAGGGACCAATATTTTTTATAACAATTTTTATTCCCACCAATCAACAATTTCGAATCTTGATGATTTAAGTTTTGCTTTAGCATTTGCTAATGCCTGAGAACTGTAGAAGAAACTTGCATTACCTGTTGATTGAATATCGACATTAGTTCCAGCCAATATTGTGCCACCATAAATTCCACCGTTCCCAGTTACCTTGCATTCAATTGATGAATTTTTATAAACAAGAACTATACCTCTGAAAGTGGAATTACCGGCCATTGACAGATTTCCGTTCACGATCATTATACCGTCACCCTGGAATCCGCCTGTGAGATTTACATTGCCAGTCACGTAAGTAATTTTAGGTTCACTTGGAGTGCCATATTCACCCGCTGAATTGTATGTACCAGATGGTATGGTTATGTCAGCTGCAAAGATTAGTGCTTCTGTTACTGCTAACCAATCAGTGGTGTCGGAAACGGATCTTATACTGGGCGTACCACCTGCCCCAAGAATGTCATTGAAAATTTTTGGCTTAATGTTATTTATAAAATAAGCACTATCTGCAGGACTGTCTAGTCCCACTCCCGGAACCGGAGGATTAGGACCAGGGCTTCCATCAGTGTTATGGTCATTCCCATCGATATCCATATTCCCATTTAAATTTAAATTTAAACTTGTTGCATTAATGTACATCGCGGAATTTATTGTCGGCATTTTTACAGGGGTTCTTTTCGCAAAAACAAAACTTCTATGTTCAGTGCCATAAAATCTTGCAGAAGATATAATATTTAATGAACTATCTGGTCCAGAAATATTAATATCATATTTTCCACCCATAACTGAATTATCTTCAAATTCTCCAGCTAAATTTTTATTTCTTCTTAATTTCTCCAAATAAATCTCAATGCCAGTATTGGCTATAAGTCTCGCCTGAGTTTTTTTGAAAAAATTTACCGAGTTATCTACTTCTTGTGATGAATTAGAACTTAGGTTTGCCTTTAATATTGAAAGTAAAGCAGCAACTCCTATTACAATAATTAATAATGCTTTTCCCATTTTTAAATACTCCTTGGTTTAATTGTCAATTCCCAGTAGGTAAATAAATATCTATTGTTTCCTCTTGAATCCTTAACCATATCAGCTGATTCAACGAAAAATTCAGCATTAACATATTTTACACTATCTAAATTTGCGGTTGATATTCCTTTATCATTAAGATATTCGAAATTTATATCAACCAATCCTAATGAGGGACCTTTGGATGTATCATTATTCACAACTCGATATAAAATTTTATCTCTAGGATTAGTAGTATTCAGAACAGCAAGGGAATCGCTTAATTGATAAGTAATGACATCAACCACACCGTTCAAATCAATGTCAGCATAGAATGATATTTTTTTTGGTTGAGCTGTGATGACTGCGGTTTCAATCTTTCCAAAACCAATTTTTCTGAGATCAAAACTTATAATATCAGCAAGTGTTTTTGCATTTTGCTGAAGGCGAAGCTCGGAATCTGAACTAAATTTTACATTTGAAGAGTAAATGTTCAAATTCAGCATAACCAGTATTACCATTGCGCCAATTACTGAGGCACCTAATAGATCTAATAAAGTACTCATAACTACTTCAATGTAAAAATGAATGATAGACTAATTTGATTTTTCATATAAGGGCTCGATACGGTGACGGTTGCCTTTTTATAAAAAGTTTGAGTTGTAACAACTTGATCTGGATTATCCCCATTTACATATTGAACACTACATGACACATTATAATTTTCAGCATGAGGTGCGCTTACAATCTTTGTGTAATTATTAAAATCATCTATATCATTAAAGTTTGGATATGTTTCCCATCCACCTGGTCCTAAGCTACCCGCAGGTGTTAAGCTTGCAGTATTAGTGGTTGGAAAATCAACTGTTGCTGCATCAAATGCCCGTACTTTCATTTCTTCAATTAAGTCATCAGCTAAAGAAAATGCAGTTAGAACAACTTTATTTTCTATTTCGGTTGTTGAATTACTCAAAACCACCCCATTAAAGTTTAAAGCTGATAATGCCAGGATTAGCATTGCCCCAAATGACAAAAGCGATTGTACATTACCCATTTTTTCTCTCTCTTTTTTCTTTCATAGTGTGCCAGAGTTTTTCAATATCTATTCCGAGAAAAAAGTCTGAAAAATTTTTTTTATTCAAGGAAAATCATTTTAAGATGGGTGAGACTGACAGATGTTATTCGGTAATTCTTACAAAAGATCTGTAAGTGAATAAAAGTGATACACAATTTTAAAGAGTGTCTCACATGCTCGTAATTGAGAAAGATGATGTAGTACAGAAGGCATAAAAATTTTAAATAAATTTTTATTCCAACCACGAAACAATTTCAAAAGAACCTGTCCCTGGGTACATGGGAGGTGAACTGAACATTAACCGCTCATCGTAACGATAACGTTTTGAGAAACCATGGTTAATGGTTGAACCGCTGAAAGTACCAACAGCTTGCCGTGTGTTTTGAATGATACCACCGAGAAGATTTATACTTCCACTTACAGGTCTTGTGCTGTAATTTTCTGCTCCAAATCCTTTTGATTCGCTGTAAATTGAGCCGTGAATATCAATGCTGTTGTTGTTAACAGCATTATCGGTAACATAAATTTCGTTCTTTGCTATTATTCCAAGCATATCCTCAGAAGTTGGGTCTACCCTCGGATCTGTATCATAGGTTATGTTATCGTCAAGATAAATTCTTCCTTTACCGCTGCTGCCTGAAGCTACAACAGAATATTGCCCTTTAACTTTACCTTGTAATCTGACAACGGCATCTTTTGCAAAGATAACTCCATTTGGTGCAAAGCTGCTGGTAAGGTATGTTGTAACAGATCCATTAAAAGTATATTTAATTTTTATGCTGTCAACTGTAAAAGTCATGTAAACTGTATCCTGACCAGTAAATTTGTGACCGCCTGCATCTGCGGCATTTTCAATTGGTGTTAAGCCATCAGTTGGTAAAGGTAGATTAACACCCTTCTCGAATCCACCATAAAACTTTGGTTTACTGCTGCTTGGATTTTTAACAATATTTCTTTTTGTAGTTGCTTTTCCCCAATAAACAGGGTTCCCGCTTACTCTAAGGTAATCTTGTGTATGGAATGGACCCCAAACTGTATCGCCAGTTATCCACCAAATTGTACCTCCCTCGCTAATTGAGTAATAAGCAAATTTTGAAAATTTGCTGGGTTGTAAGGTAACCACTACGGTGCTTGTAACATCTTCCAAAATACCGAGGTTTGATAATCGTTTTACAGTTCCTGTAGAGGTAATTTGCCTTATATTTTTAATTACCGGAGGCAAAATTTCTACACTCACATTTAAAATGCCATTTTGATAACTAAGGTTATTATACCCCGCTGTCCAAGTGGGATCGAAGTATATTCGGTTCGAGGCCATATTTGCGCCCGCAGCAGCAATATCATGGGCTACCGTTTCTGCGTAGTAATCAGTAAGATTATCTACTGCACGGGTTGATAAACCGCCGAAATTTTTACCTATTGCTAGGAATATTAAGCTGAAACCAACAACTAAAAATAAAGCTGCTTTACCTGCCATCTCTTATTTCCTTACCTGTTTCTTAAATTGCGTGCAACTAAACGTATCTGCCGCCAAAAAGCGGATGAATATTGTTCATTATATCCCGCCGTATTTTCAACTGTAAGATTAATTTCAATTGTATATACTTCACTTGGAACTATAATCGGCAAATTGATTGTGTCTCCAAGTGCATCAAAATATATCAGCTTGAATTGTGTAACACCAAGGTTAATACCTGTAGGTGTTTCGTTGTTTACTACTCTGTATAAAAATCTGTCTCTCGGATTGGGTGTTTGCGTAAGTTCGGAAGTAGGACCCAAGTAATAATAAATACTATCGACATTTTCCAGACCATTTTCTGCAATATCGGTTAAAAATTTTATTCTAGTTGAATCTGCAAGTAAAATGGATTTTGAAGGATCGGGAATTTTTTTCCAATCGGCACAATAACCGATCTTTCTAAAATCATTTTCGAGTACTTTTGCAGTAACCGAAAGATTTTGCTGCAAGCTTAGCTCACCGCCGTTATTGTAAACATTTTCAACCGCTGAGCTATTCATTCTGAAAAGAATGAGCATTATTAATCCACCGATTAAAATCGAACCTGCAAGGTCAATTATATCACTAAAACCCATTTCTTTACCTTATTATCTAAAGTGAAAATAACTGTAAACAGATGATAACTTAACAGTATCTTGTTCATTCGGATCCTTAGCACTTTTCATTGATGGACTAGTTACAGAAACATCAATTCTCTTATGCCATGTTCTAACACCTGAAACAACCGATGGATTTGTTTCGGAAACATACTTTACTGTGCAATCTATATCGAAGATGGCAAAGGCCTTGGAATCGATTTTAATCGTATCACGCTTATGAAATCCATTAAAATCATCAAAATCATTAAAATATGGGTAATATTCTCCACTTGCTGCACCCAAGGGGGGAGGAGTAAGTTGAGTTAAACTTGTAATTGCATTTTCGGAACCGGCGAGGTCGAATGCTTTACCGTTAGCTTCTTCGATAATAGATGTTCCGAGTGATATAGCAAGTACGCCAAATTTTGTGTTATAGAGAACACTGCTGGTATTCAAAAACTTACCATTTATACCAAGTATCGTTATTGATAACAACAACATTGCGCCAGCAGCTAACATAGTATGGCCAGTACTCATTATTCATCATCCTTCTAATTGTAGGCAATTTTAAGTTTTATTTCAGCATGTAATTTTTTACTTCTTACTTGTAATTTTTTAGCATGCCAATTTTCCATACATTTATTCACTTAACTATGCAAATGTTATGCAGATAATAATGAGATTTTGATTATTCATTTCAAGTAAAAACCAAATTTAAAATGAGACTGTCTTAGGATGTACCAAAAAATTGACTTATTAAAATGAATTAGTTACCTGCATGGTGTACCTTTTTTCCAAGATAAATTTTTTTCTAAAAATGATGCAGTTACATAATTACATCCACATCGACTTTTGTATGAAAGAAGATGATCGCATCAAATGATTTTCTTCGTTATGATATTACTAAACATCTTCATACATTTTATTAAACATTATTTAAAACTGATTATAGGGTGGGAAAAGTGGTCATAAGGGACATGGCTAAACTAAATGATTTCTAGGTATTAGGTAACTTTAATATGTTTTTATTAATTTTATCAATAATAAACATTGCGCATTTTTATTTTTAACAGAAAAGTAAAGGTAAAAACATGACATCTAATTTTGAAATGATAAAAAAGCATTACGCATCCTATCGGAGGAAACTACAGCATGTAAGAAAAGTGCTTAACCGCCCCTTAACTTACGCTGAAAAAATTCTTTACAGTCATTTGTGGGAAAAAGCTGATGAAGAATATAAGCGTGGAAAAGATTATGCTGAATTAGCTCCCGATAGAGTTGCAATGCAGGATGCAACAGCTCAAATGGCATTGCTTCAGTTTATGTCGGCCGGAAGAAAAACAACGGCAGTTCCTTCAACAGTTCACTGCGATCATCTAATTCAGGCTCAAGTTGGTGCTAAAAACGATTTGCTGAAAGCAAATGTAGAGAACAAAGAAGTTTATGATTTTCTTGAAAGCATTTCACGAAAATTTGGAGTTGGTTTTTGGAAACCCGGTGCAGGAATAATTCATCAAGTTGTTTTGGAGAATTATGCATTTCCCGGCGGAATGATGATCGGAACTGATTCTCACACTCCAAATGCGGGCGGTCTCGGAATGATTGCAATTGGAGTAGGTGGTGCAGATGCTGTTGATGTTATGTCAGGTATGCCCTGGGAATTAAAATGGCCTAAAATTATTGGAGTGAAGTTAACTGGTAAAATGTTTGGCTGGACTTCTCCTAAAGATGTAATATTGAAGCTCGCAGGAATTCTTACTGTAAAAGGCGGCACCGGCGCAATCGTTGAATATTTTGGCGATGGAGCCGGAACAATATCTTGCACAGGCAAAGGAACCATATGTAACATGGGAGCCGAAATCGGCGCGACGACATCAGTATTTCCGTTTGATGAGAAAATGGCTGCTTACTTAAGAATAACTGGTCGGGTTGATGTTGCTGCTTTAGCTGAAGGTCTTGCTGATGAACTGACGGCAGACAGAGAAGTTCTGATGAATCCTGAAAAATATTATGATCAGATTATTGAGATTGATTTGAACAAGCTTGAACCGCATCTCAACGGTCCATTCACCCCAGATAAAGCTTGGCCAATTTCTGAGCTTAAAAAAGCAGTGAGGGAAAATGATTATCCCGATACAATTAAAGTTGCGTTGATTGGAAGCTGTACAAATTCAAGTTATGAAGATATTGATCGCTCGGCATACATTGCAAAACAAGCTTTAGCAAAGGGATTAAAAGCAAAATCACAGTTCACAATTACCCCGGGATCCGAACAAGTTAGAGCAACAATTGAACGAGATGGACAGTTAAAAACTTTAGAAGAGTTTGGTGGAATGATTCTCGCCAACGCATGCGGACCATGTATCGGAATGTGGAAGAGAATGGATGTTAAAACCGGTGAACGGAATACGATTGTAACTTCGTTCAACAGAAATTTTGCAAAGCGTAATGACGGTAATCCGGAAACTTTAGCGTTCGTTGCAAGTCCGGAAATTACAACTGCACTTGCAATTGCCGGAAGCTTATCATTTAATCCTTTAACCGATGAGCTGGTTAATGAAAAAGGTGAAAAAGTAAAACTCGAACCTCCGAAAGGCGAAGAACTTCCTCTTAATGGATTTGATAAAGGAGAAAGTGGTTTCATTCCGCCGTCAGAGGACAGTTCCAAAGTTGAAGTGAAAGTAAAGCCCGACAGCGACCGGCTTCAACTGCTTAAACCATTTGAGCCGTGGGATGGAAAAGATTTTGTTGATCTGCCGGTACTTTTGAAAGCAAAAGGAAAATGCACAACCGACCATATTTCAATGGCTGGACCGTGGCTCAAGTATCGAGGACATCTTGATAATATTTCCAACAATATGTTTATTGGTGCTTTGAATGCCTACAACAATGAAACAGGAAAAGTAAAAAACATTTTCACCGGTGAATTAAAATCCGTTCCTGAAGTTGCAAGAGATTATAAAGCCGGAGGAATCGGCTGGGTGGTTGTTGGAGATGAAAATTATGGTGAAGGTTCGAGTCGTGAGCATGCTGCGATGGAGCCGAGATTTCTCGGCGGTAAAGCAATCATAGTTAAGAGCTTTGCGAGAATTCACGAAACAAACTTGAAGAAGCAGGGAATGCTGCCGCTTACATTTACAAATCCAGCTGATTATGAAAAGATAAAAGAAGATGATAGAGTGACTTTAAAAGTTTCGGAATTAGCTCCAGACAAACAAGTGAAAATGATTTTAAAACATGCAGATGGAACAAGTGAAGATATCCTTTTGAATCATACTTTCAATGAAGCTCAAATAAAATGGTTCAAAGCCGGCAGTGCGCTTAATTTAATTGCGGCATCCCAGAAATAAATTTAATGTCAAGTGAGACTCACTTTTATGGTGAGTCCCACATTTTTTAACGAATGGACATACAGAAATACCTACCAGCCAAAGAGCATTTATTAGGTGGCAGGTTGATGTCCCACCTATTCTCTTATTTTCCTCACTCAATAATTGTAAATTTAATTATCCATTTAATAATGTAATTTTTTAATGACATTTCTTAACCCCGCAGTTCTATTTGGGCTTATCACCGCTTCGATCCCAATTCTGATTCATCTTTTTAATTTGCGAAAGCTGAAGAAGATTGAGTTCAGCACGCTTGCTTTTCTGAAAGAGCTTCAGAAGAATAAGATCCGGAAAGTCAAATTGAAGCAGTGGATTCTTCTTGCGCTTCGTGTTCTCATCATTTTGTTTCTTGTTATGGCTTTTGCTCGCCCAACTTTAAAGGGACTTGCGATAGGCGGAACAACTTCAGCAGCAAAAACCACCGCAGTGTTTATTATTGATGACACTTTCAGCATGAGCGTGATTGACAATCAAGGTTCGCTTCTGAATCAAGCAAAGTCGACAGCGAAAAATTTGCTAAGGAATTTTCAAGAAGGTGATGAGGCTGCTTTAATTTTAGTTTCGCAATCAGAAAGCAGCGAAATTAATATTTCTAAAAGTGTCGTTGATATTCAAAAATCAATTGATGCGATTGAACCATCTTATCAATCAGTCATTATACATAATGCAATGACAAAAGCCGTACAAATTCTTTCTCAATCAAAAAATTTCAATAAAGAAATTTATATTCTCTCAGATTTTCAATTCGGTCGCTTGGCTGATGAAAAAACTATAAGCGATTTCAGCCAAGTTTTAGATGAGAGAGTAAGAATTTATGCAGTAGGTTATTCTGGCAAGGAAATTCTTAATCTTGGAGTTGATCATATTAAAGTCAACACTCAAATATTTGAAAAACAGAAGCCGATCAATTTTAGTGTTACGGTTACAAATTATTCGAACAAAAATGTTGATAATGTAATCGTTTCTCTTTTCATAAATAATGAAAGAAGCGCGCAGGTCAGCACTAATTTAAGTGCAGGCGAATCGAAATTGCTTAATGTTGAAGCAGCAATTAAATCTACCGGCTTTATCAGCGTGTTTGCCGAAATTGAAGATGATGAAATTCTTCAGGACAATCGAAGATATTCAAGCGTTTTTGTCCCCGATAACATTCCTATAATTATTTTCACCGACGAGCCAAGTGATTCGCGGTTTGTTGAACTTGCATTAACTGCCATTGAAAATCGGAGCACATTTGTTATCTCAAAGAAAAATTTGAACGAACTATCTGCATATGATTTGAAAAAGTATGAAGTGGTGATTGTAATTGGTTCTCAAAACTTAAACACTGTTGATAAGTTGAGGAACTATCTGTATGAAGGAGGAAGCTTATTCATAGCGCCGGGGTCAAAATCTAACTTAATCACGTATCAGAAAGTACTGAATGAAGTTGGTTTGCCTTCTCCAGGTGCTGCTGTTGGGAAAATTGGTGAGCAGACAAATTTATTTTTATTTGAAAATACCGACCTCGATCATCCTGTATTTCAGGATATTTTCACTAATAAGGAGAAAACGAAAATTGAATCGCCTGAAATTTATTCTTACTTTAAAATTAATACTCAAGGCAAAGGACGAAGCATCATCACTCTGCAAGATGGCTCTTCATTTTTAGGCGAATATAAAATTAAAAATGGAAAAATATTTTTACTGAGCTCATCTCCGATCCTAAGCTGTAACAATTTTCCGCTCAAAAGTATTTTTGTTCCGTTGATGAATAAATCAGTTCTCTACCTTGCTTCAAAAGATAAGAATGAGACAAGCGTTCTTGCTGGAGAGGACATAAGAATTGATGTTCGAGGAAAAAGCATTTCGCAATTAAAATTGCTAAAGCCGGATAACGTTGAAGATTTTCTTACCTTAAATCAAAGCGATGGAAATGCCTTTGTTAAGTATGATAAGGCAAATCTAGTGGGTAATTATAAAATTGCTTCAGGTACTAAGATAATTGATGAAGTTTCCGTTAATGCCGATCCTCTCGAATCAAAAGTAAAATATCTTGATAAAGCTGAGATTGATTCCTACATGAGTGAAATAAATTTCAAAGGAAACTTCTTCTGGTTGAACAAGGAAGAGAACATCGGCGATGCAATATTAAAAGCAAGATTTGGTTCCGAGCTTTGGAAATATTTTTTGCTTGCAGCACTACTGCTTGCATTTGTAGAAATGCTGGTTGCACGCAATGCCAAAAAGGAATTGGTTGAAGTGAGTAAATGAATGGTTTTTTTGTCATGCTGAATTTATTTCTCCGAAGGAGTCCTTCGGACAGCATCTAAGGTTTTGTTTTATAGATCCCGAAACAAGTTCGGGATGACTAATATATAATTTTTCAAATTCAGACAGATGAAATTTTTTTAATGATTGAGATTCAAAAGAAAAATATAGAGAGAACAATTTTAGTTGCTCTGAATACGAAAGAAATCAAGCGTGAGATAGTGGAAGAGCATCTTGATGAGCTTGAGGAATTAGCACGCACCGCAGGTGCTGAAACGATAATTAAAATCATACAAGATAAATACTCTGCTGATCCGGCATTCTACATTGGCAAAGGAAAAGCCGAAGAACTATCCTCTCTCGTAGAAATAAATAATATAGATCTCGTAATTTTTGATGATGATCTTTCGGCAGTGCAGGTTAGAAATCTTGAACGGCTCATCAACAGAAAAATTGTTGATAGAAGCGGGCTGATCCTCGATATTTTTGCTTCTCGTGCCAAAACCAAAGAGGCAAAAACACAAGTAGAGCTTGCACAGCTTCAATATTTGTTGCCAAGATTAACACGTGCATGGACTCACCTATCGAAACAATACGGTGGAATTGGAACTAAAGGTCCCGGTGAAACACAGATTGAAACTGACCGAAGAATTATTAGAAACCGAATTAGTCATCTAAAAGAAAAACTGCAAAAAATTGAATCCGAGAGAGAAATTCAAAGCAGAGGCAGAGCAGATTTAATTAGAATCTCATTGGTTGGTTATACTAACGCCGGTAAATCCACGCTGTTTAACCTGCTTACAAAATCTGATGTGTTCGCTGAGGATAAGCTGTTTGCGACTTTGGATTCTACAACACGGATTTACAATCTTAACAAACAAAAATTATTACTGAGCGATACGGTCGGCTTCATTCGAAAGCTTCCCCATCATTTAGTTGCATCATTTAAGAGCACGTTAAATGAAGTGCGAAGTGCCGATGTAATTCTTCATATAATCGATTTTGCTCATCCTTACTTTGCTGATCACATCGATGTAGTTGAAGAAACTTTGGCCGAGCTTGGCTGCAAAGACAAAGCTGCTTTGAAAGTATTTAACAAGGTTGACATTGTAAAAGATAAAAGTAAAATTGATTTTGTAAAAAACAGATACGAGAATTCAGTCATTATTTCTGCAGAGCGGGGAATTAACATCTCATCATTAGAAAAAAAACTGCTTGAAATGATTGAGCATTGTTTTGTTCATGATACGATTGAGATAGATATTCAAAATTCAAAGCTGGCATCAAAAATTCATTCCATAGCAAAAGTGTTATCAACGAAATACTTTGACAGCATAATGAAAATCACGTACAAAGCAAATAAAGAAAATGCTGAAAAGATTAGGAACATAGTTCAAAGTCAAAAATAATTTTATCTAGCGTCTGGTATCAAACTCTGCATTTTGCGGAGTAAACATCCAGTCTGCCTGAGGTGGACAAGCGCCCAGTATCTAGCATCCAACTTCCTATATATCACCGTTAATTCTTAAATTTAACCTCACAATATTTCATTTCTTTTTGGAGAACTTTAATGTCGATCATTTTAGATGGCTCAAACCTCACAGTTGAAAAGCTCGTTCAAATTGCCCGTCACAAGGAAAAAGTAGAATTAAGTAAAGAAGCATTTGAGAGAATAAAAATCTGCCGCGCAATGCTTGAACAAAAGCTCGCAGCTAAGGAAATTATGTATGGTACAAACACAGGTATCGGTGAATTTTCAGAAGTAGTTCTTAATGATGAGCAAGTAAAAGATTTTCAGAAATATCTTATTTACAATCACGCTGCCGGAATTGGCGAACCAATGCCGCTAGAGTATGTGAGAGGAGCAATTGCAGGCAGAATAAATGTACATGCGCACGGAAACTCTGGATGCAGACCGGAGATCACTTTGACTTTAGTTGAAATGCTGAACAAAGATGTAATCCCTGTCGTTTGTGAAAAAGGATCAGTCGGTGCATGCGGTGATTTAGCTCCAATGGCACAGCTTGCTCTGACACTGATGGGCGAAGGAGAAGCTTTTTACAAGGGTGAAAGACTACCTGGGAAAAATGCTTTTGTAAAAGCTGGAATTAAAATTCCCGGACTTCAAGCACGAGATGGACTTGCAACAATTAACGGCTCAAATTTTATAACTGCAATGAGCGCTTTGCATCTTTACGATATAAATCGTTGGTTGAAACAGGCAGAGATTGCAGCAGCGATGACTCTCGAAGCTCTTCATGCAAATATGAAACCTTATGATGTGCGGCTTCATAAGCTGCGCGGATTTGCCGGTGCAGAAAGAAGCTCTATCGCAATTAAAAAATGTATTGAGGGAAGCGATCTTCTCACAGGAAAGATAAAACAGAAAATTCAGGATGCATACTCGATGCGTTCAACTCCTCAAGTAATCGGCGCTGCGCATGATGCGGTCGCCTTCGCCAAGCAGCAAATCGAAATCGAGTTGAATGGCGTTGGAGATAATCCTATTTTTATTCCCGAAGATAAGCTCACATTAACAGGCGCCAACTTTCAAGGAAGTCCTGTCTCTTTACCGATGGACATGGTCGGAGCGGCAGTAACCATGGTCAGTGTTCTTTCAGAAAGAAGAATGAACAGATTGAATAATCCGGCATTGAGTGTCGGCTTGCCCGCATTTCTTACAAAAGGTGCGGGAATGTTTTCCGGTTTGATGCTTAGTCAGTACACGGCCGATATGATGATCGTGGAGCAAAGAATTTTATCTATGCCGGCTTCGATACAATCGATTCCCGCTGCCGCCGATCAAGAAGATTTTGTTTCTATGGGAATGAATACAGCGATTAAGAATGCTCAGATACTTGATAACGCATACGGAATTTTGGGAATTGAATTTATGGCTGCTGCTCAAGCACTTGATTTTCGAGATCACAAAACTGGCGAAGGAGTTGCAAAAGCCAAAGAAGTTATTCGTAAGCACGTTGAATTCCTTGATGTTGATCGACCATTGTACCCCGACCATAACAAAATGAAGGAGCTTGTGGAATCTTGCGGGATACTTGAGGAAGTTGAAAATTTAGTGGGAAAGTTGGAGTAAGATATTTTCTCGCAAAGACGCTAAGTCGCAAAGAATTACAAATGAATGAAAATGAAATAGCAAAAATAATAGTTGACTGTTGCTTTAAAGTGCATATGGAGATTGGACCTGGATTGTTAGAGTCTGTTTATGAAGAAATTCTAGCTTTTGAGTTAAGTAAACGAAACTTAAAAATTGAGCGTCAAAAAGGAATTCCCGTTATTTATAATGAACTGAAAATGGATTTGGGATTTAGGGCAGATTTAATAGTGGAGAATAAAGTCATTATTGAATTAAAATCTATAGAGGCAATTGCGCCAGTCCACAAGAAACAATTACTAACTTATTTAAAAATCGCAAATCTAAAACTCGGGCTATTAATAAATTTTAATGAGGCTCTAATTAAGGATGGGATACATCGTATCGTAAATAATTTGTAATATCTCGCTAAGACGTTTAGTAAATTACTTTGCGGCTTTGCGTCTTAGCGCGAAATTGTTTTTCTAACCAATATGAGTTGATTTTATGGAAATAGTATATTTAGTCATAGCTCTAGTAACCGGCTTCATTCTTTCATGGTTCATAAGTTCGTCAAAAATAAAAACTCTGGGCAATGAAAACAGCAAGCTGCTTGAGAGAAGTGGTTTGTTGGAAAAAGAGAAGGAAGCTCAGTCAGCAGAACTTAAAAGTGAGCGAGGGAAAGTAATTGAGTTAAATAGTTCTCTTGCGTCACTTAATTCTGATTATTCAAACCTTCAACAAAAGTTAAGTGAACAAAAAGCAGAAATTGAACAGCTTCAAGAAAAATTCACGAAGGAGTTTGAAAATCTTGCCAATAAAATCTTTGAGGAAAAAGGAAAAGCGTTTACTGAAACAAACAAAGTGAATCTAACACAAATTCTTGATCCGCTTAAAGAAAGAATTAAAGATTTTGAAAAGCGAGTCGAAGAGAGCAACAAAGATAATATTGATAGACATGCTTCACTTAGGCAGCAGCTTCAGATGTTAAAGGATATGAATCAGGAGATAACTAAAGAAGCAAAAAATTTAACAGAAGCATTAAAAATGCAACCTAAAGCTCAAGGTAATTGGGGTGAAATCATCCTAGAAAGCATTCTTGAAAAATCCGGTTTGGTGAAAGGAAGGGAGTACGTAATTCAGGAAAGTATGACAACTGAAACGGGAAAGAGATTTCAACTCGATGTTATAATTAATCTCCCTGAGAATAAAAATATAGTTATTGATTCAAAAGTTTCGCTGATTGGGTATGAAAAGTTTATTTCGTCAGAAGATGAAATTGAAAAACAAGCAGGTTTGCGTGACCATTTAGGTTCAATTCGTTCGCACATTAAAAACTTAGGTTCGAAGAACTATCAAAACTTATATCAGCTTGAGAGCTTAGATTTTGTTTTAATGTTTATGCCGATTGAACCGGCTTTTGCATTAGCTGTTCAGCAGGATCCCAAAATTTTTAACGATGCTTTTGAACAAAATATTGTAATTGTAAGTCCCTCAACTTTACTAGCTACCTTGAGAACAATTGCAAGCATTTGGCGCCAGGAAAAACAAAATAGAAATGCATTTGAAATTGCACGGCAAAGCGGAGAGCTTCTCGATAAGTTTACTGCTTTTGTAGATGATTTAATTTCGGTTGGTAAAGGATTGATTTCAGTAAAAGAAAATTATGATAAAGCAATGAATAAGCTTACTGATGGGAGAGGTAATCTAATAAGCAGAACAGAAAAAATTAAACAGCTCGGAGCGAAAGCAACGAAGTCACTTCCCCCATCACTATTAAATCGCGCTGATGATTCGGAAAGTTAAAAAATAATTAAATTTCAACAGATGTCATTCCGAATTTATTTCGGAATCTTTTTTTTAACTTTAGATGTTGAAATGAATTCAGCATGACAGAAATAAAGTTTTTTGATTAAAAAATTAGTGGAGCTGATTGGGATCGAACCGACGGTCTGTTCGTTGCGAATCCCACTGAGACTCTCCAAATTTATCCGCCTCTGGCGGAATGAGCTACAGCCCCAATCTTCAGTTATCCTAAATTACTTACTTAAAATTCAATGAACTAAGTTAGTGTCGAGCTGATCCCGACTTCGTCGCATAGGCGTCAACTTAACAACCAGGTTTTCTATCGAACATTGGTTCAGTTGTTTTGATTTTAAAACAAATTAAAGCATTATATATCATCCCTAAAGGGATTCGGTTTACTGTTTTTAACAATATATCTATAAATATTTAATCCCTATCGGGATTTATTTTTCTTCATCCCAGAGGGATGGAATATTTATAGAAATCGAAAATAATGTAGAATAAAATGCCGTAGGTATGACATATTATTAATGCTTAATTAAATCAGAAATAAAACAATTAGCCAATATTTAATCCATCAGCTAAAGGAGAATTAGATTCTCTTAGGTTGACGCCTATGCGACACAGTCGGGACTCTCCCAATTTATCCGCCTCTGGCGGAATGAGCTACAGCCCCAAACTTCAGCTATCCTAAATTACCCATTTTTAGTATTTCTTCGAACTCATCCTTTATAACCGGCATAACGGATAATCTGTTTCCTCTCTGCACCAATCTCATCTTAGATAGCTTTGGATTTGCTTTTATATCCTCAAGCGAAACTGGCTTCTTGAATTTCTTTTCAAGCCTTATATCAACCATAAACCATGGTGGATTTTTCTTCTCTGCTTTTGGATCGTAATGCACATTTTTAGAATCAAATTGGGTATGGTCGGGATAAGTTCCCTTTACAATCTCGCAGATTCCAACAACAGCATTTGGTTCTGTGTTGCTGTGATAGAATAATACTTTATCACCAATTTTCATCTCATCCCGGATGAAATTTCTTGCTTGGTAATTCCTCACACCGTCCCAATAAGTGGTCTGATTTTTAGATTTTTCCAAATCGTCAATTGAGAATTCCGAAGGTTCTGATTTAATGAGCCAAAATTTTGACATTTGAATTGCTCCAAATAATTCGTTCTAATTTTCTAAATTGCTATTCGCTTTACGTGTAAATATATTAAAACATGAATATTAATAGTAAAATATCGGTAGTTCTCTTTCTCCTGCTTTTTATGAATGCGAAAGGACAGAATGAGTCCGCATTTCAAATTGCCCGTCTAAAGTATAACGGCGGCGGTGATTGGTACAACGATCCATCTGCAGAAGTGAACTTGCTGAGGTTCGTTAGTCAAAATACTAACATTAAAGTGAAAGCGGAATATAAATTCGTTGATATTTCTTCTGAAGAAATATTTTCTTATCCGTTTTTGTTTATGACTGGTCATGGTAATGTTGTGTTCTCAAAAGACGATGCAATAAGACTCAGAAAATATTTGGAGAATGGCGGCTTTCTCTATATCGATGACGATTACAGTCTTGACAAAGCCGTGCGTCGGGAGATGAAAAAAGTTTTTCCGGAAAAAGATTTTGTTGAGCTGCCTTTTAGTCACGGCATTTACAACATCTTGTATGATTTTTCAGCCGGTCCGCCCAAAACACATAAACACGATGAAAATGTTCCACAAGGATTTGGAATTTTTATTGATAAAAGATTAGCTGTGTTCTACACATACGAGTCAAATCCAAGCGATGGCTGGGCAGATCCGGAGGTTCACCAAGATCCTCAAAACAAAAGAGAAGAAGCTTTGAGGTTTGGAACTAACGTAGTTCTTTGGGCATTATCTAATTAAAGTTTATGGGAATTGAATCTGCATATAATGAAATCATAAAAAAGCTTGAGCGCTTCTATCAAAAAGAGTTCAAAGTCATTGCAGCAATTGGAATTCAAATTGCATTTCTCCTGGCGCTGTCTTCTTTTTTCATTTTTACATTGATTGAGGTTTTTGCTAATTCAAATTCAACTGTAAGAACTATTTTTTTCGTGTTGTTTCTGATTGTTGCGATTGCCGCACTTGTTGTTCTTTTCATTCTCCCTCTGCTTAAATATTTCAAGATACTCGGAAAACCGGATTACGATAGTGTGGCAAGAAAAGTCGGCTCAAATTTTCCCGAAGTAAAAGATGAGCTGCTCAATGCTTTGCAATTAAACTCAATTCATGACAAGCAGCTTTACTCTTCTGGCTTAATCGGAGCCGCATTCATCAGGATTTATGAGAAAGTTAAGAACATATCATTCGATTCGGCGATTAGTTTTGAAAAAGTAAAAAAGCTGCTTTACTATGTTACCGGCGTATCAGTTTTCATTGTACTTCTTTTTTGGGCAATACCGGGCTTAAAAGCTGCATCCGGCAGATTACTCAACTTCAACCAGGAATTTATCCCCCCTCAGAAATTTTATTTTGAAATTTCTCCCGGCAATGCTCAAGTAACAAAAGGACAGAATGTTATAATCAAAGTTCAAGTGAAAGGAGAAAAGCCCAAAGAAGTTTTTCTTGCTTTCAAGGATATTGACCAAACTAATTTCAATCTTCAAAAACTATCGGCAGATTCATTAGGCAATTACAATTTTGAGAGACATCTGATCAGAAACACTTTTATATACTTTGCAACTGCTGAAAACATATCTGGTGATGAATACAAAATTGAAGTAATTGATAGACCGGTTATAAAAAGTTTGGAAATAACGATTAACTCGCCAAATTATTCCAAGATTCCGACAGTTCAGCAAAAAGATAATGGCAACATTACTGCACTAAATGGCAGTACGGTTAATCTTGAAGTTGCTTCTTCAAAAGAGTTATCCAAAGCAAAATTATTTTTTGGCGATTCAATTTCAGCGGAGATGAAAACTTCTGACTCGAAGGCAAGTTTAAGTTTCAGAGTGCGGAAGGATAACAGCTACCAAATTATTTTAGCTGATGAAAAGGAAAATCAAAATCTTTCGCCTATTACCTACACTATCAAAACTCTTTTTGATGCTTATCCTTCAATTGAAATGATAACTCCAAATCGTGATGTGTCATTGGCAAATGACAATCGTCTTCCAATTCTTGTCAAGATTACAGATGATTACGGATTCACAAAACTTAATCTTAATTACAGATTGTCTGCATCAAGGTATGAACCGGAGCAAATGCAATTCTCATCAATTGAGATTCCGATCAACAAAAATGAGAGGGAGGTTGATCTTCCTTATGTTTGGAATTTATCAAGAATGACTCTCGGAACCGATGATGTTGTTACTTACTATCTTGAACTATTTGATAACGATAATGTCAGCGGACCAAAATCTACCAAATCACCGGAGTTCAAAATAAGAGTTCCTTCGTTAGATGAAATTCTTGCCAAAGTAGAAGACACCCAGCAAAAAGCGCAAGAGGAATTAATTAAAACTCTGAAAGAAGCGGAGGAACTGAAAGAGAATTTAGAGAAGCTGAACCAGGAAATGAAGCAGGATAAGAAGGAACTAACCTGGGAGGAAAAAGAAAAAATTGAAAATGCTCTCAACAAGTTTGAGGAGCTTCAAAATAAAGTTGATGAAGTTAGCAAGCAGCTTGGCAAAATGCAGAATGAGCTTCAACAGAATAATTTGTTATCCAAAGAAACACTTGAAAAGTATATGGAGCTGCAGGAGCTTTTCCAGGAGTTGACAAGCGATGAAATGAAAAAGGCAATGGAGCAATTGCGGAACCGGCTGAATGAAATGAATCGGCAGCAAGCTCAGCAGGATATGCAGAACTTGAAAATTGATGAGGAAATGTTCCAAAAAAGTATCGAGCGAACGATCAATCTTCTGAAACGAATTCAAGTTGAACAAAAAATTGATGAAATGCTTAAGCGAACGGAACAGCTTGCTGAAAATCTTGAAAAGCTTGAAAAACAAACCGGTGAAAGCGATTTATCAAAACAGCAGGACAAGAAGGAGCTAGCAGATAAGCAGAATCAAGCCGGCAAAGAAATGGAAAAGCTTGAAAAGGAAATGAAGGAGCTTTCTGATAAAATGAAATCTTTGGAAGATATGCCGAATGAGCAGATGGATAAAGCGATGGAAGAAATGGAGAACCAGGATAATCAAGAGTTGTCTGAAGAAGCGATGAAAAACTTGATGCAGAATCAAAAGCAGATGGCACAGAACAATCAGTCGCAGATGTCTAAAAATATGAAGCAGATGAATCAGATGATGAAGCAGCTTCAGCAGGCAATGCAGCAGATGAACCAAATGCAGACATTCACCGACATGATGAAGATACTTGACAATCTGCTAACACTTTCAAAGAAACAGGAAGAGCTGAAGAAAGAATCACAGAATCTTAATCCCAATTCATCTCAGTTTAATGAGAACGCGCAGCAGCAAAATAATCTCTCTCGAAGTCTGGATAATATTTTAAGTCAGATGTCTGAACTTTCGCAAAAAACATTTGCAATTACTCCTGAAATGGGAAAGGCGATGGGAGATGCAAATAGAAAAATGCAAGAATCAATTCAAGCAATGCAAAATCGAAATGGAAACATGGCGGCGAACAATCAAGGCGAAGCTATGAAATCGCTGAATGAAGCTGCGACAATGATGAAAAGTTCAATGGAAGCAATGATGCAAGGTGGCGGACAGGGCGGGATGATGTCGTTGATGCAGCAGCTTCAGAAAATGAGCGGTATGCAAATGAGCTTGAATAATCTAACACAAATGCTTCAGCAGGGAATGCAAGGGAAGTTATCTCCACAGCAGCAAGCAGAATTACAGCGTCTTGGACAGCAGCAGGAGTTAATAAGGAAATCTCTTGAGCAATTGCAGAATGAAGCAAAGCAAACAGGGCAGTCCAAAAAAATGCCTGCTAATCTTGAAAACATTTTGAAGCAGATGCAGGAAGTTGTATCGGATATGCAAACCGAGCGGCTTAACGATGAGCTTGTGCAGAAGCAGGAAAGAATTTTATCACGACTGCTTGATGCACAGCGTTCTATAAATGAAAGAGATTATGAAAAGGAGAGAGAATCGTTTACTGGAGAAAATATGAATCGTAAATCTCCGGCAGAACTGAACTTGTCTTCTGAAAGAGGAAAAGATTTGATTAAAGATGAACTGAACAAAGCCGGACGCGAAGGTTACTCGAAAGACTACGAAAATTTAATCCGCAAGTATTTTGAAGCGCTGCAGAGTGAAAAGATAAAGAATTGATTTCTCGTCTATCATTGTTTTATCATGACCGAGAGCAAGGCGAACTCATTCTTACTGTTAGACCGTGACAACCTAATGAATTCCGAACTATGCTTTTGTTAAATAATCCCTATCTAGGGTTTCTACTTCTAAAAAGATGGTTCAACTTACTGCAATTATTCTGCCTGGACAATGGAATAGTGGCAGTGAACCATACTCCATTTACCGTCTTTCCAGTTATACACCGAAGTTGCTTTCCAACTTGGTATTGGCTGGCCATCTGGCGTGGAAGCATTCCAATGATAAGTGAGAATTGCAGTATTGCCATAGAGCTGCACTTTCGGATTCGCAAGGGCGTATTTGTGAGGAGGAATCTCCTTGCCCATAGGTTCTAAGAAGTTGCGAATTGCCTCGATGCCCTCTATTCTCAATTGTTTACCTGGTGTGAAGTCAAACCAGGTAACATCATCTGCACTGATATCAATGTACCCATGTGTATCGCTCTGCGACCACTTGTCCAGAGCACTACGCTCGAGGGCAATGATTTCTTTATCGGCGTTCTGGTGTGTAGTATCCGTATTACACCCGCCCAAGACTAACAATGACAAGATTGCTACAAGAATTGCTGTTCGTGACATATTAGCTCCTTTCGCTTGATGAGATTATTCCGCAAAGCCAGGAAAAAATTCTGAAATTATTTTATTATTATTTTCTTTTTAATGAACCTTCGGCAGGTCTCATATATAAAAATATTCTGGAGAAAAACATTTAATCGGTTGGTAAGCATAGTTTGCAAGTCCCTACAACCTGCTCGCTTAAAATATAAATAAATTTTGGGAGGAGGGCAAGGGGGGAATAAGAGAAAGAGTACGATTAAGAGAAAGATGAAGATTAGGGGTCAGATGATTTCTTACACAATTGTAACTTACAAAGTTGTATGCTGCAAAAATGTAGGATTCTTTTAACTAAATCTATATAGGACCGAAAAAGTATTAACCGAGCTATATTAACAATGTCAGCATAGGTGCTTTTCCTGTAATGGTTTCGTTGGTTTGTGACACTATTAATTATTGTTCGTCGTTTTATGTCTGAGTGACTGCGCTATTCACTGCCGGCAATTTTGCACCCTTTATCAAAAGCCACAGCATAAAAGCAACCTCTCCGAGCTCTACCGGCAATGCGAACACACTATTAAGGACCATATCTTTGTATTGAGGCAGCATTATGCTGGTAAAGCTCAAGCCAAGATAAAAGAATCCTGTGATGATCAGCCAAATGCCCAGAAAGCGCGGGAAGAAGCGGGACTTGTAAATCAGGATCGCTAAGGGGAAGAGCCAGAGCCCCCAGAATGCTTCTAATGTCAAAACTCCATAATCGTTAATTCTAAGGAAGAGCATTGCCAAATCTTGTCTCTGATTAAGTTCAAATGTTTTCAATATTTCGCCTTTGAATATCATGAGCGAAGTAATATTAAATGCCTCCATAAAAAAAACGGTAGGAATTTGGACGAGAACCAATGCAACTAAAAGTTTGGCTTGTCGCACGTCAACGTGTTTAAACATTCGATAAAATACCAGTACCAGAAACACCCAAATGATACAGCTGATTACATCATTGATCACGCTGGTGCGAAACAAAAATTCATTGGACAAGACATTATGGGCAGTGGTAACTGCATCACCACTCGTGTTGATTTTTGATGGTATATAAAACATTGCATAGAGACCTGTTATTATCCAAATAAGATATAACAGCCCGGCAAATCTTGCTGTCTTATTGAGTGAGCTCGCATTCATTTCCATACTATTCGATCCTAAAGGTTGTTTATAGTAAATGGTATTTTAAGTACACAGCCAATATAAAATTATATTGTTTAAATATCATTCGTTCATTTTGTAATCATAGGATTCGAATCTTTGCAATCTGCTTGAGTAAAACATAAATAAATTTTTGAAGGGGGGCAAGGGGAGCCGTAGATTAAGATAAAGACAAAGATGAAGACAAAGATTCCACCCGAGGCGGACAGGAAAGATGAAGATTAAGAACTATACGCTGTTTGAGCGAATAGCAGACAGCCTTTTGGTTTAGGGATTTCTGGTTCTAATTGTTCAGTGTTCTCAAACCATTCTTATGCACCAACTTCAATATTCTTCAAGGCATAAGAATAAGTGGCTCCATCAGCAGCACAATCTAGAAGTTCCAGGGTTTCCGCGATAGAAGTTTTGTCGTCTTCACCCACGTATTTAATTACTTCGTATTTATTTATTCTTTTTATTTGTAAATCTGCTTGTGAAGGATTTACTTTCTTACTTGAAGAATTTCTCAGCTACCACACCAACACCACTTGGTGGTAAAAACTATCTTCTTGAATTACGCACGAAACATTTTTATATTTTATCGAAATAGAATTCTCAATTACAATATGTGCAATTCTGTCTTTAAACAATGTACATTCAATGTATGTTTTCCACATTAAAAGGAGGAATTAAACATGAAAGCCATAATATCTTTTCTAATTTTCACTTCTTTATTTTTCTTTAGTTGTACGGAAACAATTATTGAGTATCAAGTTCCAAAAGAATTTACGAATGATCTTCTTCATGCCGATCTCGTGGGAAAAGTTGTTCAAAAAGGCAGCAAAGCAAAAGTTATTATTAGCCAGGTTGCACCGATTGACTCCACTGAAATAAATCCCATAGATGGATCGTTTTCATTTCAGGGTCTCCGAATTGGTAATTATGATGTTACCATTCGTGCAGAAAATTTCCGCATTTATAATAGAGCGAACGTTATGCTCACGGGCGGCAGCATAACATATCTTGGTGAAATAGATCTTTCCACAGTACCTGATCTGGTTGATTCACATTATCCTGAAAATAATGGTGAGATAGTCTACGATTGGAGATATGGCAGAATTACTATTTCAATTTTGTTTACTCATCCAATGGATAGAGAAAGTGTTGAGCATGCTTTTTCAACCAATCCACCTTCTGAGGGAATATTTTATTGGGGAAATTACACCAACGCACCAATGTATGGTTGGTTCGCAGATGCATTAAGCGGTTTTGAACGAGGAGCTACAATAACAACCTTCAGCAAAGTCACTTCAATGACTTATTCATTTGCAAGGAAAGATTCATATACTGATACAACATACACAGTAACTTTAGCAACTTCGGCAAAAGATACTTCAGGAAATCATTTGCGTTTCCCTCTTCAATTTAAATTTAGTACTGTCCAATCATATTCGACGCAAAACGGAATTCAAACAGATCCTGTTCATGGTGATATTGAGGTTTCGCCGATATATTACAATGGAATCACAATAACTTTTCCAAGACGGATGAATAAGCAATCAGTGGAAATGTCGACACATATCACTCCGCAAATGAATACAATCTTTCTTTGGCCGGAGGAAAATGTATTGCGTATTTATACAGGCGGACCATTCTTATCCGATACGACAATTACAGTTAAGATTGATGAAACCGCGAAAGATAAAGATGGAAATGCACTGGGTCATACTTTCACGTTTTCATTTAGAACCGCTGCACTTAGTATTGTGAACACCTTTCCGGATAACGGGCAATTGTTTGTCTCTCCCTCAGAGCCAATTACAATTGACTTTAATAATTACGTAACTCTTTCTTCGGCGCAATCGGCAATTACAATTTCTCCTCCTGTGAATGGAACATTTTCTTACGGCGGCTATTCACCTTACGAGCAGAAAAACCAAATCAAGTTTACACCAAATACATGGCTTCAAGCAAATACTAAATATACTGTTACCGTTTCTACAAATATTACAAATATGTATGGAACGAAAATGAAATTGCCATATTCATTTTCATTTGTTACACGACCAAACTGATTTGTTCATAGGTGCGAGTTTGTCCGAATAATGTCATTCCGTCTGGCTGAGGCGGATTATTTCGGAATCCCATGTGTTGAAATTGAATTGATTTTTAAGACTTTAAACCGAGTTCATAGTGACAAGAAATAGTTCTTGGACAGACTCCGCACCATGATGGAAACTAATTGATTTCGTACATTGATATAGTTTCATAATGTATAAGGGACAAATGATGTTAAAACATATCAGATCTATCTTTAATGTACTACACTGCATTTTAATTATAATTGCATCACTTCTTGTATTAAGCTGCAAAGATAAGATAGTGGATCCACCGCAGGAAAAACAGTTATACTCGCCTATGCTTAGAGGAAAAGTTATTATAGAAAACCAAACTGAGTATAGCAATGCCCTTATTTATATTGACAGTCTCAATAGGGGAGTCAGTACAGATTCAAGTGGCAATTTTACAATTTACTTTTCTGAAAAAGATTCTGTTTACAGCGAGGTATTTAAGGTTGTTTATTTTCTTAACGATTACGATATCCCTGACGAAAAATTTGATAACAAATTTTCGTTAAGGTACTCAGCAAAGATTATGCTGGTTAAAGGAAAATTGAAGCTTGATACATTGGATGTTGACAGCGAAGGAAACATAAAAACCAAAGTAATGAAACAGATTGTACGCGTGGAAGGATGGACTGATAAATATGAGTATAGAGTTGGAGATACAATAACCTTTACAGCAAGAGTAACTAATTTATCCGACAGAACAATACACATTGTAACTACAATTTGTGGTGGATCATTAGGCCGTAATGATTTTTTATATAATGATAAATATATAGCATTTCGCTTAAATGGATACCTACCTCCTTTTAATGCTGAGTGTAATATAGATGTGCAATCCGGACAATATTATGAAGGAACAGTTAGTGATTTAATTTTTGGATCCCAATCCTTAATTCCTGATGAATATATTGTTGCAACACCTTTTCAAATAGAGGGCAGAACATTAAATCATTTGGAAAGTAAATTTTATAAATATATAGTAGAAGAATGGGATAAAATTCATCGAGGCGCATCTCCTAAGCTAGACTTATTTCCAAATAAATATAAATTCCCTCACATAAAAATAATTAAATAAACAATTTAAAGAGATAATAAAAATGAAACCTTTTATATTCTTGCTTCTTTTGGTGTGTGTGTTCTTATCTCATCCTCCTTTAAGAGCACAGATTTTCTCTGAAGCACCGGTAACAATTTCAGAAAACGGCGAGAGATTATCAAATATGATTTATGTAAAATTTGAACCTAAAGATTTGATTGAAATTCCGGATGGGGAAAATTATGTCGATGGAAATTCCATATCAATTAAATATCCTAATATCCGAAAAATCATTCAAGATTTTTGTACAAACAAGCAGCTCGGTTTGACCGATTTAAGGATTAGTAAAGCTATACAGGCCGCAAAAGAGGAGGACACTCTATTTACAGACGTTTATACAGGCGAAATAAGAAAGTTGCCTAACCTTGCCAGAGTTTATATCATTAAGTTTCCCAAACAAGTTGAGATAGAAACAATTGCTTCCGAACTTGACAATTATGAAGAGGTAGAGTATTCTCATGGACCAGTTCAATTAGTAGATTGTGCAGAATATCCGAATGATTACTATTATACAAATGGCAGTCAGTGGTATTTAAATGCTATAAGCGCCCCTGAAGCATGGGAAATAACAAAAGGCGGTTCCGAAGTTAAAATAGCTTTAATTGATTGGGAAGGCGTGGAACTTACACATTCTGATTTGCATTCAAAAATTGTCGGAGGAGATAATAATCCTGCTGGTATTTTAGGTGGACATGGTACCCGTGTTGCTGGGCTTGCAGGGGCAATTACTAATAATACAATCGGTGTTGCCTCACTAGAGTGGAATATAAAACTAATAACTTATCAGCCCTATTATGATGAAGTTAACAGTGCGAGCTTAGCTCAAAAAATAAAAGATGCTTCAGATGCATGTGCAAATGTAATAAATTTAAGCTTAAAAACTATCAAAACTGGATTCATTACTTGTGGGGTTTTAATGAGTAACGATAATATTAACTCAACTCTTGCATATAACTATTATTATAATTGGGACTACTCTTTAGTAAGAGACGCAATTAACTATGCAGTTGGAAAAAACTCAGTTATTGTAGCTTCCGCAGGTAATACTAACAATGCAATTAGTGACTTTATTCTTCCCTGTGAAAGCATTCCTTATTCCTGTTATCCTGCATATTATTCTAATGTAATTGCAGTAAGCGGTTCGCAACACAATGGTTGGTTTGTTAATGAATGGAATCGCGGTTCTTTTGTAGATGTAAACGCGCCCGGCAGAACTGATGCAACTTACGGATTATGGTCGACCGATTTAAATAACAACTATACAAATGCAATTAACAAGACAAGCGGGACATCTTTTTCAGCACCGCAGGTTTCTGCTTTAGCCGCTTTAATAAAATCTCTAAATGCTTCCCTTTCGCCCGCTCAAGTTAAAATAATCATGGAAAACACAGCAGATAAGGAGGGACAATATTCATACACAAACGGAAGGAATGATTATTTTGGTTATGGAAGAATAAATGCATATAAAGCAGTGCAGCCGCCATCGGCTCCGCAAAATCTTTCCTATACAGTTGTAAACGGACATCCCCGTTTATCTTGGTCTGCAGGGGAGTGGGATGTGAAGTTGTATGAAATCTGGCGGGATTTAGGTCAAGGTTATGTTAAAATATCCGAAGTTAATGCGCCAGCAACAACATACGACGACTATGATCTTATTATCAGCGCTAGTAATCCTTACAGTGCCTGGTATTATGTAAAAGCAAAAGACCTTACAAATTTAACTTCCGTAGCATCATCCTCACTAAGAGTGCGCTATTCAGGATTACAAAAAGATGCATTGGAAATTATCCAGTTACCTTCGGACCCGACTCTCTATCAGAACTTTCCTAACCCTTTTAATCCGACAACAACAATAAAGTATTCTGTTCCTAATGAACAATTAGTTTCTATTAAATTATATAATTCTCTTGGACAGGAGATAGTAACAATTGTAGAAGGAGTGAAACAACATGGTTTTTATCAAATTAATGTTGATGCTTCATACTTATCCAGCGGTATTTATTTATGCACGATGCGATCAGGAAATGTAGTTGCTACACAAAAAATAATTTTGCAGAAGTAAATACAAAACAAAATTAAAGCGGTCCACGGACCGCTTTCTTTTTTGAATTCCACACAAAACATTTCTATTTTTAACCACAATAAAAATAACAGTTCAATTCGTTTGAATATATTTTTCAAACATGCCTTTAACCAAAAATTTATATAAAGCTGCTACGGATATAATAAGTTCTAAAATATTAACCGAATCCTTCGAGGAAAAATTTAACCTTCTGCTTGAGACGGTTGAAGATTTTATTTTCATTCTTGATGCAGACGGCTGCTTTGAAAATGTAAGCTACAAAGGGGCAATCAGTTTAGGTTATCTTCCGAATGAGCTTCGCAAAAAGCATGTAACTGAAATAATTGTGGATAAAAATAAACCCGCGTTAATTAACTCATTTCGCCAGGTATTATCCTCTCAAAAGCAGATTAGTTTCAATTCGGTTTTTCTCACTAAATCTTCGGAAGAAATAAAACATCAGGTAATTATTCGTCCAATTATATTAGATAATGCTGTAACCGGATTGATAGGTGCATGTAAAAACCTAAGCAAGGAGTCGGTCCTTCAGGAAAAAATTACCGCACTAAAAACTAATCAACTTGAGTTAAACAGACTATTAGCCGTAGAAAGACAAAGGTCGGGCAGACAAAAAGTTGTTCTCGAAGAACTGAATCGATTAAAAAATGAATTCATTTCTCAATTCTCACATGAAATGCGAACTCCGCTTTCAACAATCATTGGATTTTCTGAAGCTATTTGTTCCGATGATCAATTATCTGAGGCGATGAAAAGTGAATTTCAATTGGAAATACTGAATGAAGCTAAAAGACTTGCGAAAATGATCAATGAGGCGCTTGAATTAACGATTATTGAATCCGGGAAAGGATTCTTAGTAAAATCAGAGTTGGATTGTTTAGAATTGCTTAAAGATGTAATAATTTCAAATAAATCTTTAGCAAGAAATAAAAATATCAATTTAGAATTTGAGCTTCCCGATGAAAAGTTTTCAGTTAGTGCTGATAAAGATAAGATTTCAGACGTTTTTAATTCGCTGATTAAAAACTCTGTAAAGCATACACCTAAGGGCGGAAAGATTAAAATATTCGGTCAAATTTTTCCTCAGGAAATCGAAATAATTTTAACAGATACCGGCAAAGGTATTTCTCAAAATGACTCTAAAAAGCTACTAAATCATTCAAATTCCTTCAAAATTATCAGTAAAGCTAAATCTGAGACAGGTATTGGCTTGGATTTTGCTAAGAAGATAGTGGAATTACACAACGGATACATGGATATCCAAAGTGAAATTGATAAAGGCACAACCTTTATCATTAAGTTACCACGAAATTTAACTGACTAAAATAGAAGGTATACATAGTGAATAAATTAATTTTTATCGTTGATGACGAACAGGCTATTTCCAAACTTCTTTCCTATTGGTTAAAAGATAAATGGGGATATGATATCGAAGTTTTTGCAAGCGGTGAAGAAGTTCTAAAGCGTTTATATCAAAAGCCCGATTTAATTCTTCTTGATATTATGCTTCCAGGAATGGATGGTATGGAAGTTCTACAAAGGATAAGACAAGTTGATGAGAATTTGCCTATCATAATGCTTTCAGCTCAGGGTAAAGTTGAAGTTGCTCTGGAATCATTAAAGTTTGGTGCGTATGATTACTTTCCTAAACCAATCGACCTTCAAAAATTAGAACCTGCCATTAAAAATGCTATTAAAGGTTATGACCTTTCTAAAGAAATTGAAAACCTTAGAGAAAATATTAAAAAGGAATACAGCTTTTCTAATATTGTTTCTGCTGATAGCCGAATGCAGGATGTTTTTAAGCTCGTTACAAAAGTCTTGAATAATGACATCACAGTTCTGATTTATGGAGAAAGCGGGACCGGTAAAGAATTAGTAGCCCGTGCAATACACTATAATGGAAATAGAAAAGACAATCCATTCGTAGTTGTAAATTGTGCTTCTATTCCAAGAGAGCTTCTCGAAAGCGAATTATTCGGTCATGAGAAAGGATCATTTACAGGTGCACATCAAAGAAAGCTTGGAAAATTTGAAGTAGCTAATGGTGGAACAATTTTTCTTGACGAAGTTGGTGAACTGGAAATGCTGCTTCAAGCAAAACTCCTCCGAGTAATTCAAGAGAAAGCTTTTGACAGAGTTGGCGGAACAGAACTGATAAAAACAGATGTGAGAATTATATCTGCAACTAATCGCGATCTTAAAGATGCGGTTGAGAAGAAAGAATTTAGAGAAGATTTATTTTATCGTTTGAATTCATTTCCAATTTTTATTCCTCCACTTCGACACAGAAAAGGTGATATACTTGTCTTAGCTCAACACTTCCTTGAATCGCTCAGTAAAAAATTAGGAAAGGAAATTAAGGGATTTTCTAAAAAAGCTCTTAAACTTATTTACGATTATCCTTGGCCCGGAAATATCAGGGAAATGGAAAATACAATTGAACGTTGCATGATAATTGCCGAAAGGGATATTATTGATATAGATGATCTTCCAACTCATTTAAAGACCTCAGATTCAATTATTGCATCTGACTTTACAGGAAACATTTTCAACGATGACACAATCATTCCATTTGAAAAGCTTAAGGAAGAATCAATAAGGCATGCTCTAAAAGTTACCAAAGGCAATATTGTTGAAGCTGCCAAAAAACTTCACCTCGGAAGAGCTACAATCTATAGATTGATGGAAAGATATAATATTGAACATAAAGTTTTTGCTTAAACTCTCAAATCTGGAAAAGGCATAAAATGGATTACTTGCAGGAAACATACGAAGACGTCGTAGTTCAAGTTGTTGATCTAACACGAGCAACACTTAAGGAAGCTGAGGAATTAAAGTATACACTCACGAAAAGTATCGAACAAGGCTATCGCAAAATTGTGGTAGATCTTTCATCTTGTGAATTCATAGATTCATCATTTCTTGGTGCCTTAGTGGTATCACTGAAAAAAGTTACAACAATGGGAGGGGATCTAAGATTAGTTGGATTTCATCCTGCTGTTCATTCAATGATGGAACTAACAAGAATGCATAGAGTGTTTGAATCATTCCCAACTAAAGAGGCAGCCATTAGAAGTTTTGATCAATAACTGTTTGGTAATTTTTGCAACTCATGTGATAGATCAAAGTTGTGTTAGGATAGACTTTTTATTTTGAAAGAATTTATAAAGGTAATCTTCTGCGTGTTACTTATTGGACTGTTAGAAATAGTGATATCAAATGTTACCTGATGAGAAAAAGAAAATACTTGTTATAGATGACGATCTGACTATCCGAAAGCTAATTAAACATCATTTGCTAAATAAGAATTATGAGGTTTCTGAGGCAACCAATGCAATTGATGGCTATGAACAGCTAAGCAAAGCTAATATAGATCTTGTCCTTTGCGATGTAACTATGGAAGGCATCGACGGGTTTACATTCTGTAAAAATGTTAGACAGGATGAGAAATATAAAGTCTTACCCTTTATATTTGTTACAGCTAGAAATAGTCGTGAAGATAAATCAAAAGCGCTTGAAGTGGGTGGTGATGAGCTAATTACCAAACCTTTTGACATGAAAGATCTCATACTCAGAATTCAAACATTATTACGGAGGGCAGAGATATTTAGAATTCATGGAACTAAGAAAAATTTATCCGAATCCTTTTCAAAACAAATCCCCAAAATCCTTTTGGTTGATGATGATCTTTCGCTCACCAAATTGTTTTCGCATTCCTTAAATAAAGAAAATTATAATTGCATTGTTGCAAACTCAGCCGAAGAAGGTTTTAATATTGCCAAAAGTATATCTCCCGATATAATCATATCCGATATAATGATGCCAAATATTGACGGCTTTACTTTTCGTAAAATGGTGCTCGATGATTTTCAGTTAAAATCAATTCCTTTCGTTTTTCTTACAGCCAAAAACAATGAGAAAGATATTCTGGATGGATATAACCTGGATATTACAGATTATGTTATAAAAACATCCGGAACTAAAGTTGTTGTTGCTAAAGTTTCTGCAATCCTAAAAAGTCTAGGAAAAGAAAGACAAAAAATAGTTTCGGAATTGAATTCTGCCGTTGATAATCTGCGAGTTAAAGTTGTTCCGGATAAAAGTCCTGAATTTGGAAATTTTATAATTAATCAATGGCATCAACCTTTTCAAGGAATACCTGGTGGCGATTTCATCGATTATTTTTTATTGAACGAGGATAACCTTGCCATCATTCTAGGTGATGTAATGGGAAAAAAATGGGGAGCATGGTATTTTACCTTTGCTTATACCGGTTATGTTAGAAGTTCGGTTAGAATGGTTCTTCAAAATATAGAAGACTTTGTCCCAAGTAAAATTTTACAGCAAGTAAATAAATCAGTTTATCAGGATTCAAAAATATCAGAGGTATTTACTACACTTTCAATTGTAATTCTGAATAAGCAAAATATGATGTTAAAATATTCCGGCGCCGGGGATATTCCGTTGATGTTTAAAGATAGTCAGACAGGGCAAATTGAAAGAATTTGCTCTCAAGGTTCATTATTAGGCTTTACTGAAGATGGAAAATTTGAAGACACATTTGTTAATTTAAAAAATGGCGATTCTATTTTCATGGTAACAGATGGAATTATGGAATCAAGAAATAAAGATGGAGAAGCTTTCGGTGTGCAGAAATTTAATCAAATTTTAAGTGAAACTAATTCTCATAAAGATGATTTTAACAAGATTAAACTAGATTTTGAGTCATTTACCGACGGGCAATTCGAAGATGACATTAGCATGATCAACATTAAGCTTCCGTAATTTCATCAATTTATTTCTTTCTATCTGTAACAATTTTTATCATGCTTTGTGAGTCAAAGCACAGTAATTACATTATGTTTTAACTATATTTCCATTCAATAAATTGGAGGGTGGGTTGAAAGAGGTTATTAACACAATACGATCGATAAATAGATTTATTTTCTTTAGGGATAAATCTTTGGGCGTTGTATTATTGGCTTCTATCTTGAAAGGATTGACTGCTTTTGTGCTTTTGATAATATCCTTAGGATTCTTCGAATATGTTCAGGGTATAATTTTTGAAAAGCCAGCAGTAATTCTTGACGAGATACATTTCGCAATTGCAGTTCTTGGATTTTTATTAATGTTCGCGGGAAAACTTTTAGAAAGGTTATACGGGAAATATTAACTGATCAAACATTATCGTTCAAGCTCGGCATTCGCCTGAAGTTTGTCGGTCCTGTCGGCTAATTTTAGCTGCTCAACAAGCTCACTTAAATCTCCTTCAATAATATTTGCAAGATTGTAGAGAGTTAACCCAATTCGATGATCTGTAACTCTGTTTTGTGGGAAATTGTATGTTCTAATTTTATCGCTTCTATCACCGCTTCCAACCATATTCTTTCGCTTCGCAGACATTTCGTCGTTCTGTTGTTTCACTTTAATGTCGAATAGTCTTGCACGCAATACCTTCATTGCTTTTTGCCTGTTCTTTAGTTGAGATCTCTCGTCTTGACATTGAACAACTAGACCTGTTGGCAGATGTGTAATCCTGATTGCAGTTTCAACTTTGTTCACATTTTGTCCGCCTGCGCCTCCGGAACGAAACACATCAATTTTAAGCTCACTGGGGTTTATGTCTATTTGAACATCCTCAACTTCAGGTAAAACAGCAACTGTAGCCGCTGAAGTATGTACTCTTCCGCTTCCTTCAGTCTCCGGCACGCGTTGTACACGGTGAACTCCGCTTTCGTATTTGAGATCGCTAAAAACTCTTTCGCCTGTAACCGATAAAACGACTTCCTTAATTCCGCCAAGACCGGTTTCGCTGATATCAACTAATTCAACTCTCCATCCACGAACTTCGGCATAACGAGTATACATGCGAAATAAATCGCCGGCAAAAAGTGCTGCTTCTTCACCGCCGGTTCCGGCTCGTATTTCCATTATAACATTTTTATCATCGTTTGGATCTTTGGGAATTAAAAGAATTTTTATTTCTTCTTCCATAGATTCTTTTTTAGAGATCAGCTCTTTTAACTCTGCATTGGCAAGGTCAGTCAATTCTTTATCGGATGAAGTATCAATTATTTCCTTATTCCCTTCGATATTTGAGAGGAGCTGCCTATAATTTTCATAAGCAGAAACAATTTCGGTAAGATTTATCCTCTCTCGGCTTAAATTAATCACCTTCTCGCGGTTACTTTGATTTGCTGGATCTGACAACTCTTCATTTACCTGATCAAATCTCTCTTTAATTTTTCTAAGTTTTTCTAAAAGATTCATTGTATTTCATAAAATTCGAGAGCAAATATACTAAAGCAGGGATAGATATTCTAAGCAGTTTGTTATAGGGGAATATTTCTGATAGAAAAGACAGAGCCCGACAGGGGGAACATTGCCGGGCTCTAAGAATCGGGAAGTTCTATTTTAGCAGAGTCATCTTTCTACTTATTTCCTTCCCGCTTCCGGTTGAAATTTTATAGATATAAATACCGCTTGATAATCCTTCCGCTTTAAAATTGACTGAGTATATACCAGCATCTTTAATTTCATTTAGCAATACTGCAACTTGGCTTCCTAGAATATTGTATACCTTTAAACTAACATTTGTTTTTTCAGGCAATGTGAAATTTATTTTTGTCGTCGGGTTAAATGGGTTCGGATAGTTCTGGCTTAATTCAAAAGATAAGGGATAACCGATATTAACATTCACTACATTTGAATATTCAAATCTTTCATCAAAATCAATCTGTTTCAATCTATAAGAATATTTTCCTGAAGTTAGGTTTTCATCAATGAATGAATAAGATTGAACTTCTGTTGCAGTTCCTTTGCCTTGAACAAAACCAATTGTCAGCCAGGTATTGTTTTCATTCCGTCTTTGAATTTCAAATCCCCGGTTATTTATTTCGGTTGCGGTCGTCCAGCTTAATGTTATAGAATTATTTTTTATTGATGCACTGAATGAAATTAGCTCAACCGGAATGTTTCCGCTGACTACATTGGAAAAAATAATTTGTCCGCGGATTTCGCCGCCAGGATTATTTGTAGTGTGTACGTTGAAATAAAGCCTGTTTTTAAGAAGTTCAGTAATGATATTTTGAGCAAAACCTGTCCATGTTCCATTTGAATTGCTGTCTGAAAAAGCAATTGGATTAACAACTCCACCTCCAACTCCAGCAGGTGCGTTATGAAAATGAGCAGCAGTAAAATTACTCGAGAGCCCGGCAATGGTTATATCATATTCAATATTTTTTGCAGTATCTGTTAAGACCGCCCATCCGGTTCCTTTAGCATTAGTTGACACAGGATTTGGCGCTTCCTGGCTGCCATCTAACAAGGCAGTAAATCCAATTCCTCCAACATTATGCAATTGATCTCTTATTTCGCCTCCAGGATATTTCTGGGAATGAATATTCACGTAAATATGCTCTTTAATCAGTTTGGCTAAAATGCTGTCAGCAAAACCTGTCCATTGCCCTGATGCAGAGTTTCCTATAAATGAAATTGGATGAACGACACCTCCGCCTACTCCTTCCGGTGCAAGATGTAAATGCGCAGCAGTAAATGGGCTATCTAACTGAGCATAAGTTACATTATAAGTTAAAGCTGATTTATCAGCGCTCAAAACTGCCCAGGCAGTTCCTTTTCCGTTTGTAACTACAGGATTAGGAGTTTCATTATTTCCCTCCAACCTCGCATTAAACATAATTTCTCCTTGCTGAATTAATTGCCCCCGTATCTCACCGCCAGGATTATTAGCAGAATGCACATTGAAGTAGAGCCTATTTTTTATTAGTTCAGAGATAATATTTTCTGAAAAACCTGTCCATGAACCTGTAGATGTGCTATCTGTAAATGTAATGGATTGAACTACGCCTCCCCCAATTCCAGCAGGTGCATTATGAAAATGGGATCCGGTAAGATTACTTGATAATCCTGCAATGGTGACACTATATTCCATCTCACCGCCATCATCTCTTAAAATAGCCCAACCGGTTCCTTTTGCATTTGTTACAACAGGGTTTAGTGTTTCCTGACTTCCATCAAGCATTGCTGTAAAACCGATTCCATCATCAACAGGTATAAGTTGACCTCTTATTTCACCAGATGGATTCGTTGCCGAATGAATGTTTATGTAAATTTCCTGCTTTAAAAGTTTTGCAAGAATACTGTCAGCAAAACCTGTCCATTGTCCTGAAGCAGTATTTCCGTTAAATGTAATTGCTTGAATTACTCCACCCCCAACTCCCGCAGGGGCAAGGTGAAAATGAGCTGCTGTAAAAGTGCTGCTAAGTTGTGCATAGGTAATTTGGTAGGTTAAGGTAGTCATGTCCGGACTTAAGACAACCCATGCCGTTCCAGTTGCAGATGTTGTTACAGGATTTGGTGCTTCCTGGCTGCCATCAAGTTTGGCTGTGAAAAGAATTTGAGAAAAGGATGGAATGGAGAACAATAGTACTAACACAACTAAGATGCAGAAGAATTTTTTGAACATAGAGCCTCCTTGTGATTTGTTGGATATTTTGATATTAGTTTCAAAGCTTTCGTTTGTAGTATAAATAATAATAATTTTGGGACATGAGGTTTGTCCATTATTACTCAATTTCCCATTAGTGTGATACAGAGCATATTATTTGGAATTTATTGGGCGGGAAAGATAGATGATGAATTAAATTCAAAGTTGACGCAATTTTGAGAGTATAAATCACTAATTATCTGGTACCTTATTAACCAACTGAAAATGAATTATGAGAATTTTATCAACAATTATTTTTATCATTATGTTATTAGTCAATCTCAATGCTCAAATTGAAAATGTAGATGATCTTTTTTCGGAATTCAGTAATGATGAATGTCCGGGCACGTCTGTTCTTGTATCTATAAACGGACAAATAGTTTTTGAAAAATCTTATGGCTTTGCAAACCTTGAGGAGAAGAAAAGAGTTGAAACAAAAACCAACTTTCGTTTAGCATCCGTAACAAAGCAATTCACTGCTGCATCAATCCTTATTTTAATTCAGAAAGAATTGCTTAAGCTCGATACAAAGCTAACGGATATATTTGAAGAATTCCCTGACTACGGTAAGAAAATTACGATTAAGAATTTACTGAATCATACGTCCGGGTTGATTGATTATGAAGATTTAATCCCGGATACAGCAACAATCCAGGTAAAAGATGCCGATGTTTTGTTAATGATGTATCAGCAGAGTTCAACTTACTTTGAACCGGGAAATCAATTCAAATACAGCAATACAGGTTATGCTTTACTTGCACTAATAGTTGAAAGAATAAGCGGGCAAAAATTTGCTCAATTCTTAAGTGAAAATATCTTCCAACCCTTGGAGATGAATAGTACAGTTGCGCATGAAGAAGGAATATCAATCGTTGAGAACAGAGCGTACGGTTATTCAAGAGCAGACTCTGGCTGGGCACGTAAAGATCAAAGTATAACAAGTGCAGTTCTCGGCGATGGAGGGATTTATTCAAATGTTGAGGATTTGTTCAAATGGGACCAATCGCATTACACAAATAAAATTCTTTCCGATGAAATTCGTAATGAAGCCATGACCCGGGCAGTTCTTAACGGCGGAGAAAAAATTTATTATGGCTACGGATGGCACTTAAAAAACTATAAGGATAATGAAGTTGTTTATCATACTGGAAGCACTGAAGGATTTAGAAATGTTGTTTATCGAGTCCCATCAAAAAAATTCTCCGTAATCATTTTGACCAATCGAAATGAAGGCGAACCCGAAAAATTAGCCGATAAGATTTTCGGGATTTATTGTGAAGAATAAAGAATAAAAATTTTTCTAAAAAAATAAAAGGCGATCCTAAATAGGACCGCCTTACTTTATTCTTAAATATAATTTTACTTTACCACCATCATCTTCATAGTTTTTACAAAATCATTAATGCTTATTCTGTACAAATAAACGCCGCTTGAAAGACTACTGGCATCGAACTCTACTTCGTATTTTCCGGCTTGCTTTTCTTCGTTGACAAGAATTGCAACTTCCCTTCCTAGTAAATCGTATATTTTTAATGTCACTTGTGCCTTATTTGGAAGCTGGTAGCTGATTTTAGTTGTTGGATTAAAGGGATTGGGATAATTGCCAACTAATTCATATTCATCTGGTATTTCTACAAAATTACTTTCTATACTTATTTTTGGTAATGAAATTTTACTATTAATTATATTCAGTTCGCTTGCTGCTAGTTCATACCATGGCGAATCTTTTGAACTACTTTTTACTATTTCTTCAAATATGGTTTTACCTTTTTCTGTTTCTTTCAAATCATAAATATATACCATTGCTTTTAGGGATAATACACGATCTTCTTGTTCTTCATCAAGTTTAAGTCTTAACGCTTCATCCAATTTTTCTATCGCTTTTTCACTTTGTTGTATTATTGAAAGTTTTAATGATAATCCCGTTAGTAACTCATATTGTACCGAATTATCATATTTTTCACTTAATGTTCTTTCTATCTCTTCTACTACTGCTTTTGGTTCAAGATAACAACTTAAGCTTTTTATGTGCTGTTCTGCTGAATATGAATTGTACTTACTCTCTTTGTTCTCTGTAAAATGTTTCTTATATCTATCTGCTGAAGATTCATACTCTGATATATTTTGCTCAAAGTTTGCTATCTGTAAATCTTCAGGTAATGCCGATTCTTCATCATAAGCATAAACAGGGTTGCTTAAATTTGACTTCTGCTGCGGATTCGGATCACTTGTTAAATATGGTATCCAGCGAACCAAACCATACAAAGTGCTTGTACCCAATCCTTCATCATCCCCCCACCAATTATTACATGCAAATATCATTTGACTTGTAGAATTATATACTTCATATCCCGTGTTATTTAGTATTGAATTATACCCTCCGAGACTCGCTGGCGGTTCTCCAAGATTTGGAAATGATGAACCGATTATTCTTATCGCTCTATTTGAATAGTTATTCCCGGTAACTATGTTGTACCCGCCGAAGTTATAACTTGAGTTATAGTTTAGATTAGGACTTGCCGAACCATAACATGCTAAACCATAAGAACTATTGTTGTTAAAACTTGTTCCTTCTATTATTGGATCCGAATCGTACCATAGCGCTGCTCCAATCCAATTGTTTGAGGTGTTATTGTTTGACAAAGTTGGACTTGAGTTATATGTAATGCTTAAGTTGAAAATGGACTTTTGTTAAATTTCGATATGTGTAATAAATTTAATAGGAGTCAGAAAAATGGAATCAAGAAAACGTTTAAGCGCAAAAGAAAAAATGATGATCCTTCGGGAGCTTCTGGAGAACAAAGTTCAGATCGGAGAACTGGCTGTAAAATACGGCATC
>Ga0208968_1000226_pt1 | contig 48149 bp, 51 predicted proteins | sample RifOxyA3_FD_184031 | JGI IMG/M metagenome (GOLD analysis project Ga0208968, IMG submission 184031) | Groundwater microbial communities from Rifle, Colorado - Rifle Oxygen_injection A3 (SPAdes) | ecosystem: Environmental > Aquatic > Deep subsurface > Groundwater | place: Rifle, Colorado, United...
TCGCGGGCTATTGCGGAACCCGGATACTATCATTTTGTGTGGCGCGCTGATGATATGGATGGCAGAGAGGTTGGGTCTGGCGTGTACATGTACCGGATGATTGTCCAGGATGGCTTGGGCCGTGATTTGTTCACGCGAACGCGTAAAATGATGATGATGAAATAGGGCTGTTGCCTTTGATGCGTATGTGTGCAAAAAAAATCTGTAAAAAGCTTGCGCGTTTCTGAATTTAAATGTATCTTTTTTGCGTTCGATATTTGAAAAGTTTGTTTTTTCAGGTTCCGTTGCGGATTGAAAGGGAATGCCGTGAAAACCGGCAGCGATCCCGTCACTGTAACGGGCAATGACCTCGGCCATTTATGCCACTAGCCCGATTAATCCCGGGCCGGGAAGGCGGCCGCAGCGAGCCCGGAGCCAGGAGACCTGCCTGAAAATTAAAAATCCTTCGCGGAAAGGTTGCGCATGCAGTCCGACCATCATGTGCCGTCCGAAGGGACGGCATTTTTATTTAAAAACATTTTCCCTTTTTCTCTTTCTGTCCCGTCGTATATTTATCCAGCGGGAATAAAAGAAAATATTTTATTGCTCAAGGACATGGTCGATGAGATCGAGCTTGTATTGTTTGAGAGTTATGACGCGTCCAACATTCCCACACCATCTGATATTCGTGAGTTCAAGGATATTGCAACAGACGCGGGTATCAGGTTCAATGTGCATCTGCCGCTCGATGCTGATCTTGCCCATCCTGAAGAAGGGCCGCGCAGACACGCTCTGGACACGGTAAACGAAATCATTCATTCCACCTGGCCGCTTGATCCTACAACATACACACTGCATATAAACAAACCTGAAAAACAGGAGCACGCACAGTGGCTCGACACTGTTCAGGAATCACTCATGCATGTTCAATGCCCTTCTCGGCTTGTGTCAATCGAAAATCTGAATTACGATCTTATTGAGATAGGGCCCGTTATCGAATCCATGGATTTTTCTGTCTGTATGGATATAGGCCATCTTATTGTCGATAAATATGATATAGCTTCATTCTTCAACCATTTTCGAGACAGACTTACCACCATTCATCTTCACGGTGTTGATGAAAACGGCAAAGATCATTTACCATTAAACGTGCTGCCTGAAGAAACATTGTTCACAATTGGCGAAACTATTCTTGAGCATGATTTCAAAGGGACATTGTCCATTGAAGTCTTCAGCTACGACCATCTCATGGCATCGGGTGGAATACTTGCCTGGAAAGCGTTGAAGAATTTTACCATGCGGCCCCAACAAGGATTTTAATAATGGCAAAAATTATTCTGGTTACCGGAGCATGCAGGAGCGGAAAATCAGCTTTTGCCCAAACCAAGGCCGCGGCCTTTGGTGAAAAGGCTGTTTTTGTGGCAACAGCTGAAGCAATTGATGGTGAGATGGCTGAAAGAATCGCAAAGCATAAACAAAACCGGAATCCCAATTGGGAAGTACTGGAAGCGCCTGTTGAAATTGGTTTGGCAGTTGGATCAGCACTTACTCACGTGCCTATTGTAATTGTCGATTGTATAACTATTTGGGTGGCGAATCTCATGCATTACAGCAGTGTTTTTAATGAGGAAAAGGCAGCATCTGTTGCAGAGGAACTGGTTAAAACTCTGTCCCAGGTTGAGGGTTCGGTTATTTTTGTTACCAATGAAGTAGGGTGGGGAATTGTTCCCGCAGACCCTCAGACCCGTCTGTACAGGGACTGCGCAGGACGTATAAACCAGATTATCGCAAATGCTGCTGATGAGGTATACATGTGTGTCTGCGGTATTGCGCAGAAAATAAAATAAGGGCAAAAAATGATTAAAAAAACCATTGAGAACATATCTGAGCCCAACCAGGCCGCCATTGCACTGGCGAAAAAGCGCAGCCAGGAGCTTCTGACCCCTTTACGCGCATTGGGCGAATTACTGACAATAGCTGAAAAAGTCGCGGGAATTACAGGGACTTTAAACGCTGATCTTTCGCGTAAAGCCATTGCAGTCATGGCTGGTGACCATGGAGTGACAGCAGAGGGCGTGAGCGCCTATCCAAGCGACATCACGGGCCTCATGGTGCAGAGCTTTGTGAAGGGCATGGCAGCCATCAATTCATTGGCAAAGAGCGGGAATATTGACGTCAAGGTCATTGACATGGGATGTAAGGCTGATTTCTCGGCCCTGGCAGCAACAGGTGCGATTATTGATAAAAAAGTGAAATCAGGCACGGACAACTTTGCGCAAGGACCTGCCATGAGCCAGAAAGAGGCGCAGCGGTCAGTGGAAAATGGCATTTCCATAGCACAATTGCTCATAGACCAGGGATACACTTTCATTGGCACAGGCGATATGGGTATTGGTAATACGACCCCATCAACGGCAATTGCCGCAACAGTGTCGGGAAAGCCTGTTCGCGAGATAACCGGCAAAGGAGCAGGCCTCGATGATGCTGGTTTGCAGAAAAAAATTGCCATTATCGAAAAGGCGCTGCTTCTGAACAAACCCGACCCTGCGCAGGGCATGGAGCTGTTGGCAAAGATGGGCGGTTTTGAAATCGGCGGCATTGCGGGAGTTGTTTTAGGATGCGCTGCACACAAGATACCTGTTGTCATTGATGGCGTCATTTCAACAGCAGGCGCCTGCATTGCCTATCTGCTTTGTCCGCGCGTCAAAGAGTATATGTTCGTTGCCCATGAATCGGAAGAAAAAGCGCAAAGGGCAATGCTCGAATTCATGGGTTTGCAGTCAATGCTCAATTTTCATATGAGGCTGGGAGAGGGGAGCGGTTGCGCACTGGCAATGCCTATTATCGAAGCAGCAATCAAAGTACATGGGACCATGGCCACTTTTGCCGATGCAGGGATTGCGCAATGAGTAGTGTTTTACGCGCCTTTTTTACTGCCATTGCCTTTTGCACCATTATTCCGATTCCAGGGTTTCTGCAGGAGAAAAACCGGTCGCTTTTCATGTTGTATTTGCCTATTGCAGGACTTAGTATCGGAACACTTGTTTCTTTGGTTGCCTATGCGTCTCTGCTTTTTGCAGGTCCTTTTGTTGGTGCGTTTCTCAGCCTGCTCTTTTATTGTGTTTTGACCGGCTGTCTGCACCTGGATGGCTTGGCTGACTGCGCTGATGGTTTTTATGGGAAAAAACCGCGCGAAAGAGTACTTGAGATCATGAAAGATTCCCGTATCGGCGTCATGGGAGGTGTGGCCATTGGGATGGCGCTCTTGGGCCGTTTTGCGGTTTTTTCCACCTTAAAGGTGGATTCTTTGATTAATGCGCTGCCCTTCTGCTGTATGCTGTCGCGGTCGCTTCCTCTTGTTTTTCCTCTGGTTGCGGACTATGCACGGCAAGAGGGAATATTGGCGTGTACGCCTCTGCCCGCACGGCTTGCTCTTTTTATCGCAGCCTTTATCTGCGCAGGAACTGTGTGCGCGTTTTTTCCCCTGCCTGGTGCTATTGCCCTGGCAAGCGGTATTGGGTTCATTTTCTACTGCAGACACAAGATCAGCGGCTATACAGGCGATTGCATGGGTGCGGTCATTGAAATAAGCGAGATTGTTTTCCTGATAATGTTTCTGATTGTGGAACGCCATGGATAATTGCAGAATAAAAAGACCGGGATTTGCCGTTATGGTCGCTTTGGCGTTTTGCCCGCTTTTTGCGCAGGTTGATTCAAATTATGAGATCACCGTAATTGGAAAACGTGACCTGCGGGAATTGACTTCAGCCACGGTAACGGTCATCAACAAAGAGCAGTTCCAAGGCAGCAGCGCAACTCTGAACGAGGTCATTGATGAGCAGGCAGGCATCAAAGTGCAGCGCATGGGCGGGCTTGGTGAATATTCGCCGGTGAGCATCAGGGGTTCGACTGCGGAGCAGGTGAAGGTCTATATGGACGGCATACCATTGAATTCAGCGAGCGGCAGTCTCGTGGATCTTTCGAAGATCCCTTTGTCGCAGGTGGAACGCATTGAAATATACAAGGGCAGTATTCCATCCTGTTTTCAGGGGGGAAATGGCAGCGCCGGCGTCATCAACATCATTACTGCTGAGGCAAAGACCCGGTTTGTCTCTGCCCAGGCAGGTGGTGGAAGCTTTGGCACCCGTTCTATTGGCGCTGCTGCTTCGCGGTTAGTGGGACCGGTTCGTCTGCTCACAGCCATCGACTACCAGCATTCTGCCAATGATTACGAGTGGCTCGATGACCGCGGCACAACCCTGGGCCGCAATCCGGAGCGCGACGATACCCTGCGCATTATGGAGAACAATGATTTTACCTCGTACAATGGCCTTCTCAAGGCTTCGTGGCAGCCCTTTCCCATGGACAGGTTGGAGGCTGTTGTGTCAGCGAATATGTACAACAAAGGTTTCTTTTCAACCCTGCAGGCGCCACCCTTCCGTTCACGATCCGAGAACAACAGGAATTCAGCCCAGGCCTCATGGAACCATGTTGGCCAGGCATACTCGCTCTCTCTCGAAGGTAGCGTTCGTTCAATGCGCAACGATGTACACGACCCAGATGGCAATCTTTTCTATGCTCCCCGGGATATAAAAGAAAACAGCCGGGCCTATGGTGCAAAGGCGGGAATCGGTTTTGTCCAGACCCAACAGGCATTTCTCGACCTGCTTTTTACTGGCGAACGGGAACGATACTGGGAGCAGGAAGTCGGTTCTGCTGCGGTGACGCGGCCGAATGCCGAACGCACCAGCGCTGCTTTCTCAATCAGCCAGACCCTATATCTGTTTGCGGAGAAATTGTCATTGAACGGTTCGTATACTGCTGATATGCGCATTTCGCGCGCTGATTCCATTGATTTCAGCAGACAATGGCATGCCACCACAGGATCCGGCCGGATTATGAAGAGTTATTCAAACTGGACCGTGGGAGCAAAGGCGCGACTGCCCTTTGGTTTTGCGCTCAAGGCAAATACAGGCACGTATTACCGCGTACCCGATTTTTTCGAACTGTACGGAAGCAATGCTTTTTTTATAGGTAATGCTTACCTTCGGCCTGAAACAAGCCGGAATACGGATGTTACTCTTTTATTCAACAGGTGTCTGCCATGGAAGTCAGAGCTCTCGACAGCCCTTTCAGCATTTTACAATACAATGGATGACCAGATTATCTACCGAATGTATGCGCATAATGTAAGCAAACCGGTCAATTTTGGTGATGTAGTCATTCGGGGCATTGAACACGAATTGGTCCTCAAACGCACAACCGTGAGTGCGGGAAACCAGCTTACACTCATGGTCTCCGAAATAATACGCACTGAGGCTGATCAATCCCTCTGTGTTGGGAAGGAACGGTCGTATCTGCCGCGGGTAAAAGAGAACGCCTATGTACGCTGGCGTTTTCATTCCCATGCTGAAGCTGGTTATGACCTCAATTTCCGATCAGAATATTTCAAGAGTGAATACAATTCCGCAATTGTGCCGTTAACCCTGACGCATGACCTTACGCTCCGGGGTTTTCTCCTTGGCGATCAGATAAAAATCACCGCTGAGATAAAGAACATAACTGATGAAACAATCCACGATGTTGAGGCTTTTCCTCTTCCGGGCAGGGCCTTTTATCTGACAACCATGGTTCAATTACATGTTTCAACAAATAAAAAGGAGTTTTAAATGAGAATGTTTGCAGCAACGCTTGTGGCAGCGATGCTTTTCGCACATTGTGCAAAGGATGCGCCAACTGCGCCGGAAAAAAAGATACCGGTAGCGGATACGACAACCGCGGATACCGCAACTCACATTGCTTTTACCACGTCGGTTGCTTTTACGGAAGGCGATCTGGGGTATCTGGGCGAAGATGCGGATACGTGCACGGGGGGAGGCATAGGTCTATCTGGCGATGCAGCGGTGTTTTCTTATCAGAACGCACTCTATGTTATTGACAGGACCAACAGCGTGCTTACCAGACTCGAAGGCGGGGTTGATACACCCAACGTTGCGTATCAATCAAATGTGGGAACCGGGTCAAACCCTAAGAACATTCTTTTCATCTCTTCCACCAAGGCCTACATCACCCGTTACAACATCGCGAGCCTGTTGATTATTAATCTTGAGACAGGGGATTCAACCGGTCATATTTCCCTTGCACCCTATGTTGCTTTTGCCGGCACAGACTCGGCAAAAACAGCCCCACAGATGGATGCTGGCTGCATTGTTGCCGGCAAAGTCTACATTGCCTGTCAACGTCTTGATCCGGACGCCTGGTTCGCTATTGCCGATACCTCTCTGGTCCTGGTCATTAATGGATCTACCAATGCTGTTGAAAAAGCCATACGTCTGAGCCTCAGGAATCCCGTGGACATGAAGGCGCACGGAGGGAAGCTCTATGTTTCATGTGTAGGTGCATATGGTATAAACGACGGCGGCATTGAAGTCATTAATCTCGCCACAGGGGCTAGCGAAGGAGTCATTATCGACGAAGCTGGTTTTTATGGTGATATGACCAATTTTATTCTTTCAGGTTCCAGGGGATTCATGATGGCGGGCGCAATGGTTGGTGGTGAATATCTGACAAAGATAGTACCCTTTGATTTGTCAGACTCAACTGTTGATGCTGCACTTTCGTATATTTCAGATGGTTTTGGCGGTCTTGCCACTGACAACGAATATGTGTATGTTGGTGAGCGGGGAGGATCGACCCCGGGCATTGTGGTCATTGACCCAGTAACAGGAGTAAAAGTAAAGGGTCCGATTGCAACCGGTATGGCGCCCTATAGCTTGGCCCTGTGGACAGTACAATAAATACATGAAATATATTATTGCAGTTTTGGTATGTTGTCTGGTTCTTGCATCATGCGGCATTATTGGAAAACAAAAAAAACAGGGCCAGGGAATTGTTTCCCTTATTCCCAGCGCCACTGAGATTATATGCGCCCTTGGACACGAGGCTGACCTCACAGGCGTGACTACCTATTGCACCTATCCTCCTGAGGCAATTGCCAGGATAACAAAGGTGGGCGATTGCATTAATCCGAACCTTGAAGCCATTGTACGGCTGCGTCCCGCGTATGTTTTTGCCGGTGATATGCAGAAGGAGGTGGCTTCGAAACTCAGGGGGCTTGGCCTGCGGACTGTTGTGCTGCCCGAACAGCGGCTCGATGATATCTATGCCTCAATCACTGAAATTGGCCGCCTCCTGGGATGCCCTGAACGCGCCACTGCACTGGTACGTTCTGTCCGTGATTCGCTTATGGCGCTTGCCAACAAACAGCCTGGAGAAAAGAAAAAGCGGGTCCTTCTTGTGGTTGGCAGGGACAGCGATAATCTGACCAATATTTTCACTGTCAATCGGAATACCTTTCTTTCCGAACTCCTGGATATTGCTGGTGGCGAATCCGTGTTCGACGATGCTGCCATGGTGTGGGCCAGTATTTCAGTCGAAGAGATCATCAGGCGCAATCCAGAGTATGTCATAGAATTGACCTCTGACAGCATGGGAACAGCGCTCTGGCAGCGGCTCGGAAGCGTTTCCGCGGTCAAACAGAACCATGTGCATGCCCTGACCAGCGATTTTGTCTTTATTCCCGGGCCGCGGGTGGTGGAAACCGCCCGTCTGTTGCAGGAGATCCTTTGCAGGGGAGAGCAATGATTCGCGCCAAGGACATTTCATTTTCATACAATGGCAAGCCACTGCTCAATATGCTCAATCTGACCGTGGGAGAGGGAGAACTGCATTGCATCATCGGGCCGAACGGCGCTGGAAAATCGACCCTCCTGCGTCTTATCGGCGGCCTGCTCGAACCCAGCGCCGGAGAGATCGCTTTAAACAGCGTGCCCATACGTTCGCTCTCCTTTGATGAGCGGGCCAAAACCATTTCTTTTGTGTTCCAGGAAAATTATACCGGGTTTCCCTTTACCGTGTATGAAGTTGTGCTTCTGGGCCGCCACCCGCGCCAGGACTCATTTTTATTTGATTCAGACGAGGACCGCGCCATTGCGGACGAGATGCTTTATCTGCTGGGAATTTACCAGTTCCGCCATAGGCTTTTCCGCACCCTGAGCGGCGGGGAGAAGCAGCGCGTGGCAATTGCCGCTGCGCTTGTGCAAAAAACCCCGATAATTCTCTTTGACGAGCCAACAGCTTACACTGATATCCGGTACCAGACCGAAATCTACCGCCTTATTCATGACATTACCCGTCAGCAGAATCTTACCTCCCTGGTAGTCACCCACGACATAAATCTTGCGTCATTGTACTGTGACAGGGTTTCAGTGCTCCATGACGGAAAAATTACCGCCTCGGGCAAGCCTGCCGAGGTCTTGACCGAGGCATTACTCTACCAGACCTATGGCTTGGGGGTAAAAATCGTCCGCCATCCTCTTGCCGATGTCCCTGTGGTCATCCCCATCAGGGAAGGGGATAACAATGCATAAGCGGCATCCTATGCGGGCGCTTATGCTGTTTGCGGGTCTGGCGATAAGCGCCATTGTTATTTGTCCCATGATTGGATCTGAGTGGATTAGCTGGAAGGTCCTTTTTTCTGCTGGATCGAGCATGGACCATGAGATTTTTTTGCGTGTGCGTCTGCCGCGCATGTTTCTGGCCCTGCTCGTTGGCGCTACGCTGGGTGTATCGGGTGCTGTGTTTCAGTCCCTTTTCCGGAATGCGCTTGCCTCGCCTTTTACCCTGGGAACCGCTTCTGGCGGCACATTTGGGGCGGTTTGCGCAATAAAATTTGGCCTCGATTTTTCAGTGTTCGGGTTCTCATCCGTCACTATTGCCGCTTTTTTAGGTTCGCTGATTGCCATAGCGATTGTCTACCGGATCGGACGCCAGCGCGGGGGCATAACCACCTCCACCATGCTGCTTGCGGGCGTTATCACCGGTTTTTTCTTTTCCGCACTCACCATGTTCCTCCATTTTATGATGGATTTTTCACAGTCGCGCCAGACCGTTGTGTGGACCATGGGAAGCCTGGCGATAACAGAGTATGCTGCGCTTGTAAAAATAGCGCCGTTTATCCTTGTGTCGCAGGCGGTTGTCCTTTCCATGGCGCGGAGCTACAACCAGCTCTGCCTGGGAGAGGAGATGGCGCGCACGCGGGGCGTGCATGTGGAACGGGTAAAGACAGCGAGCTTTGTGGTTACCTCGATAATGATAGGCGCCGCGGTTTCAGTTGCCGGGCCCATTGGTTTTGTGGGCCTCATTGTTCCGCATACGCTCAGGCTCATTCTGGGCGCTGATTACCGGCTTCTGCTTCCCGCATCGCTCCTTGGAGGAGGCGCTTTCCTTGTGGTATGCGATACTATAGCGCGAGTGGTGGTTGCGCCTTCGGAACTGCCTGTAGGCGTTATTACCGCTCTTTTGGGCGGGCCCTTTTTCATCTTTTTGCTATTGAAGAAATCGCCGGAGAGTTTTTAAACGCTGTCAGCGCCATGTTCCCGCTATCATGACGCGATGGGCGGTAAAGTCATCGTCAAACAGTACAAGATCAGCGTCCTTGCCAGACTCAATACTCCCTTTTTTCTTTTCAATGCCTAAAACACGCGCGGGCGTGAGTGATGCCATGCGCACTGCACAGTGCAGGGGAATTGAGACAGCGTTTACCAGGATGGGGATCATTTTGTTCAACAGCGTAGTGCTGCCGGCAAAGGCTGAATGGTCAGGAAGCATGGCGACCCCGTCGTTTACCTCAGCGTCAATGTCTCCGATCTTGAAATGCGAACCTTCGGGCAGGCCCGCACCTGTGCTGGCGTCCGAGATCGCGCATAAACGGTCCGGCCCAATGCAGGTATAGGCGAGTTTCATGAGGGTGGGGGGGAGGTGCCTGTTGTCAGCAATCATCTCAACGGTCAGAGTGTCATAGGTGAGTGAAACTTCGAGCAGTCCGGGCTTGCGCCATGGTCCTTCGCGCACGGTTGTTGATTGGGCGCTCCAGATGTGGGTTATATGGCGCACGCCTGCGCGAATCACAGGCGCAGCTTCCTCTTCTTTTGCGGCGCTGTGGCCTGCCGCGAGTACAATGCCTTTTTTGGCGAGTTTCCGCGCAAGGTCGGCGCTGCCGGGCAGTTCAGGCGCCAATGCGAAGATACGGATAAGTTCTCCGTATTTGAGGAAAATCTCAGCTGAACCGTCGTTCGGCGTGCGGATATGTTTGGGATTGAGGGCGCCTGCCATGGCAGGCGAAATGTAGGGACCCTCAAGGTGGAGGCCGAGTATTGTGGCGCCTTCAGTTAATTGGTCTTTATACTGTTGGAAAAACTTGAAGCATTTTTCAAGGTCGGGCAGGGAAGCGGTAACAAGGGTTGCGCACAGGGAGGTTATGCCGTTGCGCTCATGTTTGCGCGTTATTTTGGACCAGGCGCCGGCAGAGGGCTGATTGAAGGAATAGCCCATTGCGCCGTGCGTGTGGATATCGATGAGCCCCGGGCAGATCAGCCTGTTGTCCGCATCAATGATTTCGCACGACTGGGGAAGTGCGTTTTTTTCCACTACCGAATGTATGGCGCCTTTTTCGACAATAACGGCCTTGTCAGATACAACCTTATCGGAAAGAACTATACGCCCATTTACCAGTGCCAGCACTTTTTCACCCCTGCATATATTATATTATTGTGCATTAATATAATATATGTTCTGTTCCACTGAAACAAACCCTTTTCGAGCAGCATGACGCACCTCGTTATTGCCACGGTATCAGCACTGGCCATTTCAGCCATGTGTTCCCTGTTTGAGGCAGTGCTATATGCAACGCCCTGGAGCGCCATCTCCCGCATGATAAAGGCGGGGCATGGGTCGGGAAAGCTTTTTGAACAGCTGCGCATACATGTGCACAAGCCCATAACCGCCATTCTTTCACTCAACACAATCGCCAATACTCTTGGCGCCGCGCTTAGCGGCGCTTTTGCCGCGGCGCTTTTCGGACAGAAGTGGTTTATTCTTTTTTCAATCTGTTTCACTCTTGTCATGCTCATTTTTTCAGAAATACTGCCGAAAACCATCGGCGTCATCTATAGCCGCAGACTGGCGCGCTTTGTCGCCTATCCCATCCAGGTCATTGTCTGGATTTTTACCCCTTTTGTCTGGACCGTGGACAAAATCACCGCGATTTTTTCGCTCAGACGGAAGTATCAGGTAGATCCGCAGGACATTGTGGGCCTTGCCAGCATGGGCAGGAAAGAGGGCGTCATAGAATTCATGGAGGAAAAGGTCATTGAAAACATCCTTGTGCTGAAGCACAAACAGGCGCACGAAATTATGACCCCGCGTTCCGTGGTTTTTTCCCTGTCCGCCGACCTTACCCTTTCCCAGGCCATTTCAGGCGGGACTGCGTGGCCCCATTCGCGGGTGCCTATATACAAGGACGACCCTGAAGATATCGTGGGCATTCTCATGCATCGCGACGCGCATTCCATGCTGTGCGCAGGCCTTGAACAGAAAAAGCTGGCTGACATTATGCGACCGGTCCATTTTGTGCCCACGTATGCGCGTGCTGACAAACTGCTCAAAGAGTTTCTGGACAAGCGCCAGCACCTTTTTGCCGTGGTGGACGCAAAGGGCAATTTCGCCGGGGTCATAACGCTTGAAGATGTCCTCGAAGAGATCATTGGCAGGGAGATCGTCGATGAATTCGATCCTGCCATAGACATGCAGGAATTGGCGCGCAAGCGTCGCATGCAGGCGGTAAAAAACATCTAAGCACCGGGAGGAAGCTGTGGAAGGGGAGCAAAGCACAATTCAGGCCATTCGCGGGTCGCAGGAGGGCCGCATACTCTATTTAGGGCTTGCGCTGATCGGCGCGCTCCTTGTTGTGGTGCTTTTTTTTCTGGTCATTGACCCGCCCGTGGCGCGAACGCTGGTCTTCGCGTTTTTCGCCCATTCCATGGGCGGCAGGGCGGCGGGCATTGGTCTTTGTATCGCCACTGATTACGGAAGAATATTTACCATTGCTTATAATTTTTATATTGAACTGGCGCTGGTGTTTGTCTCATACGCGTCGTTTGTGCTTACGCTCAAACATTACATCAATTTTAAATACCTTAGTATCGCGGTAAAAAACGCGGAAAAAAAGGCCCATAAACACGAAAAGATCATTTCCCGTTTCGGGTGGGCAGGACTTTTTATCTTTGTCATGGTGCCGTTCCCGCTTACTGGGCCGGTACTTGGTTCGTTTATGGGTTATCTGATAAAAATGAAAATGCGCAGCATCTTTTCCGCTGTTTTCAGCGGTACGCTCGCGGCCATTGTGATGTGGACCTATTTTTTCAGCTATCTTGATAAAGGACTGCATATTTTCAAGTATGTTTTCGCGGTCATTATCGCCTTTGTCGTCATTTTCTCGTTTAAGTCGCTGAAGGGATGGTTCACCAAGGAAATACAGGACTGAATGCCGTTTGTCAGAGTCTCCGGCATATCCGGACTGGTTTTTGAGCCTCCTACGGAACAGCGAAAGAGAAAAAAACACATCTGCACGGATTGCTTTTTGTGCCAATGGTGCAGCGATGAACGGTGCGCGCTTTGTCTGAAGCGGCGCGTATGCGAAAGACAGGGAAAGAAAAAAAAATGAGAGAGTTGTTTCTGGAAAAGGGACGAGGATTGTTTTGAGGTGCGTGGCGCTATTCCGGTAGGGACCCCGGATCACTTTTCATCGTTTGGGACAATAGGCTTGTCGAATTCAAGACCGTATTTAAGGCCCCGTTCACCAAAGGCCTTCCATACGATTGTTCCCTTTACAGGCTTGTATTTTTCCTCGCCTTTGAGTTTGGCGTGCACCATGAGTTTTGCGCCAGAATCAAAAGAGAACCTGCTCTCAAATCCAATGCCGCCCAGGCTTACGTCCTGGATAAAATCGACGCCATCTGATTCGGGATCAATGGCAAGGGCCTTATGCTTCTTGAATCGTTTAAAGATGCGTTCGTCGGTTTCAGGCAGCCCCGCCTCAGTTTGGCCAAGGAAGGTGAGCAACCCGGAGAGATCGTTGCGGACAAAGGATATGTCGGCCATATCCGCATGTTGGTTTGTAGTTTCCCGTTCGTGGCAAGAGAGCGCGATTTTGAAATGCCCGGAACTCTTCAGCTTGCGCAGTTTGGACGATGCCTGAGCGGGGAGTGATCCGGCAATGACCACATCCGTATTACTGTATGGATACATTGAGAAAAACTGTTCCCAGTCTCTGCAGACGAAGAGATGTATAAATTCTTCTTTTTCGAGCGAAGCAAGCAGATGATTCAATTCATCGCGGTTTTTTTCAACAATGAATATTTTCAGCTTTTTCTCCATGATTATTTCTTGATAGTGATGACAGTGTTCAGACCCGTATAGTTGAAGATGTTTTCAAGATCCTGGCTGAGCCCTTGCACGCAGAGTTCACCTTGCAGTTTTTTCAGGCGTTTGGCGGCCTCGGTAAAGACGCCTATTAGTTCGCTGTAGATATAGTGGACGCGGGTCAGATCGAGGACCAGGAAGCGTTTGCCCGAGTCTATGAGTGAGAAGAGGTGCTTTTTCAGACGCTCAGCGTCCGAAAGCATGGAAAACTCCTCCTCAATGCACAGTATCATGTATTTTCCCTCCGCATGCACAGCCATACGGACTTCGTCGGTGGAAGGGGGCGCTTGTATGGCGGTTATGAAGCTTTCCTCGGATTCAAAGGTCCTGATGATGTTTTCGAGGTTCATGGTCTTAATCTTGTCCACAAGTTTCGGTTTGCCGATGATATACAGACTGCCATTTTTTTCGCCGATAAATTTCCATACCCATACCAGGATGCTGATGCCGAAGCTGTTGATGCCGTTGATATTTTTTAAATTTACCAGGATACGGGGCTGGGTCGCCCTGATGTTCCTGATGATATAGCCGCGCAGGTCGTCGGTTTCTTCGCCGGTAAAATCGCCGGTGATATCGAAAACCTGGTATCCGGCAATCTCGCGTATTGAGATGTCCATTCTAGGTATAATATAATCAAAAACCTCATGGTGTTACAATTTCCTTGACATGGCACAGGACAAATCATTTATTTCTTGAGTAGAGGCATTAGGAGGCGATAAAGGCTTTTTCCCTTAACCGGAGGTCCCCTATGAAAACGCTGAAAACAAGCTGTATGCTATCGCTTTTTGCGGCTTTCCTCATTTTTTCTTTTTCCGCATGCTCCAAGAACAAGAAAATAGAGTACAAATACTCCAATGGAAAATTGCAGGAGCAGTATGTCTGCGTTAAAGACGCTTATGGTAATATGGTGAAAAACGGGGTCTACCAATCCTGGTACGACAACGGCCAGATGATGCTCACTTGCGCCTATGTCAACGGGCTGCGTGAGGGACCTTTTACCGAATGGTACAACAACGGCAATAAGAAGGTTGAAGGCGCCTACAAAGGCGACAAGCGAGACGGCGTTGTCGCCGAATGGTTCGAGGACGGCAAGAAAAAAAGCGAACGTGGCTATGCCGCTGGCATCTTTCATGGAAAGACCCTGGAATATTATCCTGAAGGAAAAATCTGGCAGGAGGGCGAATACGCAAACGGCAAGGAAAGCGGCGTTTTTATTGAATACTGGGAAAACGGCTCAAAGAAGGCTGAAGGTTCCTATGTCAACGGCAAGGCCGAAGGCGTGTTCATCCAATATGGCGAGACAGGAGCAAAGATATCGGAAGCTGAATTCAAAGACGGAAAACGGGCGAAATAGCCCTGGTGTCCAAAGGGAGAAACATGGCATTTTACACGCTTCAGGAACTCAAGGTCAAATACAATCTGAACGACAAACAGAGAGCCAGAATTAAAGAGGCGATAAACAGCAGAAAGATCAGGTTCCAAGTAAACGAAGAACCGCTGCCAATGGTCACCGGTAAAAACAACCCGGGCCTTGATACGAAAATAGCGGTATTGAAGATAGACGAAGATGATGTCAGGAAAATATTGGAAATGTGAATTATCTGCTCAGCACTATTGTTTTCGTCTGGATCTGGTTTCCTGTTCTTAGACGGACAAAATAGACCCCGGCAGGCTGTAAAGAGGCGTCCCATGCCAGTGCTATTGGAACGCGTCCCACGTCCGTGAAATCCTTAACCAGCTTTCCCTCAATGTTGAAAACGCGCAGTTGCACATCCGTTTCCCTAGCCGGGAGTTTCCCGATACGTATGGAAATCCTGGGGTTGAAAGGGGTGGGATAGCAGGAGAGAAGGCGCGTAATGTTCTTTTCCGCTTTTTTCTCAACCCCTATGGGATATCCAGTCCCAGCGAAGAGATCGTTCTCGACAGCCGGACAGGTAACACTGCTTTTTATACGTACAAAAGAAGAACATGCCCGCACATAGTGTTCATAGCCTGAAGGGTACTGGGAAAGATAGTTGTTGAGGGCGCGCAGCGTATGTTCGAGATAGGTATGGCCTGATCGCACCACTGTGTCGTTCTGCGAGAAATGAAAATAGGGCTGCTGGGGCGTACCTTGCCAGAAAGAGTAAAGTTTTTTTGGCGACCATGCGCTCAATCCAGCCACGGTTATCTGTTCGGGGAAGCGCAACGGATCGCCAGCCGCATCAAAGGCCTTGTGGGCAATGATACTCGTTGACATATGGTTTTGTTTGCCATATTCGCCGTATGCTGAGTCGTGTGTTATGACCACCAGCGGTTTCCAGCAGCGCATGGCCTCGACAATCTGGGCCATCATCAGGTCTTCTGATCCTCCCCAGCTGCTTATTTCAGTCGCGTGATCGGTAAAAACATCAGTATCAAATTCATCGAGCGTCCGGTGGCCGGAGAAACCCGCGATTGCGGCCGCTGTGCGCAACTCGCATTTTTTTATTTCACCCTGCCTGCTAACATTATAGCCTCGTGCGTCTTTAGTTGTCCTGAGGGTGACAATGGGCACGGACGCATTAAGACCGTATTGTGCGCCCAGGCATCCGCCTCCCCAGATGACTTCATCGTCCCCGTGGGCGTGCACGATGAGTATTGGCGCTATTGTGCCGTTGAAGGGTTGCGGTCCCCGCTGTTTTTCCCATGTTGCTCCGCCATCGTGCGTATGGATGATCTGGCCGCATTCTCCTACGGCCCAACCGTGGCGGCTATCAGTGAAGAAGATTGAATTGAACCAGCCAGGGCAGTCTGTCCGGACCCATTCCCAGGTTGCGCCGCTGTTCACTGTCCTTAGCACGCCATTTCCAAGGTTCGAAATGGCCCAGCCAGTATCGCTGCTGATAAAGCGTATTTTCTTTATGTCAGCCAGGTCCAAGAGGGGTGCGGAAAGGGGGAGGACCTGCTGGATCCATGTTGCGCCGCTGTTCACGGTTTTCAGCAAACAGGCATTGTCGCCCACGGCCCAACCGGTCTGTGCAGTAATAAAAAGCACATCCCTGAAAAAGTTATATCGTTTGCCTTCATCAAAGGATTGAGTGACATCTGGCGCGTTGATGAGGGCCGCAGGCTCTTTTATATATGACCAAGTGACACCTCCATCAATGGTTTTTTTTATCAGGCTGTCCTCGCCAACAAGGAATCCGGTGGTTGCGTCGATAAAATCTATGCCAAAGAACCACTTGCCTGAAGCGGTATCGTTTGTTCTACTCAGGCCACTGTAGGCGAATTGCTCCCAAGTCTGTCCAGCGTCCTGGGTGCGGTAGACCGATCCAAAGCTACCGCATACCCACCCTCTGAGGCTATCGATGAAATCCACATCAAGGAGCCATGCCGGGGGCTTTGAAAAGATATCGGGATAAAATGCCGGGACATTCTGTTCGTGCCAGGTAATACCGCCGTCATCGGTTTTCAGGATTATTCCCATTGCATTACGAGTGCCCGATGTATTGAGCAGCGCGGGGAAATCCGTCGCCTCGGTAAAGGTCAGACCGCCAACAGCCCAGCCCAGGTGTTCGTTCACAAAGCAGAGCGCCTCAATAAAATATCCTTCAGGTACTGCGCCATTTTCCCAGGTTTCGCCGCCGTTGGCTGTTCTCAGGATTGTTCCGTTTGCTCCGCATGCCCAGCCATGGAGGCTATCGGCGAAACAGACGTCCGCAAGTGGTTCGAAACCGGTTTTATAGAGATAGCCCTGCTGGGCAAAGAGGGCGGTAACGCACACGAAAAGGAGGAAAAAAAACGACCGCATAAATACTAATATACTATCTTGCGCCTTGCTTAGTGACAGTGGAAAATAATGGTTTATCATATACATTTATGCTGCTATATTTGTTCTTTCTTTTTTCTCATAAGAATTTGTATTTTAACACATTAAGAAATTATTGGGCGATTGGCACAGTTGGTTAGCGCGCGTGCTTCACATGCATGAGGTCGGAGGTTCAAGTCCTCTATCGCCCATTTTATTTTTTTTATGCATACAGAACCAACCTCTGTTTCCAGTCCTCTTCACCGGCAGTCATGTGTCGGGTGCGATGCCGCGTGCTGCAGATCGGTCTCGGTCCAGTGGGACAAACCAGTGACATCAGAGGATTGGGACAGGATCAGGTGGCTTATTCTCCACAAAAACACCCAGGTATACGAAGACCACGAAGGCGACTGGTTCATTGATTTTTTCACTGACTGTGTCCATTTGCGCAGCGACCAGCGGTGCGGTATCTACGACAATCGGCCCGACATATGCAAGGAATACGCAAACGACGAGTGTCTGAAACATGGCGACGATAAGTACTACAACCGTATTTTCAGGACACAGGAAGACATTGATGCATACCTGGCTTGCAATTAACCGGGTATTAATGTACTTTTATCTGTAATACACCCATGGAAGCGAAAACCATGCAGCTTGCCGCGCTGGTCGGCATGAATTACCCTCAGAGCGTTCTTGACGAGGCCAAGACCATTCTTGCGGCCATTTTCCCCTCTTCGCCTTTTCATCAGATCGAGACCGTATTCAACGATATTGTCAGACTTTTCCGGGGTGAGTTTCCAGGATACAAGAAATGCAATACCGAATATCACGATTTGCAGCACACCACGGATGTTTTTATCGCCACCGCGCGCCTGGTGCATGGCGCTGTCCTGCACGGAAAAAAACTGAGCCACAAGGAGATCACTCTTGCCATGGTCTCAGCGCTTTTCCATGATGCGGGATATATCCAGTGCGAGTCAGAGGAAAACGGCACTGGCGCACAATATACCACAGTGCATGTCAAACGGAGCATCTCATTTCTTAAAGATTATTTTCGCGACCGCCAGCTTCTTGAACAAGATGCCCGTATTTGCGCTTTCATTATCGACTGCACCGAGATCAGCCAGGACATAAAGAAGACCCGATTTCCCTCGCCTAGTATAGAACTTTTAGCAAGAATTCTTGGGACCGCGGACCTTGTGAGCCAAATGGCGGACCGAACTTATCTTGAAAAGCTGCTTTTTCTGTTCTATGAGTTTCTGGAGGGCGGTATCAAGGGATACGAGGCAGAGGTCGATATCTTACGGAAGACAATCGGTTTTTATGATTTTGCAAAGAAACGTATTTCAGACGACCTTGGCGGTGTCAACACCTATTTTCAAGCTCATTTTAAGGTTCGTTGGACCACTGATTCTGATTTGTACGAAATCGCGATAGCGCGCAACATGGAATACCTCAAATATCTCATGGAAACCCATCAGACCGACTACCGGACAAAGCTGCGTCGCGGCGGTTTAGTGGAAAGGCTAGAGGAACAACTGAAGAACAATGTTTACCCGGCAACAGGCGGAGGAACGGACAATGGCTGATTTTACAGTGATGAAGGAAGGTTTGCTCGACGGCGACGCTCAGATCGTGGAGCAGGAAGTGAAAAGAGCGCTCGAACAGGGTTGTTCCGCGGAACAAGTGCTCCAGGAAGGGCTCATCAGCGGCATGGACATCATAGCGGGAAAGTTCAAGAAAAACGAGGTCTTTGTTCCCGAGGTATTGCTGGCTGCCAGGGCCATGAAGGCGGGTATGGGCCATCTCGAAGCCATGCTTGCTAAAACCGGGGTTCAACCGTTGGGCAAGATACTCATTGGTACGGTTAAAGGCGACCTTCACGACATTGGTAAAAATCTTGTGGTCATGATGCTTCGGGGAGCGGGTTTTGAGGTCCACGATATAGGCATTGACCAGCCGCCGGAGAATTTCGTGAAACAGGCGCTCGAAAACAACTATTCCCTGGTGGGTTGTTCCGCGCTCATCACAACAACCATGCCAATGCTTAAATCTGTTATTGACGCATTTTCCGCCGCGGGTCAGCGCGGCAAAGTGAAAATTGCCGTGGGTGGCGCTCCGGTTACCCGTGAATTCGCCGAACAGATAGGCGCCGATGGTTTTGCCGACAATGCGGCAGGCGCTGTTGACGTGTTCAAAGGATTCCTCAAAAGCAGCTGATCCGGGCAACGCTGATTAACTGAAGCTCTTTACCGCCTCATCAACAGTGTCGTACAGTTTTATTTCAAGCGACAGATTCGTGAATGAGAAAAGATTGCGTACCAGGTTGTTGGGGTTGGCTATCTTCAGGTCGCCGCCGTTGCCGCGCGCTTTGTTCCTGGCCGCGAAGATGACCGACAGACTCATACTGCTCAAGTAGTTCGTTTTTTCGATATTCAGCACGAGCCGGATTTTATTGGCATCGAGAAGGTCGTGGAGCGCTTTCTTGAAATGCGCGACATTCTCCTGCATGATGCCGCCTTCGATATTGATAATATCCACAGGCCCCACAACAGTTGTTTCGATCTTCATGCGTTTGTTCTTTCGATTAAGTCAATAAACACATCGGCCATGTCCTTGTGAAACTGGGTGCCGCCGCACCGCCGAATTTCATCAAGCGCCTGGGTCTGGGACATTTTTTTCCGGTACGAGCGGTCCGTGGTCATGGCGTCGAATGAATCGGCTATGGCAAGGATGCGCGCACCATAGGGAATTTCATTGCCATTGAGCCCGTGCGGATATCCTTTGCCGTCGAACCGCTCATGATGGTGCAGGACGATTGGTATTTCCTTTTCGAGGAACTTGACGTCCTTGAGAATATTGGCGCCGATGAGCGGATGCTTCTTCATGATTTCGAATTCCTTGGCAGTAAGTCCGGTTTCCTTGATCAGGATTTCCTGTCCAATGCCGATTTTACCGACATCGTGCAGCAGGGCCGCGTTTTTTACCACATCGACTTCTTTTTCCGGCATATTGAGCGCTTTGGCGAGCAAGACCGAGTATTTTGCCACGTTTTGCGAATGTTCCTTGGTATAGTGGTCTTTGGCGTCAATGGCGCGCACCAGGGCGTTGGTCGATTCGACATAGGTGGTGCGCATACGGTTGGAGAGCTCGAGGAACTTTGATTTCAAATCGTCGATGCCGTATTGGTCCAGCACTGATTCCTCCACCTGTTCCTGCTCCTTCCAGATGCGGACAGTATTGCGGCCCTCGTGCTTTGCCTGGTAGAGCGCGGTATCGGCCCGTTCAATGAGCTGCTGCTTGGTGGTAATATCGTTCCGGTAATCGGCAATGCCCACACTGATGGTGATATGGATTGAGTGCGTTCCGTTCGAGAAGACGTTTTTCTCAACCGCTCCATGGATGCGTTCGGCGAAAATGGTGGCGTCTTGGAGCGAGAGATTGGTGAGAATCATGAATTCCTCGCCGCCATATCGTCCGCAGATGTCCACTTCGCGCGATTTCCGTTTCAGGATCTCGGCTATTTCGCATAGGACAAGATCGCCAAACTGGTGACCGTAGGTATCGTTGACTTGTTTGAAATGATCGAGGTCGATGATGAGGCAGGAGAGGAGGCCGCTGTACCGTTTCGCCCGCTTGAACTCGAAATCAAAGCGTTCCTGCAGAAAGCGGTGGTTGTAGAGCTTGGTGAGACCGTCGGTGATGGAGAGCTTCATCAGCTCCTTGTTTTTCTGGTCCAGCTCGTCGAGCAGCACTTTCTCCGATGCAAGCGCGAATTTCAGGTTGCTGAGGGCCTTTTTTAGTTTGCGTTCCGTCTCCTTACGCTCGGTCACGTCGCTGATAGACCCTGCCATACGCACAGCTTCGCCCTCGTCGTTGCGTATGGCAATGCCCTTGCACAGCACCCAGCGGTAGTTGCTGTTCTTTGCCCTAAGCCTGAATTCGCTTTTTAAACGCGGAGTCGCGCCATGGAGATGCTCGTCAAGCTGCGATTTGAGCCTTGATATGTCCTCGCTGTGAACGCGATCGAACCATTCGTTGGGAGTATCGGATATTTCCTCTTCTGAAAATCCGAGCAGTTCCTTCCAACGCGGGGAGAAATACATGGCATTGCTCGTGAGGTCCCAGTCCCAGATGCCGTCGTCAGATCCAAAAACAGCAAGCGCGTACCGTTCTTCGCTTATGCGCAGTTGATGATGGTCGTGTTCGCTCATTGTTTTTTAAATATAACTTATTGGCAAGCTGTCGCCCTATGGGAAAAATAAAAAAGGACCTGCAGTGGTTTTCCCTGCAAGTCCCTTGAATTGTGGAGCTTAGCGGACTTGAACCGCTGGCCCCAACGCTGCCAGCGTTGTGCTCTACCAACTGAGCTAAAGCCCCGTGAAATTTTAAGATTAAATAATATACATTCAGGTTTGGGTGGATGGCAAGATTGGGTTCAGGACCAAAATTTTATTTTAATACCCCTTCATTTTTGACAATCACCCCCGCTATTGTTTATCTTTCCCATAATGAAAACATATCTCGTCACCGGCGCAGCAGGCTACTGATGGATCGCGAATATCTTGTCTATTTAGATGAGAAAGAAAGATATCGTCATAGGCATAGACGTACAGGAAGGGAAATAGTCGGATTCGCCATCCAATACGAAATGCTTTTTAAAGACAAATGGCTGCCCGTTGTTAGATTTGATTCGTGGCACGGTTTCTCGCACCGGGATCTGTATCATCGGGATGGAACAGTGACAAAGACACCATTGTTTATCAGTGATCTGAACGATGCGCTGACTTTTGCCGAAGAAGACTTGAAGGCAAATTTTAAAAAGTACCGGGATTCCTTTTTGAAAGGGGAATGAACATGAGCCTGACCGAAAAGAATGTTGAGTTAGCCTCTGAATTCAGCAAGTATATCTTCGATCATCCGGAACTTGAATCCAGGATTCCGGGAGATGCCTCTATTGTTTTATTGCCGGAATATGACAAAGTTCTACGCAGCCACAACCTGAAGACTGGAAAACAGATGGAAAAAGGCGGAAAGAATGTCTTTTATATCCGCATTAAAAGCCTCCGTCCAAGAGTTCTCTCTAGGATCGAGCATGTTGCCATGGGTGCTTGAGGTTTCCAAAAGAATGAAAACATACCTCGTCACCGGCGCAGCAGGTTTCATCGGGTTCCATGTATCCCAGTTTCTTCTGAAACGGGGTGATACTGTGGTTGGCTTGGACAGCGTAAATAATTACTACGACGTCACTTTGAAAGAATCCCGCCTTAAAATCCTGCACGAACAGAAGAACTTCTCGTTTAACAAGGTGAACATCGCCGATGCCGCAGGAGTCAAGGCCGTGTTCGATGCACACCATTTCGATGCGGTCTGTCATTTGGCTGCCCAGGCGGGCGTGCGTTATTCCATCACCAATCCGCGCGCATATCTCGAATCAAATGAGATTGGTTTTTTCAACATCATCCAGGAGTGCAGGGAGCATAAAATTGGCAACTTGGTCTACGCGTCATCGTCCAGCGTTTACGGGAGCAATAAAAAGGTCCCTTTTTCAGTCGAAGACAGGGTCGACCACCCCATTTCGCTCTACGCGGCAACAAAGAAGGCAAACGAACTGATTGCCCATACATACTCCCATCTTTTTGGTTTGCACACAACCGGCCTTCGTTTTTTTACCGTCTATGGCCCCTATGGAAGGCCGGATATGGCTCTTTTCCTGTTCACCAAGGCTATTCTGGAAAACAAACCCATTGATGTATACAACTTCGGCAATATGAAACGGGATTTTACGTATGTGGACGATATTGTCAGCGGCATACTAGCCTCGTTGGACAAACCCCATGTGTACGAAATTTTCAATCTGGGCAATCATAGTACGGTAAATCTTCTCTATTTCATCGAATGCATTGAAAAAGAGCTTGGGAAAACCGCCGCAAAGAACATGTTGCCCATGCAGCCGGGAGATGTTGAGGCGACCTGGGCCGATATTGATCATTCGGAGAAGATGATCGGTTTTGCGCCCAAGATTAAAATAGAAGAGGGTATTCGCAGGTTTATTGCCTGGTACCGGGAATACTATGGCGTATGAAAAGAGTTGATGTTTTTACTGACGGCGCATGCAAGGGCAATCCTGGCCCTGGCGGATATGGTGCCATTCTCAGATGCAATGGAAGGGAAAAAGAGATTTCCGGCGCTGAAGCAAATACCACCAATAATCGGATGGAACTCACCGGTCCTATCGTCGCGCTAAAACAACTCAAAGAGCCTTGCCAAGTATCAATTTGCAGCGATTCACAATATCTTTCCAAGGGCATAACCGAATGGATTGTCCGTTGGAAGCGGAACGGGTGGCGGACCGCGGCACGGAAACCTGTGCAAAACGAGGACCTGTGGCGCGAGATAGACACACTCTGCCAGACCCACACGGTTGCCTGGAAGTGGGTGAAGGGCCATGCGGGCCACACGGAAAATGAACGGTGCGATTTCCTGGCAAACGAGGCCATCGACCGTATGGCAGGTGTGTACCACAAAACATAAAAGATGGAAAAAAACTACAAAAACTACTTGACGAGAGATATTCAATATTTTTATCTTATTATCAAAGAAATAGTATATTTAGGGTCCATTAACCTTTAACGTAAGGAGTGTCCATGGCACGAATCAGCAAAGAAGAATTGGTAAAGCTTCAGAAGAATCTGAAGACCGATGCGGCAATCGGTGCGAAGTACGGAATCACCCGACAGGCTGTCCACCAGCTCAGGGTAAAGTACGGCATCGATTACAACCGTAAGAAGAACCTTGACCGCGACCAGAAGATCGTGGGTCAGTATAAAAAAGGCAAAACCGGCGCCGATATCGCGAAAGATATCGATCTTTCGATTTCGCAGATCTATCGCGTCATCAAGAAATACTCAAAGGGCAAAGCGGCCAAGCGCGGAAGAAGGAGAAAATAAGCGTTTAGCCTTTTGATGGCAGATTTAAAAACGGCCCTCGGAAACGGGGGCCGTTTTCTTTTATATTTTATCCAACCATGATTTCCAACCATCAGGAACGGCTAAAACTCTTGCCGCAGCTGCCCGGCATATACCAGTTTTTGGAAAAAGGGATCATTATCTATGTAGGAAAAGCCAGGGTCCTGCGCGACAGAGTCAGATCGTATTTTACCCCTTCAAATAGCGACCTGAAGGTGCAAGCCATGGTCTCGCGCGCCGATGATGTTGAGTGGATCGTCACTGGATCGGAAATTGAAGCGCTTATTCTCGAAAATACCCTGATAAAGAAGCACCGGCCCCGCTACAATATAGACCTCAAGGATGATAAACGATATCCCTATCTTCATGTCACGCTCAACGAGCCCTTCCCGCGCATCGAAGTTGTGCGTTCGCTAGCAAAAAGAGGGGGGCGCTACTTTGGTCCCTATGTCGATACGGCAAGCATGCGGCGGGTGCTTAAAATGGCCGAGGAGGTCTTTCATCTGCGTACATGCGCCAAGGCGCTTCCGCTGAACAAACCCGGCAGGCCGTGCATCAATTTCCAGATGGGAAAATGCCTGGGACTCTGTTCCGGGGTTGTCATCGGCGAACAGTACCGGCAACAGGTTGACCAGGCCCTTCTTTTTCTCTCTGGAAAGAACAAGGCGCTGGTGAACGAGCTTGAGGACGCAATGGTGTGCGCATCAGGTGACCTCGAGTTTGAAAAAGCGGCTGGTCTGAGGGACGCCATTGCCGCCATTCGCTCGGTTATCCGCAAACAACACATGGCTTTCAACGAAGCCATTGACCGGGACATCATTGCCGGCGCAATGCGCGGCAAAGACGCCTGCGTCACGCTTTTCATGGTCCGTGAAGGCGCGGTGACAGGACGTCACCATTATTTCATGAAAATAAGCGGCAATGAAAGCGACCCCGAGCTTTTTGAATCATTCATAGAAAACTATTACAAAAAGGAGCTCTATATCCCCGGTGAAATCTATGTCCAGTCTTTGCCGGCAAACAGCGACATGCTCAATCCATGGCTTTGCCATGAAGCAGGAAGGCCGGTTTCCATTGTCCAGCCCCAACGAGGCGAAAAGGTACGTCTCATGGAACTGGCGCGACAGAACGCCGAACTGCTCCTGCACGAGTTGTTCCTCAAACGGGACAAGTATGCTGCCAGGACAGCTCCTTCCGTGGAATTTCTGATGAAGGACCTTGGCCTTTCTCTTTTACCGTGGCGGATAGAAGCGTACGACATCTCCCATATACAGGGCAGCGACACCGTAGCCTCGCAAGTCACTTTTATCAACGGCAGACCTCAGAAGAGCGAATACCGACGGTATGCCATACGCAGCGCAGGCGGGTCAGACGATTATGCGGCAATGAAAGAGGTGATTGAGCGGAGGCTTGCGCGGACCAGCGGCGATGCGTCAAAACTACCCGACCTTTTTCTCATTGACGGCGGCAAGGGCCAGCTCTCTTCAGCCGTTGGGGTGCTTGCGGGCCGCGGTCTCGAACACCGGCAGATAGTATCCCTCGCAAAGCGCCTTGAAGAGGTCTTTGTGCCGGGCAAAGAGGAGCCCATCGTCATCTCCCGGCGCTCGCCCGGACTCAGGCTCCTGCAGCGCATCAGGGACGAGGCGCACCGGTTTGCCGTGAGCTATCACCGGAACAAGAGGGCCAAACGCCTTTTGCACTCTGAACTCGATGCGCTTGCGGGCGTGGGGGAGAAACGAAAGGCGCTTCTGTTAAAAAAATTCGGATCTGTCGAAATGGTCAAGAGGCAGGACGCTGAAAGCCTGGCTGCCGCGGGGCTTCCGCGTACGCTTGCCGAGACGCTTGTCGCCTTGTTCCAGAGCGGTTAATTGTTCCGCGCGCCCATCACCGCTTTTATCGCAAGTTTTTTACCCTGTCTGAGGATTTTACATTCAACGGATTTATGCGGTGCGCTATGGGCGACCATGTTCCGCAGTTCGTGAATGGAATGGATATCCCTGCCATTGAACGCGAGAACAACATCCCCATTTTGCAGTCCGGCCTCTTCAGCGGGGGATTTTGGCTGAACGCGGGCGATCAGGGCGCCTTCCGCTGATTGCAGGTCAAGGGCGTTGGCAAGATCGGGATCAATGGCCTGGAGATCAACACCCAGCCATCCGCGACGCACATGTCCTGTTTTTATGATGGATTCGGCCACCCAGGCGATCAGGTTTGAAGGAATAGCAAATCCAATGCCAATGTTTTCCGAGTTTGGCGTTAGGATCAGGGTATTCATACCTATAAGTTGGCCATCAAGATCTATAAGCGCGCCACCGCTGTTGCCGGGATTAATAGGCGCATCGGTCTGGACATAATCAACATACAGGTCGGAAGTGAATGTGGTGTGGCGTCCAACAGCACTCACAATGCCCGAAGTGACTGAATTTTGAAGGCCCATGGGACTGCCGATTGCAATGACCCATTGGCCCGTGTTCAGCGAGTCGGAATTTCCAATGGGAATGGGTTTTGTGGAAACGTCGATTTTGAGCACCGCGATATCCGTGAGCGAATCGATCCCGAGCACGCGCGCCGCGTATTCCTGCCTGTTTTCGAGCGCAACAGTGATGGTTTGGGCCGCTTTCACCACATGGGCATTAGTAGCTATATGGCCTTTCCGTGAAATGACAATTCCCGAACCGCTGCTTTGGGACTTAAGTTGGGCAGGAGAGCCAAATAGAGGCACCACTGTATCAGTACGTTCGGTTTTAATAAGTACTACCGATGGACTGAGCTTTTCAACAATATACGAAGCAAGAAGACCCTGGGCGTCTTTTTTCCGCAGGACCTCAGGGGCCAGTTGGGCGCCGCCAAGGAAGCTGGTTTTTGGCAACCGGGGCAGGATATGGGATTGGAAAACAACAACCAGGCCAATACCGAGCACGAAGATAAACAAAGCCTTTTTATAGAGTGATCCCATTGTGCATCAGTCCTTGTGTTTACGGGCCTTGCAGGCGCGCTGCCGCACTGCCTCAAAAATGACCACAGCCCCGGCCGCTGAAACGTTCAGGGAACCAATAGGGCCCTGTGAAGGAATATGGACCACTTCGTCGAGGTTGCGCCTCACGTGGGGCCGTATGCCCACATTTTCCCCTCCGAGCACCAGGGCAATGGGACCCGAGAGATCAGCGTCATGGAGGCTGCGGCCTTGTCCTGATTCGCATCCCACAATCCGGATGCCCTGTTCCTTCAGCGACTTCAATGTAGCAGGCATGTCGTTTACCCGGGTAATGTCCATATAGGTGATTGCGCCCGCGGAGGCCTTTTCCGTCCCATAACTCAGACCTGCCGCTCCTGTACGAGGCAGAATGATCCCATGCATACCAGCGCACAGCGCGGTACGTACGAGCGCGCCCAGGTTTTGCGGGTCTTCGACGCCCTCGGGAATAAGCAAGAAGGGGCTCTCCTTTTTTTCGTTAACAGCAATAAGAATTGTGTCAAGCGATGCGTATTCCTTTACCGAACAGCGCGCAAGAACGCCCTGGTGGTTGCCTTTGTATATCTTGTCCAGCTTGGCGTGAGGAACAAGGTTGACCGGTATTTTCCGTTGGCGGGCTATCTTTAGGATTTCAAAGAGCCGTTGGTTTTTCAGGTCGTTCTGAATAGTGACGCTTTCAAACGAGCGGCCTGCCACAAGGGCCTCGCGGACGGGATTTATTCCCGCTATAAGCTGAACGCTGTTTTCATTTTCCATAGTTTGGGGCCTCTATTGTTTCAAGGGGTGAAAAGACGAGGTCCATGGGCACATCGTGCTCTTCCTTGGGAATGTAATATGCGTAAATCTGCTCATTGAATGCAATGCCCCAGAGCGGTTTTTTTCCTTCCAGGGGCGACAGGAAGCGGTCAAAATAGCCCATGCCGCGGCCCATCCGGGTACGGTTGCGGTCAAAGGAAACGCCTGGCACAATAAAGAGGTCTATGAGCAGCGGGGCCGAGGGAATGCGAAGCTTCTCGATTGGTTCGGGTATCTGGTAGGCGCCTGGCGCGCAATCAGCGTCAATGTCGCTGATATACGCCGCCCTCAATTCGCCGGTCTCCTTTATGCAATAGGGAATACAGACTGATTTTCCCGCAGTAAGAGCGTTGCGTATCAGGGGCTGGGTATCGACCTCCTCGGGAAGGGACATGAAGCAGAAGAGCGTGCGCGCAGCTGCATAAGCAGGGTGCGAGGTGATTTTTACGGTTATCTCGGCGCTCTGCCGTGCGCGTTCCTCAATGCTCAATTCCTTGGCAAGGCGCAGACAGTTTCTCCGGATGCTTTCACGTTCAGTTGTCCGGATCTTTTTCTCGTCGTGGGGAGGCTCGGTTATTGCCATGAGTTCCCTGGTGAATTCGTCCCGGTATTTCTTGAGCGAACCGAACAGCTTTCCCAGGTCGCGCATGATACCCGAGACCCCCTTTGCACCGAAAAGAATAAGGACAAGGACTGTAACGAGAACAATTTCCTGGAACCCGATACCGCTGTTCATTTTTTTCTCCGCGCGCAGTAAGAGACGCCTATGCTGAGACCGTAGAGGACCAGAAGGGGGGCCGCCATGAGGGTCTGGCTGAAGACATCTGGTGGAGTGAGAATGGCGGAAATGATGAAAATGATCACGATTGCGTATTTATATTGGCGCACCAGAAAACCAGGAGTTATGATCCCCAGCCGGGTGAGTATAAAAGAGAAAATGGGCATTTCAAAGACCAGCCCAAAGGCCAGGAGCAGCTTGACGATGAACCCGATATATATGTTGATTGAGAGCCGCGCGACAAGATCGACTGTGGAGAATTCAAGCAGGAAGTTAAAGGCCACGGGAAGCACCAGGAAATAGCAGAAGAGCACGCCGCCGACGAAGAAAATCGTGGTGAAAAAAACAACCGGTACAATCAGGCGCTGTTCATCATGGAAAAGACCCGGCGCTATAAAGCGCCATACCTGGTAGAGGACAATGGGGATGGCGGAAAAAAGGCCGCCAAAGAGGGCTATCTTGATGCTGACCATAAAGGCTTCGGTCGGGTTGGTGTACATCAGTTCCGGAGGATGCTCGAGCCCGCTCAAGGGGTAGCCGGTGAATAGGGAGAGGATCTCTTTCCAGAAAAAATAGCAGGCGCTGCCGCAAACAAAAACGGCGATGACCGACTTAAGCAGCCTGAAACGGAGCTCGTCCAGGTGTTCGGCGAATGACATTTCCCTGCCGGTGACTTCTCCCATGGGATAAAGATACATAATTTTATATTGCTATTGACAGTCTGGTATGCTATATTATGCGCTGTCTTTATTTATGCGTTTAGTGGCCATATACAAGGAGTATGCGATGTCCAGAGTGATTACCCTGCTTGTCATGGGCTTCATGGCGTTCTCGTGCCTTTCCTGCGCCAAGCTCAAATCCATTTCAGGCGCAAAGGGCGCAAAGACTGAACTGAAAACAGAGAACGAAAAGGCGAGTTACGCTCTTGGCATGGATATCGGGACCCAGCTTAGAGACGTACAATCCAATATTGATTTTGACGCATTCGTACAGGGTATCAGGGACACGCTCGAGGGTAAAAAGACCCTGCTTACCCCGGAACAGGCCATGGCGATCAAAACTGAGTTTTTTCAGAAAATGCAAGCGGAAAAGTCGCAGAAAAACACTTCCGAAGGCGATCTGTTCCTTGCTGAAAACAAGAAAAAACCGGGCATTATTATCACTCCCTCTGGTCTCCAATATATTATTCTTACCGCTGGAAAGGGACCAAAACCCGTTGCCACGGACAAAGTCGTTGTCCACTATAGCGGAACCCTTATCGATGGGACTGAATTTGACAGTTCGTACAAACGGGGACAACCAGCGACATTTGTCCTCAATCAGGTCATCCCTGGTTGGACCGAGGCCATTCAGCTCATGAATGTGGGCGCCAAATACCGCTTTTTTATCCCTTCGCAGCTGGCCTATGGCGAGCGTGGCGCTGGCCCGCGTATTGGTCCAAATGCAACGCTTATTTTCGAAGTGGAACTGATCAACATAGAAAAATAATACCGCATGCGCACACGAGCGCTGATACTTTCATTTTTGGTGATAGTTATCTGCGCTTTTTTATTTGTTTTTATCAAGCAGCAGGAAATTTTTATCTGGGCGGCGAACCGGACCATCCGCGCGCATCTGGGGCCCAGGGCTTCTTTTTCAACCCTTTCTGTTTCGCATAAGACTATAACACTCCATTCATTCAGGTTTGGTTCCTATTTCAAGGCACAGGAGGTCATTATTGCCGCTGGTGCGCGCGCGTGGCTTTTGCCTGGAAAGGCCGCCGCATCAATGTGTTTCACAAAGGCCAAACTTTTTGGCATTGATCTGATTTCCGGAAACGCCGCCTTTTTACGTAAAAAGGACGAGGCGCATTTTTTTAACGCTGAAGCGATTACCGCATACGGTACTCCGGGTGTCTTGGTAACTGTCTCAGGCCTATTTATCCCTAACGGAGAAAAGAAATTTCTGGCGGATACTGTCCGGTTTGCCGTATCAGGTTCAAAGGGATTTATAAGCGCCTGCACATTGAGTGAAGCGGGCTTTTCCGGAAGCCTGGGGCTTGCCGTGCAAGCGGACGATTTCAGAAAGGCATGCGGGCTTGAACGCCTCTTTGAAGGTGAGGTTGCTTTGTCCGGGAATGTGACCGGATCCGACAAGGGGCTTTTGGGTGCCATGGAATTTTCTTCCAAAAGGCTGGCCACTGATTCCATCGCCCTTACTGATGTGGCGGGAAACGCATTTTTTTCAGCAAAAGAACTTGTCATACCTTCCGTTACCTTATCATTGTATGGCGGCAAGGCCCATGGCCGCATGGCCTTTGCTTACACCCAGAAAAGGAAGACGTATGATATCAGGCTCGCCATGAGCGGCATGGACCTCAACCAAGTAAAGTCCAAATCAAATCTCCTTGCCTTCAATGGACGGTATTCCGGTACGGTTGAACTGTCGGGAGAAGCTGAGACCTGGGCCAAGGTCTTGGAAAAAATGAAGCTATTCTAATCCAATGCCGCGTTCAGCCAAAAGACCTGCTGTTTTTTCATATGATTCGTGGCGAATCGTTTTATATCCTGTTGCTGCCGCGGCATTGATGTTTTTTTCCATGTCATCAACGAACAGGGTCTTTTCCGGTGTAAACCGGTAGTTGGCCGCGATCAGCTTAAAAACATCCGGATCGGTTTTTATTGCGCCACGTTTAAACGAGAGAATGGTCCCGGTGAATATGGCCTCAATGCCGTATTTTTTGTTCAGAAATTCCCAGTGCAGGGGATCGGTGTCCGATAGCAGGAAAGTCCGGTATTTTTGCGCCAGGAACCTGACAAGCGCGAACATTTTCTGGTCGCTGGTAAAAATAGAGCACCATATTTCGCTAATAAGGGCCTCAGGCAGACCGCTCTCGAGCGTTTCGTTCACGCGCTGGCAGAAGCGGCGGACGCCCGCTCTTCCGGTATTGAATTCATAAAAAAGGATTGCGCTGTCCGCACGGGAAAAGCGTTCTTCGACAAATTTCAGGGGTTTGCCGATTGCGCCGGCAAAACGGGTTTTTGCGATGGTAAAATCATAATGACAGAGGACGTTACCCAGGTCAAAGATGATCGTTGCTATTGGTGTGTTGCTGTTCATGTTATTTGCCTATGCAAAAGGTGTTGAAGATGGTGTTCAGGATATCGTCGTCAGATACGTCCCCGGTAATGCGGCCCAACAGATTGAGCGCCTGGCGCAGTTCAAACGCATAGAGCTCTTCGCCGCCCTGGTTCTTCGCCAGGGACATACAGGAGTCAATGTGCGCGGCCATGGCCGTGAGTATGTCCCTCTGCCGTTCACTCACAAGAATTTCCTGGGCGCCATCGCTTGTGCGCGCAACAATCCTGCTCATGATCATTTTTTTAAGGCGGGTGATCCCTTGTCCGGTTTTTGCCGAGACCAGGAGGCCATGGCAGGTGCGGACATGTTTCAGGTCAGCTTTGTTGCATACAACAATCCGTTCGCTGGTACTGATCGCAGAAAAGAGACCCGCCTCATTTTTCGCGCATGGTTTGCCCGCATCGAACACAACGAGCGACAGGTCAGCGCGTTTCGCCGCGTCCTTTGCGCGCGCAATACCGCGCGCCTCAACAGGATTGGAGCTTTTCCATATTCCAGCCGTATCAATCAGGGTGATTTTCATCCCCTCGATGGTGATGGTTTCCTCGACTGTATCGCGCGTTGTGCCAGGGTGCTCGTGTACAATCACCCGTTCCTTTTCGCACAGGGCGTTGAAAAGGCTTGATTTACCGGCATTAGGCGGTCCAATGATGGCCACGCGTACGCCTTGGGCGATCTTTTTGCCCGTCTGATACGAAGCGATCATTGCGCTGATTATTCCTTTGATAAACGCCAATTCTTTTTTCCCTGATGCCGGGTTGAATAGAGGTACTTCTTCTTCGGGAAAATCGATGGCAGCTTCAATCCCGCACAGGAGGCTGGTGAGTTTTTCTTTCAGAAGCGTATAACGCTGTGAGAGCGTCCCCTGCAAGTGGTCGAGCGCAATCCGGTATGCTTGGTCCGAATCAGCGTGTATGAGGTGGGCCACGGCCTCAGCCTGCACCAGGTCCATTTTGTTGTTTAAAAAGGCGCGGCGGGTGAATTCGCCCGGGTTGGCCGGCCGGGCGCCAGATTCAATTGCGCACCGAAGCACTTTTTCAACTACGAGAGGGTTGCCGTGGCAGCTTATCTCAAAAGTGTCCTCGCCAGTATACGACCGGGGCGCTTTGAAAACGGTCCCTAATACTCTGTCTACAAGCTGACCCTTCCAGTAGATGGCGCCGGGGAAGACCCGGCCGTGCTTCAGAACAGGACAGGCATTTTTATTAACAGAGCCAAATATTTTCCGCGCAAGGTCCAAGGCCTTGTTTCCGGAAATTCTGACCACTGCAATGCCTGCGTGGCCATGGGCCGTGGCAGCCGCGACAATGGTATCTGATTTGATCATGGCGCTAATAAAAATAGTTATTTGCTTTGAAACTGGTGAATTACTTAATTATTTTTTATTGTATATGGCAAAAGGAAGAATCGAGATTGACCGGGACGCCTGCAAGGGGTGCGGAATATGTGTTTCCGCATGCAAACATGGCGTTATTTCCCTGTCTGAAAAAAACAGCACAAACCGGTTTGGGTACCGGTATCTTATCGTTATTGACGAAGCACGGTGTACTGGCTGTACCCTGTGCGGGGTCATGTGTCCCGATTCGGCAATAATGGTCTATAAAGAAGAAACGGCAACCTGCTGATTTTTCTTTTGCCGCTTGATTGAAATGTCTCACCGTATTCACGTATTGGGAGATACCTGTGGCTGAACGCGTGCTCATGAAGGGAAACGAAGTGATAGGGGAAGCCGCGATCCGCGCGGGCCTCACCTGTTACTTCGGCTATCCCATAACCCCGCAGAACGAGCTTACTGCGTACATGGCCAAGCATATGCTGGCAAAGGGACGGACGTTTATCCAGGCGGAGAGTGAAATCGCGGCCATCAACATGGTGTATGGCGCCAGCTCAGCAGGAGCGCGCGCAATGACTTCGTCCTCAAGTCCCGGGATCTCGCTGAAACAGGAAGGGATATCGTACCTGGTGGGTGCGCAATTGCCCGCGGTCATTGTCAATATCGTGCGCGGCGGGCCGGGCCTTGGCAATATTTCAGTCTCCCAATCCGATTATTTCCAATCGGTAAAGGGAGGGGGGCATGGTGATTACCGGATGGTGGTCTATGCGCCGTCCAATCTTCAGGAAGCGGCTGACCTCACGGTAAAGGCCTTTGATACTGCTGACGCGTATCGGAACCCGGTCCTGGTGCTGGGAGACGCTATTCTTGGGCAAATGATGGAACCGGTTGTATTCAAAGACATTGCACATAGGACATTTGACAAAAGCTGGACACTGGGCGGCAAACGCAATGGCAGGCCGGCAAATCTGGTAAATTCCCTTTCCCTGGAGGAAGGGGTCATTGAAAACTGGAATTGGGAATTCAGGCTCAAATATGAGTCCATGAAGAAAAATGAGCTCATGTTCGAAACCCTGTATTGCGACGACGCTGACCTTATCATTGTCGCCTTTGGCACCACGGCGCGCATCTGCAAGGCAGTGGTTGCCCGTGCAAGGGCGCAGGGCCTCAAAGTGGGTCTTGTCAGGCCCATAACAGTCTGGCCTTTTCCCTACAAGGCTCTCAACGATATCGGAAGAAAAACAGGTGAATTTCTGGTTGTTGAAATGAACCTGGGGCAGATGATCGAGGATGTGCGCCTTGCTCTGCCCGATGCGTGCCGCATCCATTTCCATGGAAGGCCCGGCGGCGGTGTTCCCGAGGAGCGCGATATCTTTGAGATCATCGACCATGTGCTTGTGAAGAACAAAAAAGGGGCCATTACAACGCGCGGCACATTTATTAATTGGGAAATTTCCTAGGGAAGCGATGAAAAAGATATTTGGCAAATCCCGGCTCTGGCTCAACAAGCCGCAGCCGTATTGTCCTGGGTGCGGCCACGGCCTAGTGCATCGTATTGTCTGCGAACTCCTTGAAGAGATGGGCCTGGCTGATAATTGCGTTTTTATGGCGCCGGTGGGCTGTTCCATTCTTGCCTATAGTTTTCTCGATCTTGACGTATGCCAGCCAGCGCACGGACGTACCCCGGCCGCTGCCACAGGGGTCAAACGCGCCCGCCCCGACACCTTTGTGGTTTGCTATCAGGGCGATGGCGACCTGGCCGCGATCGGCACCGCGGAGATCATCCATGCGGCAAACAGGGGAGAGAATTTTACCACAATCTTTGTCAACAATGCCGTGTATGGCATGACTGGCGGCCAGATGGCGCCTACCACGCTTCTTGGCCAAAAGACCGAAACCAGTCCCGAAGGCCGTTCGCTTTCCGCTGGCATGGGCCATCCCATCCGGGTGTGCGAACTGCTCCAGAGCCTTGGCGGAGTCGCCTATCTAGCGCGCACTTCGGTGCATACCCCTGGCAATGTTATCAAGGCAAAAAAGGCCATGAAAAAGGCCTTTGAAATCCAGATGGCAGGGAAGGGGTTTTCCCTGGTTGAGGTGCTTTCACCCTGTCCGGTGAACTGGAAATTATTGCCCCAGGAGGCGTTGGCGTATATTGAAAACAATATGATTCCCTATTATCCCCTGGGCGAATTTAAAACTCCGTAACAACAGCGTCATACGTATGGAGCATAAAGTTCTTATAGCAGGATTTGGCGGCCAGGGGGTCATTGTGACCGGTACGCTGCTCGCCCATGCCGCAATGTATGCGGGAAAAAATACCACTTTTTACCCGGCATATGGTATTGCCATGCGCGGCGGCATGGCCAACTGCACGGTCGTGGTCTCCGACGAAGAGATTGGATCGCCTGTGGTGGCACACCCAACTGTCCTCATTGTCATGAATACCGAATCTCTCGATTATTTTCTTCCCCGTGTGGAGGAAGGAACAATCGTCGTGGTGAATGCGTCTCTCGTAAACAAGGAGGCGGACCGGAACGACGTACGGCCGGTATATGTACGCGCAAACGACATCGCCAACGAATATGGCGACAGCCGCATGGCGAATATGGCCATGCTGGGCGGCATGATAAAAGCGACGGGCATGCTTCCGCTTGAAAGCGTACATGAAACCATGAAAAAAATTCTGACTGGCAAGCTGGCTCATATGCTCAAGCCAAACCAGGAAGTATTGAGAAAAGGGTTCGACTCCGTAAAATAGAAGGATCATTATGGCAAAAATAAAGATTGATTGGAGCAACCTGACCTTTTCGTTCAGGAAGACAAAGACAATGTATATGGCAACCTTTGGGAAAGACCGGAAATGGGACACAGGCTGTTTCCTTCCCTTTGGCAATGTCTCCATGTCGCCTGCCGCAGGTGTGCTCAACTATGGCCAAGGACTTTTTGAGGGGCTCAAGGCCCAGCATACGCGGGACAACAAAATTGTGCTTTTCAGACCCATTGAAAACGGAAGGCGCATCGTCGACGGCTGCAAGCGGCTTTGCATGCCCGAATTTCCACCGCGCCGTTTTGTTGAAATTGTCAAGGAATTAGTCAGGAAAAACAGGGAATATATCCCGCCCTATGGCAAAGGTTCTCTCTATATCAGGCCCTGTCTCTGGGGAACCGGGGCCATATTGGGAGTCGCGCCCGCGCCAGAATATACGTTTATCGCTTTTACCTGTCCGGTTGGGCCCTATTATAAAGGCGGTATGACGCCCATCAAAATCGAATTCACCGCGGATTTTCACCGTTCCGCGCCCAGAGGGACCGGACATGTGAAATCAATCTCCAACTATGCGGGGACCATGTATCCCTCCAAACTGGCCAAATCGCGGGGATATGCCGACTGCGCCTATCTTGACGCTCGTTCCGACCGTTTTATCGAGGAAGTGGGCGGCGCGAATTTTTTCTGCCTCAAAGGCAACAAGCTTTCGACCCCTGTGACTGGTTCAATTCTTCCTGGTATCACGAGAAAGTCGGTCATGACCATTGCCCGCGATATTCTCAAACTCGATGTTCGCGAACGGGAGATACCTGTCGCGGAGGCCATGGCCGCTGACGAATGCTTCTGTACTGGCACTGCCGCGGTCATATCTCCTATTGGCGCGCTTACATTCAAAGGAAAAACGCATGTTGTTGGCGGGAAATTCCGGGTGGGGGAGACCACTTCCCGGTTATACAGCCTGTTGACAAAGATCCAGCTCCAGGAAGAAACGGACCGCTGGAATTGGGTTGTTGAAGTCCCGGTCCGTTAGTCCCCGGAAAACTGTTACTGTTCGGCCACTACCGGTTTAGTCCCTAAAAACACCGCATTGCCGCATTATCGATTGTGCTCTTCGTACTGCTTTGCGTGTTTTTCAAGAACTTTTGGATTGAAACGGATAAGGTAGGCTTTTGAGTCATTTGTTTTATCTGCTTTCATGGCCGTGGCTTTTTTTGACTCAGCATCTTCAGCTGATATTGACTGCCCGTGTCCGCCGAAATAGATATTTCCCTGCGCGTCGATGATGCCTGAGCCAGTAAATTCTGATACCTTTTTTAAACGGCTTATAACACGGACCTTCTTTGATTTCAGGTCCTTTTCGGCCAGGAACACGTCCTTCTTAACCGTATCAATGTACATGCCATGACCGCCAAGGCCATAATACATCTTACCGTCAAGGACGGCCATGTTGGGTGTATAGCCCAAAGAGAAAATACCGCCAGTATCAGGACCGAATGTGGGACCGAGGTCTTCCATGACCCCCGGGCCATTCTCGGCCGGGATGTAATGGAAGGCAATGCCCCAATAGGTGACGCCGTATGCAGAACCGTCGGGCATCATCTGGATGCCGACAAAACCTGTTGCTGCCTGGTAGAATTCCGCTTTTCCTGCGCGGGGCAGGGCCACTCGGAGATCAACCAGTTCCTTCTTTTTCCAGTCGAATTTGATAAGCTCGCCGAAAATGTCCACGGTATAGCCATTTCCCCACTTGTCCGCGAAAAGCACGCGGGGCTGGTATTTGCCGTTAATGCGACCGTAATCGTTCAATTCGCCCGTGGCAACGTCGCAGGTAATAAAATGTTCCTGCGGGTCGGTATTACCCATTAGAAGGCCGCTTACTTCGCTATAGACACACCCTTTTACACTCCGATGCATTCCGTTAAGACCAAAGGTGCCCATGGCATGGGCAGCGGGGTCAAACCAGCACCAGTATCCGCCAATGTAGCCATAAGGATGCTCGACGATGGTTTCAGATCGGTATGTGCCAGCATCGGTGCCAAAAAAGAATTTTTTATATTTAGGACTCCAGTAGATATATGTGTGGATTTTGGACTGCCAGTGCTTCATGTTCAGATGAAGCATCTGCATGATGTTGCCCTCGAAAAAGAGCTGGTTCTTTTTCGAATCATAGGTGTACATGGCAATATTGTCCACATGGTTGGCAACGCCCACAATGATAAGGCCGCTGGGGTTGATGGCAATTGATCCCCATATATTACTGCCCGCTTTGTCCACGTTCAGAGGAATATAGGCGATGTCCTCAATCAGCCATGCTTTATCAAAGGGGATTGGGCCTTTTGGCAAAACCTGGGCGGTTACCAGGGCGGCAGTAACCAGCAGGCAAATAAGTAATGCATGTTTCATAATTTACTTTATTCTCCTTTTGGGTAGCCCTGTTGCTTTGGCAGGCTTTGTCCCGTTGTAATAAACACAACGTGCCCGTCTCTATCGTTATCTCCAATAACAAGCGTGGTGTCCTTATAAAAAAAACAAGGACCGAGTTGGAATGTCCGGCAAGAATAATTGGCCGCAGGTATTTTGACATGCGGCACGCCATAGTCTATGTAATAATGCTGTTTCGCGTCGTACGCCATTATATGGACATTGTTGTCTCTGTTGCCCGCGAGCATGTACACAAGATTGAATTTGTTCACCGCAATGCCGGGCATGCCGACCGAGTAATTGGGTTTGCCCAGGTTGCGACAAATTTTCTTTGCCGGATCAAAAGAGAACAGGATGCCATCGGCCCGAGTTCCGCCATAAATGATGCTGTCAGCCGACAAGACCCAGGACTGGACCCCGTTGATTTGTTCCCTGCCGCGGATGCTCGGCAGGAACACATCGTGGTATTGTATGGTGTCTTTTTTTACATCAACGGTGAAGAATTGGCCTTCAAAACCAGTGCCCCAGATGGCGCCCGTTTTGTCGATGATCAGCTTTTCTCCGAAGAAACGGAACCTCGAACGGTTGTGCTCGTTCGTATCAACAGGCAAGAAATCGTACACGATCTTGCTTTTTTTGGCCGCAAGGTCGAATTTGAACAATTTCCAGTGGTCAGTGATGCCGTAGATGGCATTGCCGGGCTTGTACAGCACAAAGGAGTAAACACCTTCGCTGTCAACAGCGACCCCAAGATCGGTGATCTTGTCGAGGGAAGTGAACATGAAAAGATGGCCCGCAGGCGGACGGATATCCTTTTCCTTGTTCTCATCGCGTGACATATTGGTGGTGATCTCCTGGAAGTCAAATTCCGGGAGCCATTTTCCCTGCCGCAGGTTCCGAGTAGAACCATAGACCGTACCCGTTGCGGCGTCATATTTGAGACAGGTGACAATGGATTGATTGGGAACCTTGTCCGTGAGGCACACTGCCTTGGCAACGTCTTTTTTCTCAACATCACCTTCAAAAAGCCATGCCGGTCTGCCCGCGATCGCATGGGTACCGCCGTAAAAAACGCTTCCTTTGGCAAGCGCCATCGCGCTTATACCAGCGTTTTCATTGCGCGGGACCGCGGCGTATTTGCCGTTGTGCCCGATTTGGGTGCCAGACATTTTATCAAAGTCCTTGTAGAAATAGGATTGGGCCGCGCATGGCATGCACAGGCCTACGGCCAGAAGAGCGGCCGCTTTACTGATTGAACTTTTCATACTGTTTTGCATATTTCTCCGCCAGTTTTTTTGGGTTGAACCGTACCAGGTATGCTTTTGAATCGTTTTTCGGTTTTGCTTTGACCGCTTTGGCCTCTTTGGACTCCGCGTCTTCAGCCGAAATGGACTGTCCGTGGCCGCCGAAATAGACGTTCCCCTGCGCGTCAATGATGCCTGAACCGGTGAATTCGCCGATCTTTTTCAACCGGCTAATGACGCGGACCTTTTTTGTTTTCAGGTCTTTTTCAACAAGGAAAACGTCTTTTTGGACCGTATCAATATAATGGCCATGGCCTCCCATGCCGTAATACATTTTATCGCCTATGACGGCAATGTTCGGCGAATAGGTTTCATGCCACTTGCCCGAGTCTGGCCCCCAGGTGGGACCAAGGTCTTCCATGGTTCCCGGACCGCTTTCCACCGGAATATAATGAAAGGCGATGGCGTATTGAGTGATTCCGTACACTGATCCATCGGGCATCATCTGTATGGACTTGAACCCAGAGGCGGCTTTATAGAACTCAGTTTTGTCCGCGCGGGGCATGGGAACACGGAGATCTATAAGCTCCTTTTTTTTCCAGTCGAACTTGATAAGTTCGCCGAAAATGTCGACAGTATAGCCGTTACCCCATTTGTCCGCAAACAGAACGCGCGGCTGGTGAAGGGTGTTGATCCGCCCGTAGTCGTTCAGTTCGCCTGTTGAAACATCGCAGGTTATGAAATGTTCCTGCGGATCGGTATTTCCCATCAACAGGCCGCTTTTCTCGCTATACACGCACCCTTTTACGCTTCGGTGCATGCCATTGAGGCCAAAGGTGCCCATGGCATGCGAGGCCGGGTCGAACCAGCACCAGTATCCGCCAATATATCCAAAGGGATGTTCCAGAATGGTCTCTGAGCGGTAAGTACCCGCGTCAGTGCCGAAAAAGAATTTTTTGTGCTTTGGGCTCCAGTGGATGTACGTATGGATCTTAGACTGCCAGTGCTTCATGGTCATGTGCAGCATTTCCATGAGATCACCCTCGAAACGCAGTTCGTTCTTTTTGGTGTTCCAGGTATACATGGCCACGTTGTCCACGTGGTTTGCCACTCCAAGCATAACGAGTCCCTCAGGATTGATGGCTATGGACCCCCAAATGTTGCAGCCGGCCTTGTCTACATTTAAAGGAATGTAGGCTATGTCATCAATGACCCATTTCTGGTCAAAGGGAATGGGGCCTTTGGGCGGAACCTGGGCTGCCGTATTGATGACAGTGAATAAAACCAGCAGAAGAGGAAAGGGTGTTTTCATGGCTTTGACCCTTGTTGAAAAATTTAATAAAATCGTGAAAATTAAGATACAATATGAGGGAATATATGTCAACAATAATCGAAGAAAAACCGCCTTTTTCAGGTTTTAATTCCCGTAAATTCAGCAAGCCTGTCGATGCTCTGGCGGTCGCCCATAAGAATGAGCTTTGCGCCTGATTTTATCACCGTACCCGCGGGTGGATTGAAATTCATTTCGCCTTTGTGGTCTGTGATAGCGAGTATGATGATATTGTGGGTGTTTTTTATGTTTGACTGCAGAATGCTTTTCCCAGCCAAAGGGGATTCCGGACCAATGGGAAATTCGTCAATGGTGAGTCCGAACTGGGTTGAAAGCGTGCTGGTTTCAACAAAGTTGAAGGCCGCTGGCCGCATGACAGCCTGGGCTATTCTCAGGGCGCCCATGAAATGGGGGGTAATGACCTTGTCTGTTCCCACCATCCTGAGCTTTTTTTCCGTTTCTGGCCCTTCAGCGCGCGCCACAATAAGCAGTGATTTGTTGATGGTACGGGCGGTAAGCGCCACCATCAGGTTGAGCGCATCATTCGCACTGGCAATGACAAGCGCTTTTGCGCGGTCAGCACCAGCTTCCCTGAGGACATTTTCAGCGCCCATGTCGCCGTGAATGGCCAGATGGCCCTGCTCGCGCGCGGAGGCGATCGCCGCATCGTTGGGGTCAACGATGACCAGGGGAAGCTGCTGTTGCTCAAATTGCCGGGCAATGGTGCGGCCCATGCGTCCATAGCCGCAGATAATGCAGTGGTTTCTGATTTTTTTAAGTTCATGTTCCATACGTGTTCTCCCCAGATATTTCCGGATTGCACCTTGTGCCAGAAGGGCAGTGAGGCTTCCCGCGACCGAGGCGATAGCGACACACAAAATAATGGTCAACAGAATGGGAACCAGGCCAATCTCTGAAATGCTCATAAATTACCACTAAAATAAACTCTGCCCCGGAATCTTTACAACTTCTTTGGCATAACATTATATTTCATGACCATTTAAAAAGGAAATTTCAGCATGAAAAAAAAGAACGCGCGCGCCTGGTTCACCTGCATCAACGAGGCGTGCGGCCGTAGGTATGAACTCGATGAGATTGTGTATAAATGCCATACCTGCGGCGGCCTTCTGGAAGTTACGCACGACATGGCGCGGTTGAAAAAGGAGCGTTCCGCAAGTGAGTGGCGCGCCCTTTTCCAAAAACGGTGGAAAACAACCAATTATCCGTATGGGTCAGGCATCTGGGGGAAAAAGGAGTGGGTGCTTCCGGATATTGACAACAACCATATCATCAGCCTGTATGAAGGCGACACCAATCTCTGTTTTACCCGCAGGTATGGCGAGGCGCTTGGCGTCCCCGATCTCTATATCAAAATGTGCGGTAACAGTCATACAGGCTCTTTCAAGGACCTGGGAATGACTGTGCTTGTTTCCCAGGTAAACCATATGATCCAGCATGGCGCCAAAATCCGCGCTGTTGCATGCGCTTCGACCGGAGACACATCGGCCGCACTTTCAGCCTACTGCGCATTCGCGGGCATTCCATCGATAGTGCTGCTGCCAAAGGGCAAGATATCAACAGCCCAGTTGGTACAACCTATTTCCAATAATTCAATTGTTCTGTCACTTGAAACTGATTTTGATGGCTGTATGAAAGTGGTGCAGGAAATAAGCAAACGCCCAGAGTTTTACCTCGCGAATTCCATGAATTCCCTGCGGGTAGAGGGTCAGAAGAGCATCAGTATAGAGATGGTGCAACAGCTTGAATGGGAAGTGCCTGATTTCATCATTATTCCCGGAGGCAACCTTGGGAATGTGTCGGCCCTTGGCAAGGGTTTCCAGATGATGCTCGACCTGGGTCTTATCAGGAAAAAGCCGCGGATAGTCCTTGCCCAGGCGCAAAAGGCCAATCCGCTTTACCAGTCATACCGTAATGGATTCAAGACTTTTGAACCAGTCAAGGCAGGGAAGACCCTGGCCAGCGCTATTCAGATAGGTAACCCGGTTTCCGTGAACAAGGCGATAAAAATGCTCAAGGCTTTTGACGGCATTGTGGAACAGGCCTCTGAGGCGGAACTTGCCGATGCCTGCGCTGAGGCGGATAAATTTGGATATTTCACATGTCCTCATACGGGTGTTGCCCTTGCGGCGCTAAAAAAAGTGATACGTCGGGGGATCATAACCCGCAAGCACAGGGTCATTGTCATTTCAACCGCGCATGGCCTCAAGTTCAGCGATTTCAAGGTCAAGTATCACGAAGAGAAGCTTAGCGGTATCAGGTGCAGGTTTGCGAACAAACCGATTGTTTTGGAACCAAAGGTCGATAAAATACTGGCTGTGTTGGACAAGAAAATACGGTAGGATTTCCGAGCAGTCAGCGGGCAAGCACCAACCTGCACCCGGCACGGCCAGCTGGATGCAGCAACTCCGCAATGTACACTCCCGATGCGACCGGCCGGCCCTGCAGGTCTCTTCCGTTCCAGGCAATTCCCTCGCGTAGTTCCCCTGCCCATGTCTTCAGTGAAAATACAATGCTTCCCCGCGCATTGAAAATGAGAAGTAGCGTGGGTTGGGTGTTTGAAAAAAACGGCCCGTACGCGATTATCCGGGTTGATGGATTGAAAGGGTTGGGCATGGCCGAGAGTGAGACCTGCTGCCGGGTCTTGTCCACCGGTTGTTCAACTGCTATGCCCGGATTGCTGTCCTTATCGCCCGGATTGGTGACTTTGTCAAGATTTGATCCGCACGGTCCTGAAATCCAGGAATAATTATTGGGACATTGGAGTTCGCGCTCATTGGTATAGAGATCGCCGTCAGAGTCTTTTGTAGCAAGCGACTGGTTCCATGAGTTTCCCGCAAGATTGAAATCATTGCCAAAACTATTCAGGGCCGCGGTTGAAGACGTGGGATTGCTGTATTCGTGGCAGATTTGACACACACTTTTTCCAATAAGGTTTACCTTGTCGCCGTTGGGGATTTTATCTTCCCAGGTATTGTAGGCGGCCGTAAGGGAGTACCCAAGGCAGATGGAAAATAGTATATTTCTAAAAGAATACATTGTACTAGTAAATATAAGCAAAAAGAGACGTTTTTTCAACCGGATAAATCTTTATGGTGCAAAGAGATGACCTGATCGCCTATCTTGCGGATTTTTTGAAAGTGGAAGAAATCGACGATGTTTGTCCCAATGGTTTGCAGGTTGAAGGCAAACGCGAGGTGAGAAAGGCCGTTGTTTCCGTGTCAGCGTCTGAAGAACTTTTTCAGCGCGCACGCGTAACAAAGGCTGATATGGTGATTGTACACCATGGGATAATCTGGAAAGGCGGCAGCGGTGTGGTCAAAGGCAGTTATCGAAAAAGGATTTGGGCCTTGCTCGAACCTAATATCTCTTTGCTGGCATACCATCTTCCCTTGGACAGGCATGAATCCATTGGCAACAATGCTCTTGCGGCCCATGGATTGGGTTTACACGAAGTGCGGCCGTTTGGGAAATACCACGGGAAAATAATTGGTTTTGCCGGCATGCTACCCGATGGCGGCATGGGTGGTCCGCAATTTTTTAAAAAGGTCGAGGACTTTTATGGCAACAAATCCCTGGTCTTTTCCTTTGGTCCGGAGCGTATTGAACGCGTTGGTATCATTTCCGGTGGCGCGCAAGAGGATATCCACGAGGCTGTGAGCGAGAAGATGCACGCTTTTATCACAGGAGAAGTGAGTGAATACGTCATGCAACTCGCGAAAGAGGAACACATCCACTTTATCGCGGCTGGCCACTATGCCACTGAGAGGCTTGGCATCAAGGCGCTTGGCGCTCATCTTTCAGAGAATTTTGATATTGAGGTTGAGTATATAGACGTTCCTGTCCCTGTTTAATTCTATACTTTAAAAAGGAGCAATAAATGATTGATCTACATACACATACAAGCTATTCCGATGGTGCCTATTCTTTGGCCGAGCATATTCGCCGGGCTGAACAATGCGGGTATCGGGTCATTGGCATCACAGACCATGGTGATGCGTCGAATGTTGAATCAATAATCCAACAGGTGAAAAAGGGCGTTGAAGAGAACAATAAATTCGCGAAAATAAAGGCTATCTGCGGCATTGAACTAACTCACGTTCTTCCTGAGTCAATCGGAGAATTGGTGAAGCAGTGCAGGGCCTATGGCGCACAACTGGTGAATGTCCATGGCGAAACCATTGTTGAACCTGTTCCAGAGGGCACGAACATGGCGGCCATTGATGCGGGCGTTGATGTCCTCTGTCATCCGGGATTTATTACCGAGGAAGAGGCCGCCTATGCGGCTGAAAAGGGTGTGTTCCTAGAAATAACCTCCCGCGCGGGCCATTCATTTACCAACGCCCATGTGTTCCGGGTAGCAAAAGCAACGGGCGCCAAGCTGGTATTTGACAATGACGCGCACACACACAGCGACCTTGTTTCCCAAGACCTGGCTGAAAAGATTATGCTTGGATGCGGTATTCCCAGGAATGAAATACCAGTGATTTTTGCCCATTCAGAGGAGATAGCCAGGCGATTGCTGCAGGGTTTGTTTATTTAGGTTTTTTCTTTGTTCCCGCGGGGTTGGTCATGTTCATGGGCTGGCCCGTGGTTTCCAGAACGTTCCACCACAGAGTGCTTTCAGGTGAGATAAAATTCTTTTTGTTAATGATTGCTTCGAGCGGAATATGGGTGAAAATGCCATTGCACCTGCCAATGAGCACATCTGTTTTTCCCGCCATGCCCGCATGCACCGCGTTTTGTCCAAGCTGTGCGCAAAAGATGGCATCGTTGGGTACTGTGGGGGCTGAGCGGATGATATAACTGGGGTCTATGTATTTGATCTCAGCAGGCAGGCCGATATCCTTGAAATGACGGGAGATCATATCTTTCAGAAAGATACCGATATCAGCGAGCTTTTTGTTTCCCGATGCATCGGTACGCACGTTGCGACGGTCGGCCACGAACCACTCCTGGCCAACACCCTCGGCAACCACAATGACCGCATGGTGCCGTTTGCGCAGCCGTTTTTCAAGGTGCTCGAGCAGCCCGTTTTCTCCCGAAAGGTCGAATTTTACCTCTGGGATAAGGACAAAATTTACCAGATTGACCGCAAGCGCCGCGTTTGCCGCAATATATCCGCTCTGTCTGCCCATGAGCTTAACAATCCCAATGCCGTTTTTAGCGCCCTGGGCCTCGGTGCTTGCGGCCTCAATTGCCTGGACCGCGATTGAAAAGGCGGTTTCAAAGCCAAAGGACCGGTCAACATAGACGATGTCGTTATCAATTGTTTTTGGAATGCCGACAACAGAGAGTTTCAATTTCCGTTTTTGCGCTTCCTGATAAATGGCATGGGCCCCGCGCTGAGTGCCATCGCCGCCAATGGTGAAGAGAATATTAATGTTAAGTCTCTCAAGCGCGTTGACGATTTCAACCTGGTCACTGCCGCCGCGCGACGATCCCAGGATTGATCCTCCTTCAAGATGAATGTCGCGGACCAGGTCCGGGGTAAGCATGATGGGTTCGTAGCCTTCCTGGGGAAGAAAGCCATGGTAGCCGTAGCGTATACCATAGATGGATTTGGCGCCATACCGGTGATAGGATTCCATGACAATGGCGCGTATGACATTGTTGAGCCCCGGGCAGAGGCCGCCGCAGGTGACAATGGCCACACGGATCTTTGTGGGGTCAAAATAAATGTGTTCACGCGGACCGGCCATCTCAAAACAAGGAGGTTCAACGTGCTTGGCGCGGTATAAGTTGAAGCCTTTCAGGGTAATGTCGTAGAGGACCTTGTCAGAGTCGTTGAGATAGTCGTATGTGGTGTCGCCGGGATGGTTGCCCAGTTTGAGAGGAGAGGACACAGTGCGTTTTCCGAGCGTGCTGACCGTGAACCAGTTTTTTACAGCCATGATGGAGATGCTCCGGTTAGGGAATGACTTTGTTCAGGGGATATTCGACAATGCCTTCTGCGCCAGCTTTTTTCAGTTTGGGAATAATAACTCGCACAATACTTTCGTCTACAATGACCTCTATGGCCCGCCATGCATTGTCAGCAAGCGATGAGATGGTCGGGGTATTGAGTGAGGGTAATATGGCGAGTACTGCGTCCTGGTCTTTTGTCCGGCAGTTCAGTTTGATGCCTACCAGACTTTCGGCCTTGAGCGCGCCTTTGAGCAGCAGGGAGATGCTCTCCAATTTTTCGCGTTTTTCCGGAATATCCCAGGCTGTCTTGTTGCAGATGAACTTGTTGGCAACAGTAAGGACCGTGTCTATGATACGCAGTTTGTTCGCTTTCAGCGAACTGCCGGTTTCAGTGATCTCGACAATAGCGTCCGCAAAGACCGGGGGTTTGACTTCGGTTGCGCCCCAGGAAAACTCAACTTCAGCCTGTACGTTATTTTTTTTCAGGTAGTTTTTCGTAACATTGATCAGTTCCGTGGATATCCGTTTGCCATTGAGGTCTTTCACGCTTTTAAAGGGGGAATCTTCGGGTACCGCAAGCACCCACTTGCACGCGGTAATGGATGTTTTGGCATACACCAGTTCGGCCACGGTTGTCACGGTGGCTTCATTGTCTTCGATCCAGTCACTGCCGGTTATACCGCAATCAAGGATGCCCTTTTCAACGTATTTACCCATTTCCTGCGCACGGATAAGCATGCACGAGATATCAGGGTCGTCTATGGAAGGGTAGTATGAACGGGAACTGACTGAAATGTTGAATCCTGCTTTTTTAAACAGGGCCACGGTTGAGTCCTGAAGGCTGCCTTTTGGTATTCCGAGTACCAGCTTCATGGTGTTTGCTCCTATGTTCATTTTCTTTAATATATATGATTTTTAAAATTTAAATATAGATTTGTTCTCTGGAAAAAACAACACTTGAAAATAACGTGTTCGCTGCAAATTGGAACTATAAATAACGATCGTTTTTTTTGGCTTTTTATACGCTGATTTTTTGCGTTAAAATAATTAACTTCAGGGGAAGATAACAACTCAATGATATACAACGAATAATGATGGCATAAAATTAACATAGAGGCAAAGGTTAATTTTGTTAAACTTGAAAACTGATATTAAGTTAATTTATTAAGCCAACATAACATTCTGACATATCGAAAGATAGGCATGCTCAGCTACTTTATCTGAATTGTTGGAAAACCTATTTGTATAGTTTATGGCTGGCGAATCGTAAAAAATGATATAAAACAAAAAGAAAATATGCCTTTTTTTACAAAAAGTATGTAGGTCAGCTCTGACGATTAGCTGATTTTTCGCACTCCCCCCCCTCGGACAATCGCTAAATCCTTCGAAATTCCAAGGATTTAGCGATTTTTCTGTTCTTACC